>ENA-ORBV01014316-ORBV01014316.1-microbial-mat-metagenome-genome-assembly--contig:-NODE-14316-length-11889-cov-5.375466_pt1 | contig 11889 bp, 2 predicted proteins | sample MGYA00237777_ERZ505514 | MGnify/ENA primary metagenome ERZ505514 (study PRJEB26160, sample SAMN06269048) | microbial mat metagenome | isolation source: Oligotrophic lake microbial mat | place... | reverse complement strand
GGGCAAGATAGCTTCCATGTGCTCCATCAAGGCATCCAATTCGTCATCCGAGTACCGAGTAGCACCACCACCCTTAGCCATTTTCTTGTTGTTGTGGGCCACCTTTCTGTCTTCATAGAACATGTGTTCTTGGCGGTTGACAATATCGGTCTCCCTGGCAACATTCACAGCAGCTCTGTGTTCCTGCTCATGACCTTTCCAAGCTGCGCGATTGGCTGCCTCCACTTGGTTGAATGGGGGTATAACAGGGACACGGACAATGCCATCCTCTTGGCCACCATTTGGCAATGGTCCCCTGGGCATCAAACGACCGGTTTTCTGCTGCTCTTGCCTGATGCGGTGTTGTAGAGCACGGTGCATCTCATCGCGGCGCTGGGCAATTGCTTCGACATTGTCAAATGTGTCAGCCAACATTGCGGCGGTGGCAGCCTCAATGTCGAGTTCCTCCCCCTCCATTTGAGTTAGGATGAAAGGAGATTTTTCGTTGTCTGGTGATTGATTCGCCATCCTTTTTTTATGACAACAACAACCACTTCCAAATGAAATGAATCGCCTCCAGAATTGATCAACTTAATCAAATTTTGCGGAGCTACAGAAACATGCGGCCAGCTTTCTGCTTTCTGTTTTCTTGCAATGCTCGTTGTGCTATCTTTTTAAATACACAACGGGGAACAACACTCGCGCCATCATGCCAATGCGGCCAATGCCATTGGATAGCATATTGCCTGAGTCTTTGTCACTGTCATTTTGACATCGGCCACCATTGTCGCTGCACTGACACTGCATGTCTTTTTCTGTTACTAGTGGTGTTTTGCACGTTGTTGCAGTGTTGTTTTCTCACTACAAGTGGAGTGAAGTGGAGTGAAGTTAGACACCCCATGGGTCATCGCTGAAAGTCTAAGTATCGAATTGGTCTCTAATTAAAAAAATTGACTTCCTTGTGACCTCTTCACCTGCCCAGAGAGGTTCCCTGTCGAGGTCACAGCGGTGAACAAAGAACCCAGCGAGTCAGCCAGCGTGTCGCAACCCTAAGTAATTTTTTAACCGGGATTAACATTGCGCCATTTCTACCTCACTACATCACCTCAAACCTAATTCTGGATACACCCAGTAGTCTACTAGCTAGCTAGTAGTAGCTAGACTATGCTACAAATACCAGTAGTCTACTCTAGAGTACCACCGCAGAAGACTTACAGTATCGAGGGGTCGGACGTCACGTTGGGAGGATGACATCATCCGCCATTGCAATTCGAGAAGGTGTAGTCATACATTTGTCGCAGCGGCGATCAAAACTTAAATCCTAGTGTTGCATCGTGAGCCAGTGGGGAAAAACAATAACTACAGTAATTAACAACGTAAGACAGCCACAAGGGTGCAGGTCACTTGGTTGAAATACCGGCAAGTTCCGCCAAGTGCATGGATAGTACTAAGTCGTATCGACATAGGAAAAGCTATCCTTCGTGGTACAGTTGAGTACTAGAGTACGCGTTCAGTGCAGGCTATCATATGACGCATGGTGTTTTTAGGTGGAGTATTTTTGTTGTTGGGATAGGGGTACTACTAGCTATCTAGTAGCTAAGTAGCAGATAACTTGTATTCAACATTTACTTTAACATTAGCCCCCCCCTGGAAGATAGCTAGCTAGCTACCGGGCTCATGATTTTATAACCATCTACCATAATCCAAGAAGCTAGTCTATATCTTCTGGAAGCGCTTTATCAAAGCAGGTCTTTATCCAAACGAGAAAGTTTGCCGAGGTGCATGTTGCAGATGAAGAGTTGTTCTTTCTGGTTTCTTCATTCCTACAAGGCAACAGCGCACGTTTGAGTGAGTCAAGTCTTGCTGCTAGCTGCGCTGTTCTATACCTGTGACCTTCGAAGTCAAAATAGGAGATCTACCTAGGTTATCGGTCTATATACTATACTGTTGTTAAAGTACAGTGGTTCAAGCTTGAAAGATGGAGAGTCCAGATTACAACGGTTTGACCGAGTTGGAATGGCTGGAACGCGAACAAGAAAAGGAAATGATCCAGTTGGCTATGGAACGAAGTCTGAGTGATTTTCAGCATCAGTCTCAGCCCATGTCCATGTCCATGCCAAGAGAGTCTCTGCTCAGTAATCATTCCTCCGGAAATAATCTTCTTCCGCCACATTTGGGGGGGCAACCGCGCCGTCAAGTGAATAACAATTTTCCGTTTAATAGCGACAGCAGCAGCATTCAACGACAACGACCACCACAGCAAGCTCTGCATAATTCCATGCCCGTTTTATATCATGACTTGAGAATTAGCGATGATGAAGATAGCGAAGAAGACGACGAAGAGGATTATAATCCTTATCCGCGCGGCGATCTCTATGAACACAGACGCGGTGGTGGCCCGCCAGCAGTAAGAAGACCAACAGATATTGGACATAGAAGTCCATATCCCCATCACAGTCAACAGCAGCGTCCAGGGCATCACAATAGTCGTCGACACTCCCACCACCATCATCACCACCACCACCAGAATAGAAGTAGGGAACAACCAATGGACAGAAGTTATCCAATGGACAGAAGTTATTCTCCTGTGAGACCACCAGACGGTAGTAGTCGACAATTTCGACGAGAGCCTTATCAGAATTACAATGATGATGAGGGAGTTGTGATGAGTGATTATGATTATTCTAGGAGTAATAGGGGACTTGAAGCGCGGGGGTTGGAAGTGCCAATTGGAGGATCAGGAACTTCTACTGCTAGAATAAGAAGGGAATCGATGCCGGCCATTCGTCCCAACCTACCGATGCATTTACAGCAGCAACAACAACCAAGAGATCTTCCGCACCGCAGAGCTAGTTTTCGACAGGTAGAGGAAATCACAGAAAGAGTTGTTGAAAGTCCTCATCATACTGCGGGCGCCGTCGGGCGGCGACCATCCTTTTCAACGCCAACATCCACACCACCCGACAGTCGCTCCTCATTATTGCAGCAACAATATCATTCATCCTACGATTACAGAACATCGCCTCAAGGTTACCCATCACAGGAGTCTTCACCCAATATCAGTCGTACCAACAGCCCGTCTCCTCACCGGTTTGACGATAGTAGTAGAACAAGACAATCGTCGCGATCACGATCACCAATTCCCACCGCAACGACACCAACATCAAGAGATCCAAGTATCCGTAATCTACGACTTCATCGTCCTCCTCGATCGCAGGCTCGAGAAGCAGTCTTACAAACAGCTCGGCAGCACTTGTCCGAGGAAGAGGCGTTGTTAGTGGAACAGGCATTGAATTTAGCCATGCGAGGAGGAAGAAGCATGACGCCTCCCAATAATTCGCTACACTCGTCAGGAATGCGTTCGGATACTACGCACTCGATCGGCTCCGCTTCCTTTGATGAAATGACCGCCGAGGAACAACGGCAGTTAGAAGAAGCCTTGAATGCATCTATATTGGACACAACAGCCATGTCAGCATCGTTGGAGGACGACGAGGAGGAGAAGGCGGAGGAGGAGGATAGCACCAACATCCCTCAGCCTCCCACATTGTCAGCTAGCGACACCATGGAACTTTTTTCACGAGCAAGAGCAGCGGATCATTTATCGCCAGAGGAACTAGAGGATATTGAGCAAGCTCTTTTGGACAGTGGATCTTACCATGGTGGTCGTAGTAGGAATCGAGACAAATCATCACGTCGTCGTCTCGTTCACAGGCCGTCCGACAAAAAAACTGCCAGAGGCTCTGAGGGTATGATAGCGACTAAGCGGCCAGCTGTTGTTCATAGGCCGTCCGACAAAAAATCTGTGCGAGACGCTGCGGGTATGGTAGCATCCAAGCGGCCAGCTGTTGTTCATAGGCCGTCCGACAAAAAAAACGTGCGAGATGCCGCGAGTATGGTAGCGTCCAAGCGGCCAGCTGTAGATAGAGGAGTCCTCTCGATGATGCAAGATTCTGTCACGGAAGACGATCGAAAAGCTTCCGCTACTAATCCCAGGCTTGAAGTTGCCCCTCCGAGCGACCATTTGCAGCGAGATATCTCGCAAGATATTTCGGTTGATTCCATGGCCGTGACCAGAGATGAAATTGAGCGGGCTATGGCTGAGAATAGACTTTCGCAGGAAGAGTACAATCAGCTCATAGGCGCTCTAGAAAAGAACAACAAGGGTGGAAGCAATGGGGAACACAATAATCATGCTGGCGATACCCAGCGCTATGTTGCCGGCAACAACAGCGATACTGCAACGTTCCCGCCCGCTGTTCATGATGAAAAAAGAGTACCAGCGAATCCAGTAGGCTCAAATGTAACGCCGGAATTGGAATTGAAAAAGGAAGTGATAGATCCCATGCGAAAAGCCCGCGATATATCGGATGCACAGGGGACCCAAAAGCCACTGCAAGCAGACTTAGCGCCAGTCGACGTTACAGGCATCCTGGGTGACATGGCTGGGTTTGGCGAATGTATCATTGCAGAAGATTCTGACAGGCCCCAGGAGCTGTCTACATCGCCTTCAGAGGCAATGGTGCAGGCCAGAGATATAGGCACAGGCGATAATATTCAAAACAACAATGGACACGGAGAAACTGAAAAATACAGGAAGGCGGCAGTTCTGTCGATGCCGGCTGGTGATGATGACAAAGAAACCTACAAGGAAACAATATCTCAGGAGTACACTGTCAGGCGGAGCGGAGGAAATGACAACGAGCAGGAACAAGATGAGGAAGCGGTCACGGCCAATTCAGCTGTGCTAAGAGCGATATCCCCGGTTACTGACGATCAACGAAGGCCCGGCGGCAAATCCGACGATAAAATACTTGACAAACGGGACCTTCAACCTAGAGGGGTTCCTCCTATGGTGCGGCAGACAAATCCTCGGCAGCTGTCATCGGCCTTGGCAGCCCTTCCCTATGCTAAGGGGCGCTCTGAAAAGAAAGCAGCACCTGGGTCTGTTAGCCTTGACATGGACTACAGCGTGAGCGAAGTGGATGATAGCATTGCTTACAGCGCCGATAGTCTTCTGGGAGAAATGCACGCTAGCGAAAGCGGAAGCATCAGATCGCTTTTGCCTGGGAAACCTTCGTCGCGTTCAAACAGTAAAGTGGGTGGGAAGGAGCTCCTTCCTCCATCTTTGGGACAATTGGCCGGTGATGATGAAGCTGATGATGCGGAAGCGGCGCTTGATGATATTGCCAGTCCTGGTCGTAGTCATCGATCAGAGGACGCAGAAGCACAGATTGCGGACGAGTTGACTTACAGTCATTCCGAACTGAGCGGGGCAGTACATCCTTCGAAAGTAGCACGCGCACTGAGAGATGTGGCGGTGGATGAAGATAGCCTGTCTGAAGCTGCGCGTAGTTTGGAATCTAATTCTGATCATGAGGAACCTCCTTATAGTAAAAGAAGCCGGGCGGATCTTGCTTTGCCCGACCATGACGAAGTTGAGCAGAGGCCCACCCCTAGATCAGCTTCCCCCGACGTAAGCGAAGATTACGCACCAGGGGAAGTGGACGATTCTTCTCTTCAGGACGAAGAGAGTGAAGGGGGAAATTACCAGCAACGCATGCTTGATCGCAAGTTGCTCGAAGCACGTGGAATTGATAGAGGCCCTCCAAAACCATTCGAAATGCAAAAATACTTGAAAAATCAGCTGTCTCCGCCACGAGAAGAGCACAGGCGAGAGTGGTCTGGACGCCCAGAACATCCACCGTTGCGAAATCGAGTCGATGAATACTCGCGCCGAACGTCAAAAATTAACGATCCATATTTGCGGGGTGATCCGGAACAGGAATTTCGCGAGGAGCTACGGAAGCGGCAGCAAACGCTGCGGCTGCACGAATACGACGCAACCAACAGGCAAGAGCAACCTATAGAGCAACTAGGGCGCGACGATCGATCTACTAGTAGTGATCAGTTCAAGAGGTTACCTCGAAGATGTCTTTCCGGGCCAGATAGGCCGCGCGATCTACAACTTAAACGATGGCGGCCTCGCGAAGAGATGACCAGATCGAATAGCGTTTCCTCTCTTGGTGAGTCAACGCAGTACAGCTTGGCTTCTGGCCACCTGCCTCTTTCACGTGAGGAATCTTTCCGGGATGACGGATACGAAAGGGCCTTTCATGAACACAACAATTGGCGGCAGTCCAATCCCACGCCTCTTCCAGACTCTCTAAGAGAAGCTACTGGCTACCGTGAGTCAAATTCTCAGCACACGGGAAGCAATCCATCTGTCGGAGGGACGGAGGAGCGCGACAGATTTGAGGAAGATCTGAAGCGTGCTTTGCAGGAATCAATTCGAATGCAATACACCTCATCATCGCGGGATGACCAGTTTGATCACGATATCCCGCCGGCTGGAGATGCCGGCCATCCTCGATTGGCGCAGCAGCAGATTGATCACATCAATAGAGCCTTAGCTTCAGTCGATGATAATGCTGTTAACGGACTTGCACCCTCCAGCCGCCCCAATACTTCCCTCGCCCTTGGGCTTTCTCGTCCTGAAGCGCCTGGAGCAAGTCTGGCAGCTGCAGGGATTCCATTGACGAGTGATGATGTGTTGGATCGTGCGTTGCAGGAAGCTAAAAACGAAGACGAACGCCAGTCTGTTTTGTTGGCGCGACAGCTGCAAGAAGAGGAGGAACAGCGAGTGGTAAGGGCGAGCCAGTCAACCCCAATAATACCACCGGAAAGGCAAAGTCCAGCAGACGGCGAGATGCAGAATAGTAGACAGGGGACGCCCGTAGCGCAACGGCAGCGACAGTCATTTCGAGTAGGAGCAATTCGTTCGACTAGCCCAGGTCGAGTGCGCCACCCCCTGGAGGACTCTTTCTCGTCGTTACCAGTTCCGAGACCCAGACGAGCGACCCACGTAGGAGCAATTCGTTCGTCGAGCCCAGCGCGAGTTCGACATCCCACTGATGATTCCTTTTCATCATTATCGGGAGGACGACCAAGCCACGTGGATGCCGTTGGTTCATTGAGCCCAGAGCGCCGTCCTATTGAGAACGGCTCTGAAAGATCGCGGCCGGCATTCGATGAAAGCCACGATAGCGATCCTGACGTACAAGGAAACCAAAATCAGCTGCAGAGCGAGAGACTGCAGGAAGAATCGCACCCTGCCCTTGTTTCGCACGATGATAGTCCCCAACAAACGTCGACATCGCCCCCTGCAACATCGCCTCGGACCGATCTGGAACGTAGTCGTCCGTCGCAGCGTTTCGGTGGTTTATTACGACGAGAGTCGGTGCGGGGTTCAAAGAGCCCAGCGCCGTCCGGCGAAAAGAAAGTGAGCCGACGTGATAGCAAAATGCTTGCTGTAGCCCGTTTAGGCAGAAAGAGTGTTAGTTCGCTCATGCAGACGGTAAAAAGAGGTGCTTCCGTTCGAACTTTTGCTAGCGCCCCAAATCCAGGTCCAAGCGAGTCTTTGGACAGATCTAAATCGGAAGAAATTCACTCAGCATCGCCGCCCGAGGAACTCGATGAGGAAGTCGTTCTTGAAATTGACCAAGCAATCCATCGTGGGGTCATAAGCCAACTGAATGAAGTTGTCAAAGTTGGGAACGAATCAATAATCTATCACGCGGACGGCGGAATTGGAAATGGTGCCTTCGATGTCGCAGTGAAAATTTACAAACGGGCGGGCCGAGACAATAGCACGAAAACAGAGCTAGAACTTTGGACTACGAAAGAATTCACAAATCTGAACAAAACCAAAAAGGCTGGGGTTTCGGCACCGATACCTTTGTTCTCCAAGGAAAACATCTTGTTTATGCAATTTATGGGACGCGATGGAAGGCCTGCGCCACAGCTGGGAGAGCTCGACCTCAGAAGGAGTCATAAACGGTGGAAAACATTGTACAAGCAAATCGTGGAAGCACTTCGACGGTATGTCTCATGTTAACTGTTGTGCTGTTTTAGAATGTCTTCGTTTGCCGCTAAACATGTGTTTACTTCCACCACTGCCTCCTACCATTCCATTATTACAGTCTGTATACAGCGGCGCTTCTCGTTCACGGTAATTTGAACGAAAAGAATATATTGGTCGTCTCGGGGGAGAATTCTGACCAAGCTGTCCTCATCGATTTTGGCCACTCGGTAGATTGCAAGCATCCGGATGCGACAGAACTCCTCCGCAATGACTTGCAGAGGCTTCGGTATTTTTTTGTGAAACAAGGCACACGGACGCCCACTGTGGATGACACTATGAAATTTGTAACAAACGGCAACGCCTCGAGCTCCTTCAAATTCAAAGTAAGGACTGAATCTAAGTAGCGACGGATCAGCCAGTAACTGGAACTAGAACTATTGTTGTTGTTCACCTTTCTATTTTGTTCATAAACAATCCTATTGAACGAGCTAGCCAGGATTTTGGTTCCATAAAGCCGAGACTAGATCTTGAAAAAATGCCCAAAGAATAAGAATAGTCTATGGCATACACAAACCCAACCCTACCTGTACTTGAACGAGGCACTGTGCTCTTTGAAGCAGCAAACTCGTTCCCTTCAACTGGTACTGCCAAAAATCATGTAATACTTCTTGTTTAGATTCAACTTGGCACCAAAGAAATTAGCACTAAAGCCTTGAGAAGATGTGGTTCTTGCGAGCACCAACTCTCTCACTAGCTACCCCTACCTAGCTAGCCAAAAGGTACTGTGAGTAACTGGACCATCCCAACCCCTTCCGCACGCATACTTGCTCACCACATTTACTTTAACTTAGGGTTAGAAATAGTCTCAAAATATGAAAAGACCGATTTCAAAGGTTTAACAACCAAAAGCCCACTGTAGACGAAGGAGTACTATGCCCGATAGGGATTTATTAGGGAAGCCACTTCTGTGCAGGATGACAAAAGGCTAATACGTCGGCGTAACGCTCAGTACTCACTGACTGTAAGTTATGGGGTCAAGCTACCGGTACAGTCATGTACCAACCAGGTAATAACATGGTCAACAACGCACGACAACCATAAAGAATCAATTGAATGAATCAAATGAAAACGACAGCAACATCTATCAGTTGCTCAATGATAGCTGCATCGCATCTAATGACGATTGATTACAGTATTACTCTACACTGCTAGTAGCTTATACCACAGACCGCTGAGCGTACTCTATAGCCAAGGCATTAATTTGAGGGGCTTTGTAGAGTCTTCCGATTGCTTTGATAGATCGAGAGCGCAGGAAACAGACAAAGCGTTGGCCAAAGAGGAGTCAGTGGAAAGCAAACAAAAGACACCCTGTCTCACGTGTTGTGTTGCACGGTTGCTGCCTCTAGTAGGTAGAGATTCTCCTCTTGCTGCATCTATACAGCTCTCGGTCATTTGTGTTTTTATTCCACCATGCCAAGGCCCAACAAAAAGAAGGGATTGTTGTCGTCGGCCTCCAAGAAACGAGCACCGCCACCACAACCCAAAACCACCGCCGCCGCGGCTGCCAATCATAAACGAACGACAGCAGCAGCGACAGCGACAGCAACAACGTTGACTCCTCCGGGTTATGGTGTCTTGCAAAAAAGTAAAATTGCCGCACGCCTCAAGGAATTGGAAGATGAAAAGTTGAAATTGGCCGAACGCATTTTGCAAATCAAAATCCGAAAAGAAAAAGAAAAGGAACGTCAAGAAAAGAGTAACAAATACAAATTGGATCCCAGCAATACGGCTGCCTATAATCTCGACAAAGACAATGATGATGATGATGAGGGTACTATAAGTGAGGATGCTTCCAGTGAGTCATCCTCGCGTCCCTTGCCACAAGGAGGGAAACGACGACGACAACGAGGACAAAAAAAACGCAGAGGAGGAGGAGGAGGCCGATCCCAAGCCAACAGTGCGGATATGCAACAATCCGATGTGAGCAGTCTCAATAGCCGAGCAGCGTCTTATTACCAAGAGCAACAACAACAACACCAAGGTTCAGATGAGGATCACGAGGATTACGATACCGAGGATGATGAGAATGATAATGTCTCGTTCATGACGGAAAACATTTATCACTACGATGTACGAGGTCGTCGTGTCACGGATGAAGATTATGTCATTGATGACACGGATTCCGTGGCAGCGTGTTTTCAAAATGTGACTGGTAAAAACAACATCGTCAATCAAGAATCCAAAGACAAATACAGTACCAAAAAGACTAAGAAAAAATCCAAAAAGAAAACCAAATCCAAAACGAATAATAGTAATGAGGACGAGGAGGACCAGGCCCGTGTCGTGATTGAATGGAAGCGGGGAAAATCATACCGACCCGAGGCGAACCTTGTATTTGATGAATACGTCTACAATAATCATCCCACAGAGCTGAGTCTTATGGTCGCCGATGACAAATCCTTTTATGATGAATATTTATCCTTTTCGTCCGGAGATGATTCCATGCTGGCAGCCGCCGTACCGGATATGCCCATGAACATTGATGTGTCGGGGAATGGTTCCGACAATGAGAGTCTTTGTTCTGGTCTGCACAGTGAATGCAGTATCAGCGTCGCTGGTCCTCTCCATCAACAAGAAGGAGGGGCCGTGTCATCCAAATCCGCCAAGCTCCTGAATAATAAAGGCCTGCCACCAGCCGCAGAGCTGCAAGGTGTTCCGCTTTATAAATGGGATCAATTTGAGAATAATTCGGATGACGATGATGACGACGACGATGATAAAGATGATCGCAACCAAAAATCAAAAAAGGAAAAAGCGTCACGGCGACGGAAACGAAAGGGGAAAGATGAACCTCCTCCTCTGACAACGGATATGTCTCTGATTGATGACCGATCGGATGGTTCGGACGATAATTTTGATAATAACCCAGATGCCAAAAATAGAAAACAGAACAACAACAAGACGAGGGGCGCGGATACTAGTGGTGACACCAACGATCCACCATTTGAGATTTCCTGCGGAAAATCACAAGCTAGCATACACAGCGGTTTAGGATCCGAAATGGGTGGAGCAAGCATAGCGTTGCAGGATGACAGCAATAAGGAGAAGGATAGTAAAAGTAAGAAGACCAGCAGCGGCAAAACTAAAAGCGACACAAAAGATGATGACGACAACAACAAGGAATCCTCCAAGAAGAATAAAAAGAAAAAGGGCGGCAAGAAAAACAAGGAAGCTCCTGTGGCACCTGCCGCCCCTGCGGACAACCTGTTGGGGGATGACACCGAAACCGAAGAATATGAATTGAGTGCTGGTCACCTCATCCTTGACGGCTCTGGATATGAAAGCGTTTTGAATGAAAAAGAGGCCCGCAAATCACGGCCCACACAAAAACGATCGTCTTCGGACAACGCGAACGACAGATCCCCCAAAAGCCCCAAAGGTTCCGGTGGTAAAAGCAAGGCTCAAACCTCACCAACTACACCCCATAAAGCACCGAAAATTGCGAGAAGAGCAACAACGGAACACGCTAATAAGAAAGGGCCAGCTGGCGCTACGCTACAGCGAGGCCAATCGGATCCTAGTTTGGGCGGAGCTACTGGAATGGACACGGAAGGTGGCGTTGCACCTCCGAAGAAAGACGGCGGAAACAATGGAAAGATGGACGCGTTGCCACAAAAAGCCAAAAAAGGCGGAGTTTCCAGTCCGAAACAAAGTGACCGAAACAAGGCTGGTGGTGCCAACGGTATGAAAAAAAGTGACGAGAACCATGACTGCCACAATTCCAAGTCCACCTGTAATTCATCGCTAACATCCAAGCCGGACATGAACGGCAGGTCTCTGGTCATTGATGGGGTTAACAATGTTAAGTAAAACTTTTGAATCCTATTCTTTACTAGTATGTTACCTTGGGTGTTATCAAAATTAATGATCTTCAGTGTGAGGTCAATGGGCCATTTCTTGCTCATATCCACCTTGTGCACTAGTGTCACTGTCTCTTATACACATCTGACGCTGCCGACGAATAGAGAGGTGTAGATCTCGGTGGT
>ENA-ORBV01014315-ORBV01014315.1-microbial-mat-metagenome-genome-assembly--contig:-NODE-14315-length-11891-cov-4.381327_pt1 | contig 11891 bp, 9 predicted proteins | sample MGYA00237777_ERZ505514 | MGnify/ENA primary metagenome ERZ505514 (study PRJEB26160, sample SAMN06269048) | microbial mat metagenome | isolation source: Oligotrophic lake microbial mat | place... | reverse complement strand
CAGTACGACTTCATCGACGGCTTCGCCCGCCACATGCGCGACGCGCTGCCGCACGCCTCGTTCATCGGCTTCACGGGCACGCCGGTCGAATTGACCGACAAGAACACCCGGCAGGTGTTTGGCGAATACATCTCGATCTACGACATCGAGCGCGCGGTGGCCGACGGCGCTACGGTGCCGATCTACTACGAAAGCCGGCTCGCCAAGCTCCAGCTCAAGGAGACTGAGCGACCGAAGATCGACCCCGACTTCGAGGAAGTGACCGAAGGCGAAGAGGTCGATCGCAAGGAACAACTCAAGAGCAAGTGGGCGCAGCTCGAGCGGATCGTGGGCGCTGAGCCACGAATCAAAGTCGTCGCGCGCGACCTCGTTAATCACTTCGAGAACCGCCTGTCGGCGATGGACGGCAAAGCCATGGTCGTCTGCATGAGCCGCCGCATCTGCGTGGAGCTCTACAAAGAGATCGTCACGCTTCGGCCTGGGTGGCATTCGGATATTGACGATCAAGGCGTGATGAAAGTGGTGATGACCGGCTCGGCATCAGACGATCCGAGCTGGCAGCCGCATATTCGCAACAAAAAACGGCGCGAGGATCTGGCCAAACGGTTCCGCAACCCCGCCGACCCGTCGCGCATCGTGATTGTGCGCGACATGTGGCTGACGGGTTTCGATGCGCCGAGCCTGCACACGATGTACATCGACAAGCCCATGCAGGGCCATGGCCTCATGCAGGCGATCGCGCGGGTCAATCGCGTGTTCAAAGACAAGCCCGGCGGGTTGGTCGTGGACTACCTGGGCCTCGCGGATGAACTGCGCCAAGCGCTGCGCACGTACACCGAGAGCGGCGGCAAGGGCCGGCCGGAGATCGATCAGGAAGAGGCCGTCGAGGCGCTGCTGCGCCGTTTCGAGATCTGCGCCAACATGTTCCACGGCTTCAGTTGGGTCAAGTGGACGACGGGCACCGCAGCCGAGAGGGTCTCGCTCCTACCGGCGGCGCAGGAACACATTTTGGCCCTCGAAGATGGCAAGGACCGCTTCCTCCGTGAAGTCGCCGAGTTGTCGAAGGCTTTTGCCCTCGCCATGCCGCACGAGAAGGCGCTGGAGATCCGCGAAGACGTCGGCTTCTTCCAAGCGGTGCGCGCCGTGCTGGCCAAGAACTTCGACGGGGAACGCAAGACAGACGAGGAGATGGATCATGCGATCCGCCAGATCGTCTCGCGCTCCGTGGCCTCGGGCGAAGTCGTCGACATCTTTGAAGCCGCCGGCCTCAAGAAGCCCGACATCTCGATTCTTTCGGACCAGTTCCTCAGCGACGTCCGCAACATGCCCCAGCGCAATCTGGCCGTTGAGCTGTTGCGCAAGTTGCTGGCTGGCGAGATTCGGACACGCTCCAAACGTAACGTCGTCCAGGCTCGGTCGTTCTCTGAGCTTCTCGAACAGTCCATTCGGAGGTATCTGAACCGCGCGATCGAGACGGCTCAGGTGATTGAGGAACTGATCGAACTGGCCCGGAGTGTTCGGGAGGCGGACAAGAAGGGTGAAGAACTCGGCCTGACCTCAGACGAGAAGGCTTTCTACGATGCGCTCGAAGCCAACGACAGTGCCGTCAAAGTGCTGGGCGAGCCGTCGCTTGTTGCCATTGCCCGCGAATTGACCGACACGGTCAAGAAGAACACGTCGATTGACTGGACGATGCGCGAGAGCATCCAGGCGCATCTGCGCGTGCTGGTGAAGCGCATCCTCAGGAAACACGGCTATCCACCTGACAAACAGCTCCGCGCAACGCAACTGGTGCTTGAGCAGGCGGCGGTGTTGTCGGAGATGTGGGTGAAATAGACGACGCGGGTTATCCTAGACAGGTGTTAAGAGCTGGAATTGTCGGACTGCCCAACGTGGGCAAGTCCACGCTGTTTAATGCGGTCACGCGCACTCGCAATGCCGAGGCCGCCAACTATCCCTTCTGCACCATCGACCCGAACGTCGGCATCGTCACGGTGCCCGACGCACGGTTGCAGGCGCTGCAGGCCATCGCCAAGACCAACGTCGTCATTCCTGCCGCGATCGAGTTTGTCGACATCGCCGGCCTGGTGAAGGGGGCGAGCACGGGTGAGGGGCTCGGCAACAAGTTCCTGACCCACATCCGCGAAGTGGACGCCATCGTGCAGGTGGTGCGGTGCTTTGAAGACGAAGATGTCCACCACGTGTCGTCCACCGTCGACCCGGTTCGCGACATCGAGGTCATCAACACCGAACTGATCCTCGCGGATCTTGATTCTGTGAAGAAGCGCCGCGAGCGTTTGGCCAAAGACGTCAAACGCGGCGATAAGGATGCGGTGGCCGAAGATGCCGTACTCGCCAAACTTGAGCCCGTCCTCGACACCGGCACACCGGCGCTGCTGGCGGATCTCACCGAAGACGAACGCGCGCTGGCGCGACCGCTGTTCCTGCTGAGCTCGAAGCCGACGATCTTTGCGTGCAACGTGAAGGACGGTGACCTCGCGACGGCAGACACCAATTCGCACGTGCTGAAAGTGCGCGAGTATGTGAAGAGTCATCTCGCGTGTGAGGCCGTGGTGATCAGCGCGCAGATCGAAAGTGATCTGGTGGACCTCGAGCCCGACGAGGCGCAGGCGTTCCTCAAGGAACTGGGCGTCGACGAAAGTGGTCTCGGCTCGCTGATTCGCGCGACCTATCATCTGCTCGGATTGCGTACGTATTTCACCGCCGGCGAAAAGGAAGTGCGCGCGTGGACCATTCACGCGGGCGACACTGCGCCGAAGGCGGCAGGCGTCATCCACTCAGATTTTGAACGGGGGTTCATCAAGGCGGAGACCGTCGCCTACGACGCCCTCGTGGCGTGTGGCTCTGTGGCCGCCGCCCGTGAGAAGGGTCTCTACCGCATGGAAGGCAAGGAGTACGTCGTCAAGGACGGCGACGTGCTGCTGTTCAAGTTCAACGTCTGATACCCGCACCGGGCGGGTGTATGCTCACGGCACGTGGCATCCCCGTCCGCCGACCCTGCGCCCACAGCCCTGACCCGCCCCGAGGCACTCGTCCGACATCTGAGTCTTCGGCCCCATCCCGAAGGGGGATGGTATTCCGAGGTCTTCCGATCGCGCGATCAGGTGGTTCCAGCCGACCGCCGGGGAAACCGGGCGGCATTGACCACGATCTATTTCCTCCTGGCGAGCGGACAACAGTCGCGCTGGCACCGGGTCCGGTCGGATGAGGCGTGGCACTTCTACGAGGGCGATCCGCTGGAGTTGTGGACGCTGGACCCCTCACTCGAACGACTTGAGCGCACCCTGCTGGGACCCTATTCCCCCGACCCGACCCACATCGATCCGACGACGCGCCCGGTGCATGTGGTGCCGGCCGGATATTGGCAGGCGGCACGCCCCACCGGCAGCTACGCTCTGGCCGGATGTTCGGTCGGTCCGGGCTTCGATTTTGCCGATTTTTCAATGATGGGTGATGACCCGGCGGCCGTGGCGAAGCTGACCACTCGGTTCCCGGAGATGGCGCCGCTGGCCTGACGTGGTCGTATAAACTGACGACACACTCACTCTTCGGGAGGGTCCATGCAGAATCTGCAGATGACGTGGATTTTTATGCGGCGTGAACACGAAATAAAGGGCTCGCGATGATGACTGCGTTGATTCTGGTGGTGGCGCTCGGTGCCGGGGGGCAAGCCTCCAGGTCTGCGCCTCCTCCTCCTCCTCCTCCCACGACACAGGAGTTGTCCGCGCTGGTGGAGCGCGTGGTGCGGCTGGCCGACTTGCAGCAACGCAGACTCGATCTCGAGGAAGAGTTGGCAGGCAAGGCACTGGGCGAAGGCCACCCGGAGGTTGTCGCGCTGCGCGCGGCACTGGCCGACATTGCCGCCGCGATCCGGCGGGAAGGGTTGCAGTCGTACCGCAGCGAGGCCTATCTGCTGGCCGAACGGCGGGTGCAAATTGAGAATCAGCTCGCGCGGATGCGCGTGGGACGTGAACATCCGGACTATCGTTCGGCGGAAATGAAGCTGGCCGCGATCAGGGCGCAACAGCGCGCTGCGGCGGTCACGACGCTGGGCGGGGGACTTGAGGCTGAGCTGCGCGCAGAGATTGCGAGGCAGCCCAACGAGGTGTCTCCCTACCTGAGCCTGATCGAGTTGCTCACGCACGCGGGCCGGTCGGACGAAGCGCTGGTCCTGCTCAGTGAGGCGCAGGCCGCGTTGAAGAGGGCTGGCGGGCGCTGAGCCGTGTCGCGGGGGTTCGCGGTCGTCCTGCTGCTCGGTGCGTGCGCCGTCGCATCTCCAGCCTGGGCGGACACGCCTCCGGCGCAATTTACCGTCCTCGCCAACGGCCACCCGCTGGCCGTGTGGGGCCGGGTCTCCTCAGCCCCCAAAGCCACAATCCTGCTGGTGCACGGACGCACCTGGAGCAGCCGCCCGGATTTTGATCTGCAGGTGCCGGGACTCCAGCGGTCCGTCATGGCCTCGCTTGTGGAGAAAGGGTTTGCCGTCTATGCCGTCGATCTGCGCGGCTACGGCGCCACGCCACGCGATCGCACCGGCTTCCTGACACCCAAACGCGCGGCGGCCGATGTCGCCACCGTCCTGCGCTGGGTCGCCACACGCCACAAAAATCTCCCTCCGCCGGCGTTGCTGGGGTGGTCGCTTGGTGCGGCAGTCGCCCACTTGGCGGTGCAGGAGCCTGACACCATCGTCTCAGCACTGGTGCTGTTTGGCTACGCGATGGACCCGGACGCCAAGGTGGCCTCGTTGCCGACGCCCGTGGAGCCGGCCATGACCAGGACCACACGAGGGGACGCGGAAAGTGATTTCATTTCGCCGCAAGTGACGCCGCGTGCCGTGGTGGATGCGTTTGTCCAGCAGGCACTCGCGAGTGATCCCGTGCGTGTGGATTGGATTCGCGAGGACGAGTTCAACGGCGTGCGGATGGCACGGCTCACGATGCCGACGCTGGTGATCCACGGTGCCAGAGATTCGGGCATGGCGGACGAGGTCACCGCGAAGTTCGTGGCGCGCATCGCCGCCACCCATCGCCAATGGACCATTCTCCCAGGGGGGGATCACGCGGCGCAGTTGGAAGACACACACGTAGCGTTTGTGGACGCGGTCGCCGGATTTATTCTGCGAAGCCCGCCCGTGCGACGCTGATGTGGAGAGGTGGACATGATGCGAACGATCACAAGGCGTTGGATGTGGGTGGTGTGTGGACTGGTGGTCACCGCCGGCTCGGTGCCGGGCGCGGTCCAGCAGCGGCCTGTGGTGCCCGATGATCCGGTCGCAACATTTTCCATTCTCGGGCACGACCCGGAGTCGGGCGAGATGGGCGGCGCCGTGCAGTCGCGTGTGTTCTCTGTCGGCAACGGCGTCTTGTGGGCCGAGGCCAACGTGGGCGTGGTCGCCACGCAGGCGATCGTGGACGTGAGTTACGGACCACAGTCGCTCGAACTGCTGCGCAAGGGTGTGGCGCCGGTGGATGTCGTGAAACAGGTGTGGGATCGTGACCCGGACCCGGGACTGCGCGGTCAACGGTGGCAAAAAGCCGGGCGTCAGTTCGCGGTGATGTCGCCCAAGGGCGAGACGGCCGTGTTCACGGGGCCCGAGGCCTCGGCGTGGGCGGGACACAAACAGGGGAAGTTTTCCACCGCGCAGGGCAACATCCTGGCGGGACCCGCCGTGGTCGCCGACATGATCACAGCGTTTGAGACCTCGAAGGGGCGCCTCGCGTTCCGCCTGCTGGCCGCGCTTGAGGCAGGGCAGGCCGCCGGCGGAGACACCCGCGGCATGCAGTCCGCCGCGATTCTGATCGTGAAGGAAGACGGCGGCGTCTGGCTCAACAACGACGTCGTGCTTCGGCTCCAGGTGGACGACCACCCCGAGCCGATCAAAGAACTGCGCCGCCTGATCGAACGCCGCTTTCCCCGCGGGGAATAAATGACGTCGGGTGTCTTTGTTCGCTCTAAGCAATGCAAAAAAAGACACCCGACGTCTTAAACAGCCGCTTCCTAGAACCCGACGCCGATCGTGATGCCGAGCGTGCGTGGGCGGCCGGATTCGCCGACGTAGCCTGACGGCGCGAAGTTGCCGTACGCAAACGCCGTCGGAATGTAGCGCGTGTCGAACGCGTTTTTGACCCAGCCTTCGATCGTCACGCCGCGCACATCCACACCCGCGCGGAAGTTGGCGAGGCTGTACGCCTCCTGTCCCGCCAGGTTCGCATCGTCGTAATCAAACGCGCCGTAGCGCACCAGTTCCGCGCGACCGAACGTATTGACCCGATCGCGAATCTGCCGGTTGACCTGCATGCCGACCGCCGCCGTGTACTCCGGCGTGAAGGGGATGCGATTGTCGGAAACGTCGGCGCCGCTCGACGTGCTGCCGGCGGCGAAACGCGCGCGTGTCAGACCAAGCGAACCGAACACATTCACGCCGCGGGTCGCACGGGCCATGAGTTCCAGCTCAACGCCGCGGCTGGTCGCACCGCCCACGTTGGCGATGTAGAACTGGCCGGGCGCCATCGCCATCGGCAGGTTCAGTTGCAGGTCGGTCCAGTCGATGTAGAACACGGCCGCGCTGGCCGTCACCCGACCATCAGCAAACGACGTCTTGGTGCCGCCTTCCACGGTCCACGTCAATTCTTCACCATAGGCCTCCGCCGAGGGCGGTGCGGTCGGATTGAAGCCGCCGGCCTTGTACCCACGGCCGGCCGTGGCATAGACGATGGCACCGGGACGCAGGTGGACAGTCAGGGCCGCGTTCGGCGAGATGTTGGAGTAGGTGACCTTCTCGTTGATCGCCGCCGGCGGCGCGATGATCGGATCAAAAAACGTGTCGAGCGCCGCTTCCTTGGTCTCGCGGTCGGCGCGTGCGCCCACCGCAAAATCCACGCGGTCTGAGAACGAGACGGTGGCCTGCGCAAAACCGCCGATACCCAGGTCGTCGATCGTGCCCTTGGGCGAGTGCTGGTTGATCGGGAACCCGAGGAACGGCGACAGCAGGAACGGCGAGAAGCGGTTGATCGCGTCCTGCTCGTAGTTCTGCGTAAACATGACGCCGCCGACCTGCCACGACAGGCTGGTGGAGTCAGACAGTTTCACCGGGGCGTTGGCGGCGGAGGCCAGGCGGACTTCCTGACTGAACTGGCGCGCTTCCTCTGAGTTGTCGCGTGTGATGAGGCTCAGCGGGGTGTAGTCGAGGTCGGTGACATCCCGTGTTTCCCACCGGAGGTAGCCGGTGGTCGAGGAGACGCTGACGCGGTCGCCCTCGTACCGCGCGAGAAACGTCGCAGACGCGAGGTCGCGATTCTGGTAGCCCTCGAAGTCGCGCGCGACCGTGAACGGGTTCTGACGCAGACCGGCCATGTCGCTCAACGCGTAGTCGCCGTCTCGTGAGCGTTCACCACTCACAATCAGTCGCGTCTCCCAGCGAACGGTCGGCGTCCAAAGCAACTGCGCCTTGCCGAACGTGCCCTGGCGGTCGTCGATCGTGTTGCCGGTGATGCGGTTGGTCGTGAACCCGTCGCGTTCACCGTGCCCGATCGCGACGCCCAGGGCCAGCGTGCGCGTCAGGGGACCCGAGATCGACCCGCGCACTTCGCGGCTGCCGTTGTCGCCCAGGGGGGCCAGGAACCGGCCGGTCCAGCCACTGAGCGACGGACGCGCGGAGGAGATGTTCACCAGCCCGCCAAGCGTATTGCGGCCAAACAGCGCGCTCTGCGGACCACGCACAAACTCGACCTGATCCACATCGACAAGTTCCATGCTCGACGCGTTGGCGTTGAGCACCGGCACGCCGTCCACAAACGTGGTGATCGCCGGGTTGGCGGGGCTGGACCCGAGTCCGCGGAATCGCGCATTGCTCAACTTGCGCGCCGTGAATTCGGTGAAGACGGAGTTGGGCACAGCCATCACGGCATCACTGACGATGGAAGCGCCGATACGCGCCAGCATTTCCGCCGTGATGGCCGTCACGCTGACGGGAAGATCCTGCGCTTTGGCAGGTTCCTTTTGCGCGGTGACCGTCACTTCAGGCAACGTGATGGTCACAGGCGGATTCTGCGTCGTGGTCTGCGCGACCGCCGGAATGGCAGCCGCCGCACTCACCACAAGAAAGGATGACACGCGTACAAGAGCACTCTTCGACATGCGGCAATTATATGAGGCCGACCGGTAATAATCCGCCGTCATGAAACAACAGTGGGTCCGTGATGCCCGGCATGGTGATGGTGCACGAACATCTCTATATGAAACGCCTGATCGATGTCGGCAGCAAGGCGGGCCCGTCCATCGATGCGACCGCGCCGTATCTCAACGGTCCCAATAATTTTTCGCAGATGCCCTCGCGTTCTTCCGCGCGGGCGGCAAACTCGACGCGGGCACCGATCCCACGGGCAGCGGCGGTGTCATTCCCGGGTTCTCCAATCAGCGGACGATTGAGCTCCTCGTGGAAGCCGGGTTCACGCTCCCCGAAGCGGTCCGCATCGTGACGCTCAACGGTGCCGAGTACCTCGGTCGTGCCACGCATGTCGGCACCCAGCCCTCACCCCCATGGAACCCAAGGGGCCGCTCCCGGCCGTGGGCTTGTTTTCAGAGTCCAAGCAAGCCGGGGCCAATGGGGTTCCCACAACTGACTGCGGATGGTAAGGTATGGAGGGTTTTTTGGCTTTGGGGGTTTTGACCATGGAGCGTGTGAAGCATGTCTAGGTCGCGACTGGTCGCGGTGCTGCTGGCGACAGCCGGCGTTACCGCTGTCACCATGGTGGCTGTGCTGGATCCGTTCGGCATCGGCCGCTCCCGCGAACCGTATCATCAGGACGTCCTGCTCCCCAGGGACGTGGATATCGTCGATGCCCTCGTCCCGCGCAACGCGACGCTTGAGAGCGTCCTGAAGAGCCATCCCGGCACCTCACAATTTGCAGATTCCATCGTCGGCGCCGTACGCGACGTGTTCAACCCGCGGCACCTGCAGGCCAATCGCCCCTATCGCGTGACCACGACCCTCGACGGGTTGTTCCAGGAGTTCCGCTACAGGCTCGACGCGGACAAGTTTCTCCGGGTGGCGCTCAAGGACGACAGCCCGGCCGATGCGCCGGAGTTTGATGTCGAGGTTGTTCCGTATCCCAAAGAAATTGTGACGAGTGCCGTCGAGGTGGAGATCACCACAGCGCGACCATCACTGGCGGCCGCACTGCAGGATCAGGGCGAGAACATCCAGCTGGCTCTGCTGCTCGCCGATGCGTTCTCTGGTGACGTGGACTTCAATTCCGATTTGCAGGATGGCGACCGCTTCGAGCTGTTGTTCGGACGTGTGCTGCGCGACGGGCAGTTCTCGGGTTACGACGCCGTGCAGGTCGCGATGTATCACACGGGTGATCGCACACTGACGGCCATTCGCCACGAGGGCCCCGACGGACAGATGGCCTGGTACGACGCGGAGGGCCGCTCGCGCAAACGTCAGTTCCTCAAATCGCCGCTCGAGTTTCAGCCGTTTGTGACGTCACGGTTTTCGGCGAGCCGTCTGCACCCAGTGCTGGGTGTGCGTCGCGCGCACCGCGGCGTGGACTATCGCGCGGGGTACGGCACGAAGGTGCTCGCCGTCTCGTCGGGCACGGTGGTCGCCTCCGGCTGGTCTGGCGGCGCCGGACGACGGGTGGTGATTCGTCATGCGAGCGGCTACGAGAGCGCGTATTTCCATCTGTCGGCGTTTGGTCCCGGTATCTCGGTCGGCTCGAAGGTGGATCAGGGTGACGTCATCGGTCGTGTGGGCAACAGCGGCACCGTGACGGCCACACACCTGCACTACGAGCTCAAGAAAAACGGCACCCACGTGAACCCGGTGACCGAACATCGCAACATGCCGCCTGGCGTGCCGATTCCAGCCGACCAGCTGCCGACGTTCAGGGCGACGCGCGACGGTCTGGTGAACGGACTCCGGCTGGCACTCTCGCCAGCCCCTCCCGTGATGCCCGCAGCGTCCGGACAATAACCCCACCATGGCGCACCTCACCCCGTTCCGGGCGTTGCGCCCGGCACCTTCAGCGGCCTCGAGGGTGGCCTCAGTGCCGTACGACGTCGTCTCGACCGACGAAGCCCGGGCCCTGGCCGCAGACAACCCGCTGAGTTTTCTCCGCGTCACCCGGTCGGAAATAGACCTGCCGGAAGGCGCAGACCCGTACGACCCCGCGGTCTACACCCTGGCCGCGAAGAACCTCCGGGCCCTGGAAGCCGGGGCGCCGCTTGTGGAAGACCCGGAGCCGACGCTCTATCTGTATCGCCAGCAGATGGGCGATCACATTCAGACGGGGCTGGCCGGGTGCTTCAGCGTCGATGAGTACGAACGCGGCCTGATCAAAAAACACGAAAAAACCCGACCCGACAAGGAAGACGATCGCACGCGGCACATCACGACGGTACGCGCCCAGACGGGTGTGGTCTTTCTCACCTACCGCGCCGTGGACGACGTCGATGCGATCGTCGCGCGCGTGTGTACGACTGAGCCCCTGTACGACTTCGCCGCACCGGATGGCATCCGGCACACCGTGTGGCCCGTGCTCTCAGGCGACGCGGCATCGCTGGTCGCGCAGTTTGCGTCGATTCCCGCGCTGTATATCGCCGACGGACATCACCGCGCCGCCAGTGCGGCCCGTGCACGCGCGACGATGCGCGAGCGGGGCGACGATGCCACCGAGGCCGACACGTTCATCGCGGTGGCGTTTCCGGATCGGCAACTCAAGATTCTGCCGTACCACCGCATCGTGAAGGACCTCAACGGTCACACGCCGTCGACCTTCCTTGAGGCGCTGAGTGCCCGCCTGCCCGTGCGCGAGGGCGGTGCCGTGCCGTTACGCGCCGATGACGTGTCGATGTTCGTGGGCGGCCGCTGGTATGTGCTGACCCTTCCCGCGGCGCCGGCGGGCACCGCACACGCCGATGCGCTCGCCGTGGCGCGCAAACTCGACGCGCACTCTCGAGCCGCGAATCGTGCGGTCGTTCAGCTTGTCGATCTGCACAGCAGCATAACCGTACACACACGATACAGTTGGCTAAGCACATGGCATACATACGCAATTCAACAGTCTGTACTACACGGCGGCGCGACTGGATGAGGATGAACGTACCGCATACTCCGCATCGCGCGTTTCCTCCATCTCAACGAATGCAAAGCCTGGAGGGTTGCGCGCGATCCACACGTGAGACACGCGCCCATATCGCGAAAACTCATCCTCTAGATCCATCTTTTCGACATCACGGCCCAGGCCGCTTACGTGCAGGCGAGCCGGCATGATTTCTGCACACGCAGAAGAGAGGCAACGACACAGACACGCCATCAGCATCAGCAGTACCTTGCAGCTAAACCGATCAGTGGGCGGTCAGTTCGAGTGAAAGAGCAACAAAATGCTCAACCTACGGGTCGAACACTTCAGATCGCCACGAAACGGAGCAACGAAGCGGGGCGGTCGCAGGATGCATTCATTCACGCAACATCATCCATCCTTGCGCAGCGCCTGCTTCACGATGCGTGCGCGGAGACCACAGAACCACGCGAGGCGCACAACGATCGCGCGACGGCAAAATAAAGGCATCGACGCGCACATGCCATGATTTGCAAAGTTATAGCGGAGAGGCGTCGCCAGCGTGCGGGGTGCTTCTCCGCCTATGGATGCCAGCGCCGCCGCTTTTATCCGATCCGCCGAATCCGATGATCCGAAAACTTGCCGATGCCAGCGCTCATTAGGCCAGCGCTCCCCGGAAGGCGCGCTGTCGAAATCGTGATTGTGTACCGTTTTTCTCAACAACGACACACACCTGCATTTACGTATTTGATGACCTGCGCCTGTGGCGATGCAGGTGCCTCCCCCCATCGAACTCCTGGAATGGCT
>ENA-ORBV01014314-ORBV01014314.1-microbial-mat-metagenome-genome-assembly--contig:-NODE-14314-length-11892-cov-6.381464_pt1 | contig 11892 bp, 8 predicted proteins | sample MGYA00237777_ERZ505514 | MGnify/ENA primary metagenome ERZ505514 (study PRJEB26160, sample SAMN06269048) | microbial mat metagenome | isolation source: Oligotrophic lake microbial mat | place... | reverse complement strand
TCTTACACATAAACAACACAAGTGTGAAGTAGTTTTACTATTAGTCTAATAGCTAATGTGTTATAGCTACGCTCGTTGTGCACATTGTGTGTGTTGATTTCAACCGATGTTTCGTGTTAATTCCGTGTTAATTGATCAAAAGGCGCACACTTGCCGTAAGTTGAAACTTACATTCTTAAATGGAAGCCTGGCAATAAGGTCGATATCATTCTATTCAGAAAAATACACATTGAGACAACAATTACTGTTCACCAACTGCTACCAAAAGGCTCACTGATTGATTCGCCTGAAAGAACTGATGTGATACTAATACTATACTAAAAGAGGATTTGGATAGCCTGTAGCAAGCTATAAAAGAGTTTTGAAGCATTTACTACTTTTGGGACAACCAGAGTGTTTAAAGTACGTGACACCAATACACCAGGGCCATATTTATCAGCCAAATGGCCACCGCTTTTATTCCGTCCTTCTGTGCCATACTTTGCTCCACTCGGCATTCCTACCGTACCTTTTCTTAAGTCAAAGGCTCCCTGATCCCCTACCTTGCTCAGACATAAGCGAACCGCCGTCGCGTGGATGGCCCTAACGTGACCCCCTGGAAGTACGGCTCTGGAAGCACTAAGTCGTCTACAACCTGCACAGTAGGCTCCTCAGGCCGTCGTCTCTCGGCACTTCGAATTATTGTTGTTGTCTTGGGTCTTCTGCTGGTATTGTAGATTCATTGCATAACGAGGAGTTGACTTAGCTCAGTAGAAGAGTCGGCCATAATTTCGCCCAATACCTGCTAGGAAACTTACGGCAAATCAGGCATGACAGGAGCGATTGCTGTAGCCCTCCTTGGGATCGTCTGTCTCAGAACCGTGATGCTTTCTTTGATCACATCATCCAGTGCTCGATCTCTTTCGTCGACTCTGAAAAGATCTGTCATAGCCAGTGACCTGCTGGGTCCGCTATAATCGGCAGATAAGCGAAAGAAGGGCTCGTCAGATATCATACTAATCCATCGCTTCTTGGGTTCGAAGAAAGTGGAGCCTGAGTACTTACTCGACAGCTGGCAGAGACATGGCAGGCGGACGATCACTTCTTACTTCTATTTTGGTAGGAACTGTGCTGCGCTCATGTTTATGGCGGTCCCTGACATGGTATTCCTTTTCTTTGGGACTACGATAATATTCTTCTATATCATGCTGATGCCTTCTATTCTTAGAAGTGTGTTCTTCTCGTGAGTCATGCCTTGTCTTTTGATGACGATGATGATGGCGTTGAGCTGCCTCCCGACGCGGTTTCTGGTCATTTCGCGACGAAGTAGCAGGGGAGCTTCGATCTTCCGACGTGGCATCCGGTCCATACCTATCTGGAGACATCTCGTAAGCCAATCCGGGAGATTCCGTGGTGCGCGTCAAGCGACTTCCAATTAAAAACCAGACAAAACAAAATGAAAAAATGACGTGTTAGCTACAGACAAAGAAGAGAGGCAGGGCACAGCGTCTGTCGTCAAGGGCATGATTGTTGTCTTACAGGACTTGTGGAGAATCCGACGAGTCGTCGTTTGCATCTTCTCCAACATATGGAGGTGTCTTGGGAAGCTTGGGAACAGCAACGTCATGGGCGGGGGCATCTTCGTGCCATAGTCGTTGATGGTTGGGGCTGCTTTGACGATTGGGGCTACGCCAGATCGCATTATGCTCCAGGTGTTTTTTCTTTCGATTTGGATTGGTAAGATTAGAGGATAGCGATGGAGTACCTCTCCTTCTCCTTCCACGAGGGTCCTTGTATTTTGTTTTGGTACCACCTGGATCTTGAGGAGGGTCTTTGTTGTATTGATAATCCATAGGGGGGTCATTGGTACTCCATTCTTCGTCTTCCCTCAAGCTTTGCATTGGTGCATGGAAGTGATCATGATCACGATGACCGTGACGATAAAAGTGCTGGGGAGAATCGCGTGTCATTGGCGAACTTTGCCCGCGAGAGGCTTGCGCAATGTATCGAATCAAATCTGATTCCGGGTTTGTATCTTCGGAATAAATACGCGAGGATATCTCTTGCCGACTCTGTCGTTGAATATCTTCAGAATTTGGTGGGTCAACCTGTTTCCTTGGCGATGGAGATGGCGAATTGGATGGGTCCCGGGAAGAGACTGTGTCAATGTTATTCTTTCGGGTTGGACTGCGGTTCCTTCTATGAGGCGACGGATCCCTGTCTTCTTTTAGGTTCTGTAGCTTTTGCTTATGTTTCCTCGGCGGTGGCGAAATGGGTGGGTCCGGTGAACATACCGTGTCGTTGTTCGTCTTCCGATGCAGGCTCCAGCCCCTGTCTTTTTTTAGTCTCTGTAGCTCTTGCTCACGAGAGAATATATACTCCTTGTAGTCCCTACCATCACTGTGTAGTCCCGAAACTTCTTCTCCGTCTGCTCCACAGACCAACCATTCGGGCGGCCTCTTTGAAGAATCGTTCTGGGGCAGTTGATGATAGTTCAATCTATGGTCGCCGTCTCCTTGTTTCTGTCTACCCCGGTAGCCATCAGCATCGTTTTCATCATCAGCAAGAGGAGGAGAGGGGCGACTTTCCTTTTCCGCAGCTTTCACTGCTGATTTCGATTTGGCGTTGGGTGCGAGCGCATTGGATTCAGACTTCCGTGTGGGTGATGGTGTATGCGTTTTACTTTCAATTTTTCCCTTGGAATTCAGTGGTGCCGTATTGTTGCGGGGTTGAATCTCAGTGGCACGGAGTAAGGGATCAGGTCTAGGGCTTGAAAGGGTTGTAATTGGAGATATCAGGTGACTCTTAGCTGTTGTCGGTAGATGTTCTTCACCATCTCCAATGGATCTGATCTTTTGGAGTAACCGGGCCATGATACTCTCCTGGCTATCATCACTCTTGACATTAGGTAGCTCTTCCTCCAACAGCTCCCCTTCCTTTTGGGTATATGTAGAGGTCGATGTTGTAAGCGTCGTTTGCTTATGATGCTCTTGTGGTTTTGTCTCCTTTTTGCTGTGATTACCACCACGGTTGTGATTGCCACCACGGTTGTTGTTTTTGCTGCTGTTTTTGGTGCTGCTGCTGTTGTTGTTGTGATGGTTTTCTCCAAATGTACTCGAGAGAACTCCACTGGAATTGTACAGGCTATTGCTTTCGGCAGTCAATGTGCTTTGGTCAAAAGGATCCTCCTCGTGCCGCGCGCAGTGGCGATCATAGGGATGCCGGCTGTGGTGGTTTGGGTCGGCTTCTGACGCTACAAGATGCCGTGTTGCCATGGCTGTGCTTGTGTCTTCTTCCTTCTTCTTCGCCTTATGCAGGGGGCTCCGGTAGCCTTTGTTCGTGTTGGCGTGTTGATAAAGAGATTTTCTGGCGTCGTTGTTATCTTTGACGCTGTCGGTATGGTCCCCAGTATTGTTGCTCAAGCCAATATGCATGCCCCGCTCCCTCTGGTGTGCACGGTCCAATTTGACTACAGGTATTTTGCCAGTTCCAACCGAGTTCAAACGGTGGGCGCTTAAACTACTGACGTAAAAGCACTTGTTGCATTTGACCAGTCGTCTGGTCTCGATAGAGTACAACGGAAAGTCTGAACACGGAGCCGTCAAGACACGATCCATTTCGACCACATGCACAATACCCGGACAATTGGACTTCAGGCAGAAGCAATTGTTCCCCAATAGATTCGTTTGTATCTCAGATTTCTTCAACGATTGCGTTTCTCCAAGAAAACAACTGAAAATATTCCCGTGCGTGGAAGGCTTTTCGATTTCAGGTTTGATCTTCTCGGGTGCTTTTCTCAGAACCGACCTCCTCGGCGAGGGCGCCTTCTTTGCCGCCACCATCTTCATATTTGAGTACTAGCAATCTTGAAGACTAACTACTTATTAACTACTGAAGTGAATACGTAATGGTTGGGGAGGACAATGAAGATGCAATCGATACTATTTGTCTCCACGACGTACGGCTGGAAGTTCAGCTCTACTGTTGTACCCCTTTAGCACTCTGATGACGCCTGCTGGTACTGCTGCTGCTGCTATCGTACCACCAGAAGTACACTGTCAATAGCTTGAGTGTTGGAGCTAGAGCTAGTACTGGTAGTAAGCCTGTTGGAACTGGTGCAGCACCAGCGAAGGTAGGAATTACTATTGGCGGCAAAGAGCAATTACAATGTGACTATCGCCCGGACGTTTTCTCCTAAGTAAAATATCGCTGATTAGCCTCGAGCTGGCTGCCGGGCCAGCTTTAGTACGTAAGAGCGCACACAAGCTCACTGGATCGAGCCACGGCAACATTTAATTTAGCACTAGCTGCTAGCTACAATTAGTTGTACCAATAGCTACTAGTCTACTATTAGCTACTAGCTAGCTAGTAGGTAGTGACAATACTATTAGTATTAGACGATCAGAAGTCCCTTCCACTCTGGTAGAGTAGTAGAGTAGCATTGTAGCACATTACAGCAAGACGTCAGTATTAGCATGGGCTAGCTAGCTAGTGTCAGATCCGTGCAGATGACGGAGCCAATAGTACAGTAGTTTCGTCATCAAACTGAGGGTGGTCTGGCAGCCAAGCCTTCCTGACCAGGCACTGCACAACCTCATATTTGCAATCAAGATCTTTCGTCCTTTGCGTTTTTACGACATTCACTGTGCTGAGTCCTCATATCTAAGTGGTGGCATTTTTCGTTAGGATGAACACAGCTATCTGGGGGTAAATGAATCTCCTAAAAAAAGAGAGAGAAGAATTCCAAAGTGCTTTTTTCGTGGTCCTCTTGCACCTTTGTATGGGAGCAAGGGATAGGCATGGAAGGAAATGACCGAACACCTTCAACGCCAACCATTCCTTTTGCTTCGAAAGAACTTCTTCTGCAAGTGATGGAAAACCAGAAGAGCCCATGTTGATACTGCTTCCAAAAAAATGTTTCACAGACATTTCTCAAATCTTGCCGGAGTAACGATATAATGCGGTCTCTCTATTTCGCTTTCTCTGCAGATATTTTGCTCAAAGAGCCTAGCCTGATTGACTCGCTTGCATCATTTCATTGCGTGTTTTGTCGCTGTTGTGACGGTACAGGAGGGATGGAGGGAGTATAAACATATTTTTTAGCTTCTTATTACACCTGATTTCTTTTTTATGTTGCACTTCGAGCTACTGCCGAGATGATCCTTGAGGACAAGGACACCTGGTGATGCAATCGGCGGAAGGTTCGACGGCAAATGACCCCCGTGAGCCCAGCGCTGTCCAAGTTGGTCGGTGACAGCACGCGCGAAACTCTTGCCATCTGCTAAATGACGATCAAGCCCATTCCTCCTCGACGACTCCCTCGTATTCGTGTAGTCGATCATCCTCCTGGACTATCCGGGGAAGGCTGTGTCCCTCCAGTTCTGCCATGCTTTGATCGCCTTTTGTCGTATAGACAAAGAAACCACTCGCTGACATGGAAGAAAAGGCGGTGGAAATGCTGCTTAAAAAACTGGATTGGTGGCTACTTCCAGACCCTAGCCCCAGGCTGTCCCCATAGCCGTTTCTGTTGTGGCTGCAGCGACGCATTCGCCCGCTACCGCTACGCTTGCATTTTTCCAAGTGATGCAAAAGAAGACTTCCTCTCCGACTGTCCAAATCTAAACCAGGATGGGCAGCCCTAATGCCGGCTGTATCCGGGTCATGGGTGTGGGTTGTTTCTTCCGTCAGGGCCTTCTTCGAGGATGAATGATACCCTTCCGTGTCCTGCAGAATGGTAGGACTGGCATGGCAAGTGTTCCCATACAAATTTGTCCTCGAGTCTCGATCCGGGACGCCGGGTCCCTTTTTAAGATGTTGCGAATTTCGAAAGGAAAAGAGGCTGAGGCGTCGACTGCCGCGGCTGCTACTGCTAGAACCACTGAAAAATCCTCCTCTTTGATGACTCGATTCACTTGCTTTCCGTGACACTTTGCGAGGAAGGCTGTCGCCTAACACCCGTCGACACTCTCCTTGCCTTTGTGATCCTACACTTTGGGATGCGATGCTCTCTCGACGTGTTGGCGGCGCCGGTATTTTGTCGGTGCTACTGCTATTGCTAATACGATGCCGAGGGATGTTCGACTCGTCATCGGGGAGAACGGGACGAGGCGTCACGTTAGAGTTAGCAAAACTGTCGACCGAGCTGTTCATGGCTAGTTTCTTCCGTAGTTCCTTTGTTTGGCTTGTTTTTTAAATCGGCAGGGACCGGAAGCTAAAATTTAATGAGGTTCCTAACCTGCCTTGTTTTGTTGCAATTGTGCTGGCATGTAGCATAGTATGCTTGGGGCAAGGATGATAATGATGCGCCATGAATTGCATGAATGAATCGGGATCTACATCACGTCTAAAAACATCAATTACAGCCTTACAGGATTGGGGGAAGCCTCTTCCTAAGTCCACAGTGCTCCAGTACCGCTGTAAACCTTGTGGTACAATTGTACTGTAGCTTGTTCGGTCGTACTCTTCAGTAGATTCTCGATTAAGTAAAACAGGCCGAATTCGATACCCGGTCGAGTAGCGACTGGCACCGTTCAACTGTACTACTCCAGAGTACTCGAGTAGTGTAGTACGATACGTCGATACCACTAAGAACGAGAGGGAAACCTGGAAACTATCCTATGCTACTCTGCTTGTGTTTAGGTCTAGACTCTATTATAAAAACAACACTAAAACAAAACAACATTAGGTTAAACTAGAATCATGTTGATTTATGCTGTGTTTAGATTGCTAATAGGGTGCACTGGATTGCCTAGCAAATGCGATGGAGGCAAACCAGAGATAAAACACCAATTCGTTCAACAAATGAGACCACCACATTGCCACCACATTGTTCTTGTTTCAAACCATGCTTGACCGGCTACAACTTGACTTGGTACTCTACTCAGATTTCTTGTGGGCTTTCTTACTCTTCGTCGACTTGTGTGAGAGTTTGCTTTTGGTGCTCTTCTTGGACTTGCTGCTCTTCCTTGTAGCCGAATCTAGTTCTTCTTGAGCCTGGGATTCCGGTTTCTTGGGGACTTTGCGCTTACCATCTCTATCTGCCGTGCCTCTGGTCACATGAGATGTCTTCGAATCATCATCAAACGAGCCCTCTGGCGTGCGACTCTTTTTCTTCGTGTGCTTAGGCTTTGTCTGCATCCTTGCATAGCACTGTGCGACCAGTTGCTTCATCAGAAGCTCCTCGCTGAATTGACCTGATTCGTCCAAGCAGCTTTCCGCGATAATCTCGTCACTTGAAGTGCTTGACGAATCAACGTCCATCTTGTTATCAGACTTGGATGAAAGCGTGCTATTCTCGTCGTCGTCATCATCTGATTCTTCATCGGAGGAAGACTCTTCTTCCACAAAAGTGCATGCTTCGTCGTCGCCATCGTTGACACTTGCACTGGCAAAGGGAGGATAAGGTGAGTTCACTTGAACCTCCTCGGGCACAGAAGCTGGATGCCCGCTGGATCCATCAAAATCAAATCTGCCGCGGGATGGACGCGGAGGCGTGTTGCCAATAGGATTCGCCGATGCATCCCCTTCATAACTGACGGGAGAAAACTTCTTATCTTTTTCTTTGAATTCCAAATGAACATGTGTGCCGGTCGCGTTGCTGTGCTTGTGGATACCAAAGAACAAAGGATCTTCCTTGGCCAAAACAAGGCAGTCGGCGACTGCTAGAGTCGGCTTCCGCGAGTTGAGAGGGTCACCAATAAGCACTCGATGCTGAAAAGTAAAGTTACCTTTTTTGCCAAGCAAATGCTTGATGTTACGAACCATAGCCATGTATCGAGGATGGATGCGAAGCATTTGCAGTCTCTGCTTCTTGGTTTTCAGATGGGGGAACGACACCTTCATTCGCTTCAAAATGTAATTCAAAACAGCATCTGGATTGGTGAAATCAACGTGCAGCAACACTTGAAAGATAACTTCAGCCGGATTGCGAAGGCTAGTCCTGATATCAATTGCTTCGCCCGGAGGAAGGACGGCAATAGGATGAATGACAAGATGCAGTGAAGCACGATAGTTACCGCTTCCATCCTCCCAGAGTTCAACTTCAGACATGCAGAGGCTGCCACCGATTGCCTCTTTCACACGCTGGCACATGACTGGATCAGGTTCACCTGCTGCATTGTGAACAACGCTTCCATCGCCACCAAACGATTTGCCATTAATCGAACATGCGGCAACCGAATTGGCAAGTGAAGCGACTGATTTGCTGGATCCATGCTTGTCTTTCTTGACGGTTCCTTTGGCCGAGTACCGTTTGCCAGAGAACGTGACATCACAATCGTACATGCAGGACCTGTCAACGGCATCTTTCTTCTTGGTCTTGTGAGTCTTCTTTGTAGCTGCATCATGCGTCTGCCCATTCTCATTGACCGTGGGGAGTTTTGATGTGGTTTTTGCCTTCATACCAGCAGCGCCGAGTGGACCGGCCCCACCTTGCTCCTCGTCCACTTAACAAAACAAAAAACAACTGTTAGTAAGAGAGGTTAAAATCACACCACAAAACACGGCGTGCTTACTTTTTCTTTGGTTTTCGATTTCCTTCCTGATTCGCTTACGGTTGTTGTTGATCTCAGTGCCAAGCATTGGTGTTTCAAAGACCCGAAACATAGGATAGTTTGACTTGATTGTTGTTGCCGTGGCTCCAAGATCAGCTTTTACAATCCGATTCAATTCTGTCTTCTCATGGTCAAGGGCGCCTTTCCAGCTGTTGATGAGACGTGTGCGGTCAGTCGGATCGCCGTTTGCTCGACACTCGGCTGGACACTGATCAAGACGCTGCATCTGTACCTCCGTCAGCTGAGTGCTCACAGTCCTGGCCATTGTTGCGATTTTTCTTTTGCTTGCGATCTGTAGTACAAGAGTTTCAATACACGAGATTATGACGTTCGACGAGAGATGCTTTGTTGCTTACCAGAGTTTTTCCAATCAATCTCTCTGCAGAAAATCCACAACATTTTGAGCACTGTCGCTCGTACATTCCTACAGGAAACCAGAGTTACTCCAGATACAGTTTTTGTGTGAAGAAGTGTGATCAAACTCACTTGAAACCAGAGTCTAGTACGGGTGTAACCAGAGTTGCGGTCTGGTGAGACTCTGGTGAGACTCCGGTATCAAACCATCGTTTTCTTCCAGTGCTATCGGGTGGATAATAGAGTATGGATACCAGAGTTGCACCAGAAGTTAACTCGAGTCAAACCATACCAGTACCAGAACCACACATGGTTGTACCATACTCATACCCGACACGGAACATTCTCCTAACCAATACCACGGGTTTACCGGGGTAAAGAACAGCGCAAAATGCGAAGAAGCTTCTTTTCCATTGCCATGGTTGTTAATACAAGTTCCCCGCAACTTTCCATGGAATAATCCCAAAAAACTGAGTTACAAAACTCATGATCAGTGGCAGATGATCAATCGTAGTTGAGGCGACATGCATGCACAAAAACTTTAGAGGTTGGCACCTCTTACCGGCTCTGCATTGCAGATGGCACTAGGTTGCTCTGCAAACAATAGATGCGTAGTCAGGATGCACACAATTGCCGAATAATGATGGGCAGTGTCGTGGCAATCGATCGAACAACTACTTCAACTATGCTTCAAGCACTACTACTAGTATCGATCCAAGACAGATTGCGTCAGAAGGTTCTTCTTTCATAAAGGTCAGATTTTGCGCGGAAGAAAACACGTTTGAAACAATAAGATACCATGGTAAGAGCTACACTAACCATGGTTGTTCAACCTCCTGAAATGTTAAACAGCAATAAACTATGCCCTTTTGCGACTGACGTCAGTTTTCTCATCTGCATTATCGGACAGCAGTGAAAAATGAGGTACGCACCACATCTACAAAGATCGTAGTACCAGTACTGTTGGCTGCGCAGCGCTACAGCAATGTGCTACATTAGCAGCTAATGGCTGCTAGAGTCATCATCAAACGAGCGTGTCGCTTTTGTAGCCGAAGCGAGAATGCTTTAGACTGCACAGTGATAGTTGCATGCTAGCTATTTGTTGGCAGTGCGCACTGTAACTTCACATGCAAACCTAACGGATTTGCATTGCAATGGACATTTCACTAGTACAACCTGTACTTTTGTGCTGTCGACCGTTTGACTACAGCAGAAGCGATGCGTTTGATGATGGGTGGCATAATTGCCCGCTATGTCAACATTCTTGGTCATGATGAAAGCTTGTTCGCTTAGTCTCGCTTCATTTGACTCGCCGCTTCACAGCAAATCTACAAGATGGCGAACCATCCACACCGATCATCAAAAAGTCCATCATTGCTTTCCCACAATTACTTTTGCAAACAGTTATCATGACAACACCTTACCTTTACACCGAAAATGATTTTGATAGCATGGGCATGAAGATTGCTAAGTACCGCAAGTCCACAAGCTTCAGCATCCAGCGGGCAAATTTCGTTTCGTTTTACGGCGTCGAAGCATACATGGTTGCCATTATTTGGCAACACCTCGTGACGAAGAATGAGAAAGTACGCAACCTGGTGAAGCCGAATCCAAAGCATCTACTCTGGGGTTTGTTGTTTATCCAATGCTACGACACCCAAAGGAAGAATGCTGCCATCTGCGGATGTGATGTTAAAACATTTCGCAAGTGGGCATGGCTGTATGCCGAAGCTGTCGCCGACCTTGATGTTCACGTGGTAAGCCCCATTTGGTTTTGTTTTGACTTTACATTTTATTTGTTTGCTCACGCGCAAAAAAGATAAGATGGGAGAACCGGTTTGTAGGGCAGAAAGGCGACAAGTGCCTAGTCACGGTCGATGGAACTACCTACAAAGTTCACAACTTGACGAAGTTGACGTGGAAGCAGAGGAAGCAATGGTACGATCATAAACATAACCATGCCGGTATCAAGTATGAAATTGCTGTTTGCATTGTGACAGGTTGGATTGTTCATTTCTATGGTCCTTTCAAGGGATCCGTTCACGACTTGACTCTGTTCCGCTGGGGTTTGAAGCTACTCTTGTCGCTAATGGAGAAGGTTATTGGTGACAATGGGTATGTCGGTGACGAAGCATGCATTACCCCAAAGGATGCGACAAGTGATCAACATCGATTGGCTATGAAGGAATTGCGAAAGAGGCACGAGACTATCAATGGAAAGCTCAAGACGTTTGAGTGCTTGCGAAACCAGTGGAGGCACTCTCTAGACAAGCATCACATTGCCTTTCGCGCCTGTCTTGTCATTGTTCAACTATGCATTGAAAATGGACGCGAGGTGTACAGTGTTGAAGGCTACAGCGACCCGATTTTTGATTATTAGAAAAGTAAGAAAACACTTGTTGTTTGTTATTGTTTTGACTCCTTGCTTTGCTAACTTTGTTTGGTTGCCTTTTTCATGTCTTTCTTAGGGTTTCTTTGCAGCAAACCCGGTTGATCACAGTGGTTGTGGATGGTTGTTTGGTGCAGCAGAGTGTTGGATGGGTGCCTTTATGGTGTTTCGAGGTTGTTCATGGACGCTTTTCTAACTTTTCAAGAACTGTACTCTCTGTTCTTGTAGCGTAATATATAAATATGATTGTCTGCCTTTATGTTACACTTTACAGCTAGTTGTAGCAACTACAATGTGCTCTAGTCATGAAGCATCATATTAGCTAGTATAGCAGAATGTGTTAGGAATAGGGTTTGACTCTGGTCTACACGTGTTTCCCTCTCGTTCGTTATTAACCGGTTCGTGGAAACCGGAACCGGAACCGATTCAAAAAATGAATAGGTTAGTAACCTATTCGGTAACCTATTCAGTGACCTATTCAGTTTGGCGAACAGGTTGTTTGAACAGGTTACCGGTTACTGAACAGGTCACCGAACAGGTCACTTTTGGACGAACTTTTGGGCATTTCGTCATGACATTGGTCAAGATGGATGGCAAGTTGAGCACAAAACAGCATGA
>ENA-ORBV01014313-ORBV01014313.1-microbial-mat-metagenome-genome-assembly--contig:-NODE-14313-length-11893-cov-5.514387_pt1 | contig 11893 bp, 14 predicted proteins | sample MGYA00237777_ERZ505514 | MGnify/ENA primary metagenome ERZ505514 (study PRJEB26160, sample SAMN06269048) | microbial mat metagenome | isolation source: Oligotrophic lake microbial mat | place... | reverse complement strand
AAGGTAACGGGAAAGGGCCCCAAATACAAACCTTTTCCGGTTCCCCCTGTCGAAGGCTGTCTTTTGGGAGAATCTGGCTCTTGAAGTGACGTTTGACAACCGAGACAGGGGGGGGAACAGGAAGCAAAAATCCTCATTTGAAACAACACCCCTCCGGTAGCCAGTAGAATCAGGCGCCGTCTTCATCATCGGAAATGAAGTAGCCGTCGTCGAAAACGACCGTCATCGACCCAGCCGGTCATGCGCTGGGTGATGGCCGCGATGGACTCGCCCGCCGTGAACACCTCGAAGTTACGCTTGGTCTCGGGGTTGTTCTTGGAACGGTAGATGCCCGTGGCGGAGGAGGCGTTGTAGGAAATTCCTTTTCTCTGAGAAGGGCTTGCGGATGATGTACTGGGCGATGCGGTGACCGTTGTGGACGTGGAAACCGCTGTGGTGCCATGTGAGCATCTGGGCGGCGGCCGTCCCGGGGCCGGGAGAGTCCCTCGGCGACGGGGGCAAGGCCAGCAGGTAGAGCTTGCCGCAATCGGGGCACTTGATGCGGGCGAAGCCGTGCTTGAGATCGCTGCAATTCAGGAACTTATTGACCACATCCTCGACAATGGGCTTGCGCGAACGATAGACTTTTGACGCGGATGCGGTGATTCCCATGCCTCAACCCGTAGAATAATACGGGACAGAAGAGGGGGAAAGGTTACAGGAAGGGGGGATTCACGCCGGGCACAGATCCCGGCGACGGTGCCTGCTGCTCTGACGGCCTGTCATCCAGAATGCATCGACTGTGGTTAAATTATATGTTCCAAATTGTGCTTTGTCTCTACCTAAACCAACCCCAGCAGCGGATGGGTGATGGGTGCAGCAATCATCTTCTAGGTTGACGCTTGAATGGGGTTCCTCTATACCACATCCCGTCCGGAAATTTATTCAAACCTCATTAACCACACAAAATGAACATTCCTCTTAAAAACAAACTTCTCGCAGAATTTTTTGGCACCTTCTGGCTGGTCTTCGGGGGCTGTGGCAGCGCAGTCCTTGCCGCCAAATTCTTCACGCTTGAAGGCGCTACCCCGATCAATATCGGAATCAGCCTCGTGGGTGTCGCGCTGGCCTTCGGACTCACCGTGCTAACTATGGCCTATGCGATTGGGCATATTTCGGGCTGTCACCTGAATCCCGCTGTGTCGGTTGGGCTATTTGTTGGCGGTCGCTTCAAGGGCAGCGAGCTTTTGCCCTACATTGTCGTGCAGGTGTTGGGCGGGGCGGCTGGTGCGTGGGTTCTGTTTTTGATCGCGAGCGGACAGCCTGGATTCACGACGGCAGGGGGCTTTGCCGCGAACGGATTTGGCGAGCACTCGCCGGGGGGATATTCGATGGTTGCGGCCTTGATTGCCGAGGTCGTCCTGACGTTTTTCTTTTTGCTGATCATCCTCGGCGCCACCGACAAACGGGCGCCACAGGGTTTTGCCCCGATTGCCATCGGCCTAGGCCTGACCTTGATTCATCTCATTGGAATTCCGGTCACCAACCTTTCCGTCAACCCCGCTCGCAGCACGGGTCCCGCGCTTTTTGTCGGGGGCTGGGCGATCCAGCAACTCTGGCTTTTTTGGCTGGCTCCCATTGTAGGTGCGGCGCTCGCCGGTTTGGTTTATCCGGCCGTTGCGGGTAAATCCTCCGAAAAAGCGCAGTAAACTGAAATCGGAAGTTCAGATATTCTACACTGCCCTCGCGATGAGCGCTGTGAGGTAGGGAAGGAGTTGTTTTTTCGCGAGACGACGCCGTTGAGTTGCCACGCCCAAGAGGGGCCTTCGTCGGGAAAGTCGAGGAGCCAGGTGAAGCTTTCCGAGCTGCGCACGAGGAGGATCGAGTTTTGTGTACTGACGTCGGTGACGGGGAGCGTTGAAAAAAAGTAACTGTGCGACGCACGGTAGGTTTCGAGCTCTCCGACGAGTTGCGCTTGTTTTTCGTACAAGTGGGAAAAGCTGAGCTCTTCAATCTGGGAAACACTGAAGCGAACTCCGCGCTCGGTGTATTCTTTGCAATCGGCGGTGACGGCCTGGGTGCTCGACATCGTGAGTGGCGTGGGAACTCACGGAAAAAATCTCGACGGCCAGGTTGGCGGGATTTGTGCCAGGCCTTCAGCCTCTAACAACGGTGTCCAACATTCCTTGAATTTTTCCGATGAGGAAATGTCTTGTTGGGGCGGGAATGCCCTGAATTAAGTCTCTTGCTTTGGGGATTTGAAACGGTCTCGCTGAGGCTGCGGAGGCATTTAAGGATTTAGTGAGCACCCGCAAATGCGGGAAACTCCCCGACTGGGAGTGGATTGTGGGTGGAGTCATGCGGGTCATTTCCGAACAAAAAACAGGGCGTGGTTTTCTTCAATGCTTTGAGTCATGGGGCAGGAAGTGTCCCCAACTGAGTCATTATTTTAAGCGTCTCAGGAATGCCCGAGCCGGGGAGAATGTCATGGAAATGGGCAAAAAGGATTTCTTTCCAGGCCTCGTGCATTTTCTGGGTGAGATATTCCTTGGCTTTTAATACGTCACCGACGGAGCAAATTGCTTCGGTGTCGAGGGTGAGGTTTTCTGCGATGCGGTTACACTTTTTGATCAGGGCCGCACCAGTGTAGCAGCCTTCCATCTCGTGGTTGAGTTCACCGGTGACTACGGGCGATTTGCGCGCGGATCATGTCGAGGAGCCCGGGTTGGTATTGCGCGCGGATCTTATAAATGGAGCCTTGGTCTTGGGAGAATTTGTCTTCGGGGAATTCCTCCATGAGCTTGAGCACGGTCGTCATGGTGTCGCAGGTGGTGGCGACGGTTTCCTGCCACGAGAAAATCCAGGTCATGTCGATATGGGCATGGTCCACGGCGTGGATCGTGTAGGACTCCACCTCTTTGTGAAGGGGGATCAGGATATTTTTCGAGAGAAGTAACCGCACGGGCGAGTCTTTCCGCGGACGCTGTGGTTAAACCCTTTTCAAATATACTGGCAGCTTCCCCGAGCAATTTGCTCCAGCCCTTTGCTTTGGCGGGGGTGAGCTCGCAAATTGTTTTAGCAAAATCCTGCTGTGCGGCCCCGCGCATTGAGGTTGTCACCGTGCTAACGTGCTTGGGAGTGAAAAGGAGAGCAAATTGCGCCACGGAGTGGAATCCGATTTTGGAGGGCAATCACCCCCGCACGTAAGGGGCTAGTGGGGATATTCACCTGCGAGATAAACCCGATGGGATTGATTTGATCGGAAACAGGACAAATTTAATTCCTATAAAACAGATAGGAATGAAGCGGTCATTGACATTCCATGTGAAGACAGCGTAAGTATTATGTGTTACCTATATTCAACATTATGTCCGAAGAAAATTATCGTTTTTGGCTTAGCTACTCAGCGGAGCTGGTTCAACGCCCCTTAATTTGGGAAATGAGCCAGAAATTCCCTGTTGTATTTAATATCAGGCAAGCCAGCGTGACCCAAGAGGTCGGTATTATCGCCCTTGAGCTTCGAGGTGAACGGAGTCAGATCAAAGATGTGATCAAATGGTTTGAGAGCCAAAACGTACAGGTGGAGCCGGTGGAGCTTAATACGATCGAAGGGTAAGACGTTTCTGATTTTCTTCTGACGCATAGGTTTTTTAGATAAAACCGGATAAGTTGATTATGGGATTATTTACGGCAGAGAGGCTCCATGATCTGAACGAGTCGTTTGAGAATGCGACGACCGAACAGATTTTGGAGTGGTTATGGACAGAGCTAGGGACGCGTGCGTCTTTTGGAACGAGTTTCCAAGGGGCGGGGTTAGTGGCTATCGATTTGGCTTATAAAAACCAGTGGAAGTTTCCTGTATTCACGCTTGATACCGGGTATTTATTCCCGGAAACCCTGGAGTTAAAAAAGAGGATCGAAGACCGTTACGGCATCACTATCGAATCATGCAGCCCCGAGCAAACGGTCGGGGAGCTAGAGGTAGAGTATAAGGGTAATCTCTATGAGTCGAAGCCGGACCTTTGTTGTTATTTGAGGAAGGTAGAGCCGCTGAAAAAGAAATTATCAGGCTTGGACGGTTGGATCACGGGGTTACGCCGGAGCCAGTCACAGACGAGGACCGAGGTCGGGTTTGTGGAGCTGTATGAATTTGACCCTGTTTTTAATAAAGAAATTTTAAAGATAAATCCCGTAGCCAAATGGACTAAAGAGGAAGTGTGGGATTTTATCCGCAAGGAAGGAATCCCGTATAACCCGCTTCACGATAAGGGATATGCCAGTATCGGTTGCTGGCCTTGCACTCGTCCTGTCAAAGAGGGCGATAGTGAAAGGGCTGGTCGTTGGACAGGATTTGATAAAACAGAGTGTGGCATACACACGTTTATGGAGAAGAAAAAATGACTGCGCGCGCAAGTACACTGGAACAACTCAAAATCGTTATCGTCGGACATGTTGACCACGGGAAATCCACTTTTATCGGGAGACTCTTTCACGACACGGGCTCTTTGCCTGAAGGTAAATACGAGCAATTAGTAAAAATCGCCGAACGGCGTGGGGTGCCATTTGAATGGGCTAACCTGATGGACTCGCTCCAGTCCGAGCGCGACCAAAATATCACCATGGATACGAGCCAGATTTGGTTCAAGACACTCAAACGCCAGTACGTGATTATCGATGCGCCGGGACATAAGGAATTCCTCAAGAATATGATCACCGGTGCCGCCCGTGCGGACGCGGCCCTACTTTTAATCGCCGCCAATGAAGGGGTGCAGGAACAGTCCCGTCGGCATGGTTATTTGCTCAGTCTTTTAGGCGTCAAACAAGTGGTGGTACTCGTTAATAAGATGGATCTCATCGATTATGATGAAAAAGCCTTTGAAAAAATCAAAAAAGAATACACGGATTTTCTGACACAAATCGGGATTCACCCAAATACATTCATCCCCATCGCTGCCAAACACGGAGTGAATATCGCTGCCCATGATGAGGCTTGTGCCTGGTATAAGGGCATGACGGTTCTTGAAGCCTTGGATCAATTTGAACTCCCGACGGAACCAACCGATAAATCCCTGCGGATGCCCTTACAGGATATTTTCCGTTTTGATCACCGTCGGATATTAGCCGGAAAAATCGAGTCCGGGAAACTGAAAGTCGGGGACAAATTGCTTTTCCTTCCCAGCTATAAGACCAGTGAAGTAAAATCAATCGAGTCGTGGAATAGCCCTGCGGCCAATGAGGCTTCGGCCGGGCAGTCTGTCGGGATTACCTTGACCGAACAAATCTTTGTGGAACGCGGGGAAATCGCCGTTCATGAGTCCGCCCCGTGTAAGGTGGGCAAATTGATCCGAGCAAAAATCTTTTGGATGAGTCGGGTTCCTTTTGAAGTCGGCAAACGTTATCGCCTCAAGGTGGCCACTCAGGATGTGGAATGCGAGCTCAAGAAGGTGATTAAAGTCATCGATGCCTCGACATTGGATACGAATGACACGGAAAAATCGAAAGTCGTCCGGAATGACGTGGCAGAGGTCGAGATCGCATTAAAAGAACCTTTGGCCATTGACCTCTATAATGATATTGCGGAGACGGGACGTTTTGTGCTGGTGAATAAAACGGAAGTCTCCGGTGGTGGGGTCACCATGGAAATCGTCGAGTCGGGGCGTACAAAGTCCGATAATATCACCGCGAATAAAGCCCAGATCACTTACGACGATCGTGTCATCAAAAATGGTCATAAAGGGGCTATTGTCTGGTTGACGGGCCTGAGCGGGGCGGGCAAATCCACCATTGCTAATGAACTCGAAAAAGAGCTTTTCACCCGCGGCCTTCAGGTTGTTTCAGTGGATGGCGATAATTTGAGATTCGGCCTTTGCTCGAATCTCGGGTTCTCCGCGGAAGATCGTAGTGAGAATATCCGGCGTGCGGCTGAGGCGGCCAAAATGATGGCGGAGTTCGGGCAAATTGTTATTGTCTCGTTGATTTCCCCTTTCTTAGCTGACCGTGCGCGTGCCCGTGAAATCGCCCAAGAAGCCGAGATCGATTTTATCGAGATTTATGTGAATGCCCCTCTGAATGTCTGCGAGGCACGTGATCCAAAACATCTTTATAAAAAAGCGCGTAATGGGGAGATTGCCCAATTTACCGGCATTTCATCTCCTTACGAGGCACCTGAAAAACCAGACCTTGAGATTCCGACAGACAAACTCCCCGTCAAAGAGGCAGTTGTCGAAATCATGCACGAGCTCCTCAAGAGGGTGGAAATCCGCCAAGAAGGATTTGAAATCTAATCACACTGGGCAAGAATGCGCATGTACCGGTACGTGGCCATGGAATAATCGCCACGCCGGTGGTTTTGATCATAGGCTTTAATGATCTTACGCAGTGCGCCTGCATAAAGCCTCGGATTCTTGGATACAGCGCCGATCCCATGGAGGCTCCTCAATAACGATTGGCATGAGTCATAACGAACCACTTTTGTCATGACTTGGTGAGTAAGGATATTTAATCCGGCTTTTTCAAAAAGGAGTTGCCAATCATGCTCGTCCCTCCAAGTAAGAGGAATCGTCTCTTCACTCAAATACTGGTTTAACTCCCCTAATGTTCCGGAAATGAAGACCGAACACAAAACTCGGCCACCGGGTTTCAGACAATCAGCCCAGTGTTTGAGAACGGAGAGGGGATCATTCATCCACTGCAGGGTACTTGAAGAGAAAATCCAGTCCAAGTCATTATACTGCAAATCATGGGCTTCTTGTCTTTCCCACGAGATATGAGGGATTTTCTGGGCCCCGATCTCTACCATCTCCTGGCTGCTATCCGTAGCGACGAGGGAACCATTCCAATTATGCAAATAACGGGTGAAGTGTCCCGTGCCAGCGCCCACTTCCAATGCGGCCCCCGTCTTTTTAGTCGGGAGCCATTTGGACAACCAATCAGCCACTTCACTCTGGATAACCGCATGATGATCGTAACATTTGGCTTTCTGGTTGAAGTTAGGTTGAGTGAGCACAGCAATCATAATTTAAGACTCTTATATATAATTAGACACCATTTTTAACCGTCAAGATATCACTGATAGAATGGTTACAATCAAGTGACAGGAGATTATTAAACACATGTCTCAAAATGTCAATATTTATTAACTCGTCATAATTACCGGCAATTACGGGGTTATAATTACTTAATAATGAAACACTTACTTCTGTGTCGATCATTTGATCGAGACCCCACGCGAGATCCTCCAGTGGGTAGGGCACTTCAATGGGAGAGGTTATTTGGAGTCCAGATTTTTTATAGAAGTCATTAATCGCATCCAGAGGTTTGCGGCTTAACCAGCGTTTTAAAAATTTGAGCTGGGTGAGTGTGATATTCGAACCCCGGTTAGATTCGGCCTTAAAGTCTAAGAAAGGGGCATAGAGTTCGACGTGTATTCCAAGCTTTTTCAGGTCATGATCCTGCTGCAAAAGGAGGAATGCCCCGAAGGAATATCCTGCGATCACATCCGCTGAGGTGGCCTGTGCTTTGAACCCTTCAAACCATGAGGCCGTGGGCAGGATGATGTGGTGTTCATCCTGAGGGAGGTGCGTGCGCAGCTGTCGGGCAAACCATTCTTCTGGAATCGCCCAACCGCTGACCCACAACCTTTTCATGAACCGAAATTAAGATTCAGATTTTTATCCGTAACGGCTCCTTCGGAAGCGGAGGCACATGTGGCTGCAAACTTTGCGAGGAGACCTTTTGTATAACGGGGAGCTTTTGGTTTCCATTTTGCCCGGCGTTTTTTGAGTTCAACAGCAGGAATATGGAGGGTGAGCACTCGGTTAGCGGCATCAATCGTCACTTGGTCACCATTTTGGACTAAGGCGATCGGTCCGCCGACAGCGGCCTCCGGAGTGATATGTCCGACGACAAATCCATGGCTACCTCCGCTAAAGCGCCCGTCGGTGACCAAGGCGACATGATGGCCGAGTCCGCGTCCCATGACAGCGGCTGTCGGGGAGAGCATTTCGCGCATGCCCGGTCCGCCCTTTGGCCCTTCATAACGAATCACGATGACATGACCTTTTTTAATTGTCCCGTCCTGGATTTTGATAATCGCCGCTTCTTCCGAATCAAAAACATGGGCTGTACCGGAAAATTTCAGGCCTTCCTTGCCCGTGATCTTTGCGATCGCCCCACCCGGTGCCAGGTTACCTTTCAGTACGACCAGATGGCTCTCTTTTTTGATCGGGTTACTCAGGGGGCGGATGATCTGCTGGGATTTAGGATAATGTTTCACTGACTTGAGATTTTCTTTCAGGGTCTTGCCCGTCACGGTCATGCAATCACCGTGGAGAAGGCCTTCCTCCAGCAAGAGTTTCATCAATGGTAACATGCCGCCGATTTTGATCAGGTCACTCATGAAAAAACGCCCGAAAGGTTTGAGATCACCGAGGCAAGGGACTTTTTTGCCGATGCGGGTGAAGTCATCGAGACTGAGTTTAAGCCCGCGGGCATGGGCGATAGCCAGGATGTGCAGGACGAGGTTAGTCGATCCCCCGAGGGCCATGGCCGTGGTGATCGAGTTCTCGAAGGCTTCCTTGGTCATGATGTCATGGGGACGGATGCCGAGCTTGAGCATATTTACCACGGCAGCCCCGGCTTGGCGGCTATCGAGGATTTTATGTTTGGAGATGGCATTTTGAGCCGAGCTATTTGGCAGGCTCATGCCCATGGCTTCAATGGCGGATGCCATGGTATTTGCCGTGTACATACCCCCGCAGGAACCAGCACCCGGGATGGCGCATTTTTCGATTTCTAAGAGTTGTTTACTGGTGATTTTCTTATTAGCATGGGCGCCGATTCCCTCATAGACACTGACGATGTCGATAGGTTTACCCGTGCTCTTGAGGCATCCTGGCAGGATGGTCCCGCCGTACACAAAGACCGCCGGGCGGTTGAGCCGAGCAATGGCGATCATGGCCCCGGGCATATTCTTGTCACACCCGCCGATGGCGACAAATCCGTCGAATCCTTCACAACCCACGACAGCCTCGATCGAGTCGGCGATGACCTCGCGTGACACGAGGGAGTATTTCATGCCTTCGGTGCCCATTGATATCCCGTCGGAGACAGTGATCGTATTAAATATCACGCCTTTACCCCCGGCCTTATCGGTGCCAGCACAGGCTTCACGGGCGAGCTCGTCGATGTGCATATTACACGGGGTGACCATACTCCAGGTGGAGGCGATCCCGATTTGGGGCTTGTTAAAATCATTGTCATTAAATCCCACAGCACGGAGCATGGCGCGGCTTCCGGCCCGGGAAGGGCCATCCACCATCACGGATGAGTGCGGGCGGGTGTAATTCTTCTTTTTCGCTTTTTTCATGGATTTCCTCAAGGTTCTGTATTTGAATAGACCTACATTTACTAGCAGCTTGTGGTCAACACGCGAGAAAAAAGAGGTGGGATATGCAAGACTATCATTGCCCGAATTGTAAAGGATCTCTCAGCCAGACAAAAAACCAATACGGTTTTGTCTATCTCTGTAAACCATGCCGCGGGGTAGCCATTGGCACCGGCCCCCTGAAAAAAATGGTGCCAGAGAAAATCGTAACTGCCCTCTGGGTCAAAGCCCGCCAATCCGATGCCCACCAGTCCCGCCCCTGCCCGACCTGCGTAAAGCTCATGGATGAAATCGTCGCGCTGGAAGATACCCCTCATCCTGTGCATGTGGATATTTGCCTTTCATGTTATCTGGTATGGTTCGACCAGCAGGAATTCGAGCAATTCCCAAAAGTCGAAAAAAACAATGAAGACCTCCTGTTAAATAACCAGAAAGCCCGTGAAGCCCTCGCTATGCTGGAAATCGAAAGGATCGCCAGCCAGTCGAGGCGGAATCAACCCCCCGATAAGACAGCCCACACTTCCCAGGCCATTGATTTTATTAATACATTTATCAGCCTCGACTAGGGGGCTCTCTCTCTCTCTCCGCGGCCAACCTGCGCAAATTGCTATATTCGGGCGGACGGCTGCGCCCGGTGGATATGAAGAGTGTGCGGAATAACGATCAAAATCCTTTCTTTGCCATCGGTTACCAGTATCATGACATCAACCGCATGGACACCCGCACGATCAATGCCGTCGCAAAATCCTTTGCCTACTCGGCCAAAGATGAGCTGACCTCTGTCAGTGTAGGGCAAGGGGCCCCCTTGCCACCCGCTGAGCTATCGAGTTATCAGTACGACCTTAATGGTAACCGGCTCGTCTCTTCGACAACCAATAACCAGATACCAGCTACCAAGAACTATGCTCACGATGCTAATGGTCGCGTCACCTCGGACGGCACATTCACCTACTCGTATGACGGAGAGGGCAATTTGCTCGCGCAGGAATCGGTCTCGGAGAAAATGACTCTCAGCTACAACGCCGAAGGCCGCCTCGTGTCCGTGCAGAAATTCGACAAAAACGGGGCCACTTGGGTTCTGACTACTTCCGCCACGTACGCGTATGACCCGATGGGAAGGAGAATATCGAAAACCATCATCCTCTCTCCGATCTCTAATATCCCATCTACTACTTTCTATCACTCTAATGCTTTTGGTCTCTGCGGCGAATATGATTCCACGGGTAATTTGCTTAAATCCTACGGTTACGCCCCCGGCTCCGGCTGGTCCACTGACCCGCTCTTCATGAAGGTTGTTTCTCCACCCGCTGGCAGTGGGCAGTCAGCAGTGTTCAGTTATTTGTATTTTCATAATGACGCACTCGGGACCCCGCACGTCCTGACGGACAAGGCGGGGCAAATTGTTTGGTCAGACAACGATGATGAATTCGGAGCGGCGCAAATTGCTTCCACTGGAGGGACGAGTTTCACCTCGTCCACAGTCTGCAACCTCCGTTTCCCCGGCCAATACTTCGACGCGGAAACCGGCCTTCACTATAACTTCCACCGTTACTACGACCCCGCGCTGGGCCGTTACATCACCGAAGACCCCATCCGCGAGGGCCTAAACTGGTATGCGTATGCAGGAAGTAATCCGGGGAATATGGTGGATCCGTTGGGGCTCATGATTATGCCTGATCCGTGCAATAACGATTGGATGAACCCATTCAATTGGGCTGCTGCCTTGTGGTATTCAAATTCATCAGTACGTCGAGAAGGTCACAGGCGACATCCGGGGGTTCAAAACTCGGGGGCTCGACATCGATTTGGTGCAGGAGAAATGGCGTATACCTATGGGCCTACAATTTCTCGTACTCTTGGTGTTGGCAACGAAGTTCAAGGGTTTCTTTGGCATGATATTTGGGATTTAGATGCCCGTATCAGAGGTCAAAGGCCATGGGCGTTTGAATGGGACGACTTAATGGAGAACGAAGAAGGAATTAAGGAAGGCACTAAGAGGCGATGCCCAGAAAAAAAGGATCCTTGTGGAAACAAGAAATCTGGGTCTGGAACTAAAGCACCTACATTTATGCCGTTTTTTGCATGAGAAGAAAAAATCTAAGCTTGGCATTCAGTCTTCTTGTTAGCTTGTTAATAGGATGCTTTTGTGTGACCGGATGCTCAAAAGCTCCTGATGTATCAAAAGTGAAAGATGACTTTACTGCAAAATACCCGCGATATTCAGTTCGTACGGTAGAACTCACGCAGATTGATGATGGTGCTGCCTACTTCATAATTCGATATGAAAAACCTGATGACAAAACAGTGTATGAAGATGAGTGGGGTTACGGAAACTGGGAGTTAGATTCCAACGGTCGCTGGCATATCTTTTATCAGAAAACTAAAAACGGTTCCCGGTCACTATCTCCATAAATGGGACTTCAAGGCCTTCGGCCTCTAAAATAAGGGACAGGCTAATCTGTCTCTTATACACATCTGACGCTGCCGACGAATAGAGAGGTGTAGATCTCGGTGGTCGCCGTATCATTA
>ENA-ORBV01014310-ORBV01014310.1-microbial-mat-metagenome-genome-assembly--contig:-NODE-14310-length-11895-cov-5.358182_pt1 | contig 11895 bp, 11 predicted proteins | sample MGYA00237777_ERZ505514 | MGnify/ENA primary metagenome ERZ505514 (study PRJEB26160, sample SAMN06269048) | microbial mat metagenome | isolation source: Oligotrophic lake microbial mat | place... | reverse complement strand
CTTTCATAACTCATGGTATGAATGCCGCTTGGATTTTTTAAAAGATCCGAAAATTCGCTTGTTGTCATTTTTAAGGTGTAAATTGCAGTACAAATATAGTCTTTTTTTTGACTTTTAGATATTAGAAGTTAGACTTATTGATTCCACATAAGTAACTTTTTTGAAAAAATCATCAATTCTACAAAAAGCGGGGAAAGGGGCGCAGCCCCAATGTCGTCAACTTAAGCAAAAGGTATAAACTGCGTTACGCTTTGCGTAAAAAACAAAGTTTTTCATTTCGGCAGGCTCATTTACTCGCTACGCTCATGAGAGAAGTTCGGCAAGCTCAATGTGGCACAATGTATCACAATACAGCGTGTAGGCCCAAATCCAGGTTCAGGGGAGCTTTAGCTCCCCTGAACCTACCATCAAATCGTGCAAAAGACTTTAAATGGTGCATTACTTTAAGGAGTCCTTTGCGGCTTGCTTCTTAGCTTAACGGCATTACCCCAACCCCTTCAATTCCACCTTCAATTTCTTAGTCAACCCCTTCACAACCAAGTCATAAGAATGGTCAATCAATTCTCGAAGAAAAGCATTTTTTAATTTTCCTTCAAAACTGATGGTGTTCCAATGATTTTTATTCATGTGGTAGCCAGGCTGAATTTCGTGGTGTGCTTCTCGAAGTTCCACGGCTCTATCGGGGTCGCATTTTAGATTGACCGTAAAAACTTCCTCGGATAACGAAGTCAAGGCAAACATTTTTCCCATTACTTTGAAAACCAATGTATCTTGGTCAAAAGGTAGGCATTCTTCTGTGCCAGGTTTGGACAGGCAGTAGGTTCTGAAATCTTCTATGTTCATTTTTTTAGTCGTGCCTTAAGCTTATCCAACAGTAAAAAGCGTAGCCCTAACAACTCTAGCCCAATAAAAATTAACCATGAGCCAGGAGTAAGCGGGGTTACCAGAGCGGCAAGTCCGACAAGTATCAAAACAACACCGACTGCTTTTTTAAATTTTGGGTTTTCAGAAAATATTTTTTTAAGGCTTCTGACGGATTAAGACATTCTACAATGTTCACATTCAGACTTGAGCCTCAGGTAATAAGAATTAAAAATGCAGGCATTGAAGTAGTGCAGGAAAATTGCAAAAGATGCCATTCAAATTTAATAAATCATACAAAACTTATTTCAAAAGAATCTGATGAAGAAAGAAAATGCTGGAGCTGTCATGAAGAAACTCCTCACGGAACAGTAAACAGCTTATCTTCTGTACCAAATGTAAATGTCCCTCAGATTGATCCTATAATACCCGATTGGATAATAGAAAAAAAATTAAATAAATAAAAATATTATGAGAAAAATTAAAGATATAGTGAATGAAAAGCCATGGATTGGCTGGCTTTTGTATTTAGTTACAATAATAATAGTATTTCTAATCGGAGTGCTCGGCAGTTCGATTATAGAAAGAAGGAGCGAAGCGAATTTAATTCTGCAGAATGTAAAACCATTAGCCGAATGGGAGCCGAGAAATGAAGTCTGGGGAGAAAATTATCCCAGAGAATATGAGTCTTATATCTCGACACTTGATACAACTTTTAAAAGCAAGCATGGTGGTGCAGGTAAAGTTGATATGCTGCAAAGATATCCAGACCTTGTTATTCTCTGGGCAGGATATGCTTTTTCAAGAGATTACAATCAGGGACGTGGTCATTATTATGCAATAAAAGATATTAGAAATTCATTCCGAACCGATGTACCGCAGCCAAGTACATGCTATGCATGTAAAAGTACTGACGTGCCGAGAGTAATGAGTAAAATGGGAATTGCTGAATTTTATAAAAAACCTTTCAAAGAAATGGGAGGTGAAATCGCAAATGCTATCGGATGCCAGGATTGCCATGATTCTAAAACAATGAATCTTAGAATTACCAGACCTGCTTTAGTAGAGGCATTTCAAAGACAGGGAAAAGATATTACTAAATCTACTCATCAGGAGATGCGATCTCTTGTTTGTGCACAATGTCATGTTGAATATTATTTTAAAGGCAAAGAAGAAAAATATCTTACGTTCCCATGGGATGACGGATTGACAGCTGAAGATATGGAACAATATTACGACAATATAAAGCATGTGGATTTTGTTCACACACTAAGCAAAACGCCGATTTTAAAAGCTCAGCATCCGGATTATGAAGTTTTTAAAATGGGTATTCATTCTGAGCGAGGTCTGGCTTGTGCTGATTGTCATATGCCTTATAAATCTTCGGGAGGTATTAAATTCACCGATCATCACATACAAAGTCCTTTGAATAATATTGCAAATTCCTGTCAGGTTTGTCACAGAGAACCGGAAGTAACTTTGTTGAATAATGTTTTAGACAGACAGGATAAAGTACTTCAGCTTTCTAAAATTGCATCAGGTGCTCTTGTCAAAGCACATCTGGAAGCCAAAACAGCATGGGATAACGGCGCAACAGAAGAACAAATGAAACCCGTACTTGATCTTATCAGACAGGCACAGTGGAGATGGGATTTTGTTGCTGCAAGTCACGGAGGAAGTTTTCATGCACCGCTTGAATGTGCAAGAATAATGGGAAACTCTATTCAGAGATCAGAGCAGGCAAGAGTATTACTTTCTGAAATACTTACAAAATTGAATGTGAAACTTCCGATTCAGTATCCTGATGTTTCCACAAAAGAAAAAGCTCAGCAATATATCGGATTGGATATGAAGAAATTATCTGAAGATAAAAAACTATTTCTCGAAACGGTAGTTCCGCTTTGGGATAAACAGGCTGAAGAAAGACATGATAAGATGAGTGAAAGTTATAAAAAATAATTTTCGGGATTTATAAAATCTTTAACAGATATAAATAATAAAAATGTTTCTTTAAAAGTAAGAAAGTTTATTTGCAACAATTCTGATTTTGCTGAACAGGAGGGCATTTGACACTTCCATAAGAACAAAATACGCAACAGTCGCCGGTGAGTGGTTTTAAAATTTCTTTACAGTTTTCACATTTATAAAAAAACATGCATGCATTTTCCGGCATGACTTCAGACTTTTTGAAATCACAAAGCGGGCAGGTAATAATTGATATTAGTTTAATATCCGGCAAGGTCTGTCAGTTTCTTTTTAAAAGATTCCTTTTGAAAAAAATTATCTTCAAGTCCAAGTGCAAAAGGAACAGGCGTATCGAGACTGCCGCTTCGCATTACAGGTGCATCGAGATACTGAAAACAATTTTCGGAAATATGAGCTGCTATCTCTGCGCCAATACCCCCGGTCAAAGTATCTTCATGAAGTATAATAACTTTACCGGTTTTCATAACGCTTTCTTCTACAGTTTTTTTATCCCATGGAAGTAAAATTCTTAAATCAATTAAGTCTGCGGAAATATCTGAATTTTCTTTTAAAATATTTTTAGCCCAGTGAACACCCATTCCGTAAGTAACAATTGTAACATCATCACCTGTGGAAACTAATTTTGCTTTACTGCAATCAACTGTATAATAATCATCAGGAATTTCTTCCGATATACTTCTGTATAATGCCTTATGTTCAAAGAACATTACAGGGTTAGGATCTTCAATCGCTGCCACAATCATTCCTTTTGCATCGTAAGGATTTGAAGGATAAAAAATTTTCAATCCAGGTGTATGAAAGAACCATGCTTCATTTGATTGCGAATGAAAAGGACCTGCACCAACTCCCGCTCCGCAAGGCATGCGAATTACAACATCAGCATTCTGTCCCCATCTGTAATGTATCTTTGCTAGATTATTTACAACCTGATTAAAACCACTTGTAACAAAATCAGCGAACTGCATTTCGATTACTGACTTAATTCCTTTTATTGACAAACCCAATCCGGCTCCGATAATAGCTGATTCACACAAAGGTGTATTCCGTATTCTGTCTTTACCGAATTCTTTATAAAAGTTTTCAGTGATTTTAAAAACTCCTCCATACTCAGCTACATCCTGTCCCATAATAATCAGATCTTTGTTTTTTTCAAGTGATTGCCTTAGCCCGTCTGATATTGCATCAATTAGTCTTTTCGGAGATTTTTTTTCTGTCTTCGGATTAATTATTTTTTGTTCGTATGCTGCATAAACATCTCTGATTTCATCTTCAGTATTTGCTGTAACTTCCGGCTCAGCGAATGTTTTATCGAGAGCAGTTTCTATATTAATTTTAAATTCCTTTTTAATATTGTCAATTAAATTTTCATTTAATATTCCTTCTTCAAGTAAATAACTTTCATAATTTGAAACCGGATCTTTCTTTGCCCATTCATCGAATAATTCTTTTGGTACATACTTTACTCCTGATGCTTCTTCATGACCGCGCATTCTGAAAGTTTTACATTCCAAAAGTAATGGCCTCGGATCATTCTTCATTGACTCAGCATAAGTTTTTATTGTATCATAAACTGTCAGCAGATTATTTCCGTCAATCTGAAGTGATTCCATTCCATAGCCAATTCCTTTGTCTGAAAGATCTTCACATTTATATTGTTCATTCAATGGAGTCGAGAGTCCGTAACCGTTATTTTCAATTACAAATATAACCGGTAAATTCCATACAGCTGCTACATTTAATGCTTCATGAAAATCTCCCTCACTCGTTCCTCCGTCACCGGAAAAAACAACTGTTACTTTCTTTTCTTTTTTAAGTAAACTTGCTAGAGCAATTCCGTCCGCAATACCTAGCTGAGGACCAAGATGCGAAATCATACCAACTATATGGTGTGCGTTTGTTCCGAAATGAAACGACCGTTCACGGCCTTTTGAAAATCCATTGAACTTCCCCTGTAGCTGCATAAATAATCTGTCAAGCGGAAGCTCTCTCACTGTGAAGACTCCGAGATTTCTATGCATAGGTAAAATGTATTCATCTTTATCCAATGCCATCGCAACTCCAACTGAGATTGCTTCCTGCCCTATTCCGGAAAACCACTTGGATATTTTTCCTTTTCTTAAAAGTAACAGCATTTTCTCTTCTATCATTCTCGGCAGAAGTATAGCTTTGTATAACTTTAATAGTGTATCGTTATCGTATTCTTTTTTATCAAAAATCATAGACCTCCTTTTAATTTCATACTTTTCATTTTTTACGAACTTGTCTGTTTTGTCTGATTTATTAATGACTGTCTGAGATTCCATTTATGGTTTTTTACAATTATTATTTTTGTTCTTCTGGTGTAAACGTTCTTGTACTTAAATCACTGTCAATCGTCAGCAAACCCAATCCTTCTCCGTTTATAAGTTTAAGTTTAGCAATGAGTTTTGACATTGTTGACTCTTCCTCAACCTGCTCATCTACATACCATTCAATAAAACTTTTAACTGAGTGGTCATTTTCTTTTATTGCAATATCCATAAGATCATTTATACTTTTTGTAATATATTTTTCATGATCAAGCGCAACTTCAATTGTATTTAAAACTGATTTAAACTCCGAATCAGGTTTATCCAGAGCTTTTAGAATTACTCTTCCTCCCTTGTCATGTACAAAGTTAAACATTTTCATCGCATGAAAATGCTCTTCCTGTGCCTGTACATTAAAATAATTTGCAAAGCCCTCCATCTCAATGGATTCAAGATATGCAGAGATAGAAAGATAAAAATATTCCGAAAAAAATTCTTTGTTGATTTGTTCGTTCAGTGCGTCCTGAAGCTTTTTGGTTAGCATTATAATACTCCTGTTTTAGTTTTTTTATAATTTAATCATTTGCGGATTCAGAATAAATGTTCATTCTAAACCAAATTAGTTTCTGTCTTAAAAATTATTTTTTTAATTAAGAAGAATTTTATCCAGATAAAAATCTTCTATCCCAAACTCTTTTTTTATTTCGTTAATTTCCATCAATTTATTTTCATCTTTATCTTTTTTCTTAACACCTGTTATCATTGTATTTTTTCCTGTATGCTCAGAAGAAATAAATTCAAATACTTTTGTTTCATATCCAAAATATTCCATAACCAAAGCCCTTAAACCATCCGTAACCGAAACTGCAAGCCGCTCAAATAATATTCCGTGTTTGTATATTCCTTTAAGATTTTCCGGACTTTGCATTTTCTTTCTTACATATTTCTGACAGCATGGTGCCAGTATAATTATCTCTGCATCAGATTTTATTGATTTAAAAACCGCATCATCTGTTGCCGTATCACACGCATGCAACGCAACAGCAATGTCAGCATTTTCGTCACAAAAATTTTCTATACTTCCGTTTATAAATTTTAAATTTTTAAATTCACATTCATGTGTAACTATATTTGATAATGCTGAAAGTTCTTCTTTTTGCTCAATCCCTGTAATAAATACGTTTTTATTCAAAGTATTTTTAAAATAGTCATACATGGCAAAAGTAAGATAACTCTTACCTGATCCCATATCAATAATTTTTATCTCATCTTTATTCTGAAGACCTGATGATCTGTAAAGTGAATCAAGTGTCTCGATGAATTTATCTACCTGCCTGAATTTATCATACTTATCTGATTTTACTTTTCCATCCGAATCAGTAATTCCAAGTTTATAAAGATACTTCGAATCTGCATTTACAAATCGTGATTTTACTTTATTGTGTTCTGAATTCCGGGATGAATTAAATGTAGCTTTTTTAATATGCAGCAAAGGAATTCTTTTCTTTGAATAATCTAACGTATAATCTTTTTCTGTTGTAAATAAAGTTACACTGAAAAAATCTTTTCCGAGTATTTCATTCGCAAGATTTATTCCGGTTTTAAATTCATAATTCTTTACAATATCTTTTGTCTTATACCGGAATTTAAAAGAAAGTTTTTCACCATCCTTTGTCTCAATTCTGTTTACATAAACATTCTGAAATTCTTTATCACCGCCTTTGTATTTACCAAAAGTAAGTTTAACAAATAAATTTTTTTCTATACTGTCTTTTAAATATTCCGCAAACTTTTCTTTTTCGTTTTCCATTTTATGTTTAATTAAAGTGGTGAAAAAAATGCTTAAAAGCATTTCTCATAAAATGCTTAAAAGCATTTCACACAATCTGCAATTTCTTTTGCACGACTTCTTAATTCATTTATATCTGTCCCGGCTTCCCCCCATGTCAATGCAACTCCCATTCTTCTGTGAATTCTTGATACAGGCTTACCGAATATTTTCACATCGGAGTTTTTAAATCTTAATGCTTCTTCGATTCCTGAATATTTCGGTTCCTCTGTGCTTTCCTTATTTGAAAGTATAACTGCACTTGCTCCTTCTCTCTCTGATATTATTTCATTAATAGGTAATCCGAGTATTGCTCTGAGATGTAATTCAAATTCATTAAGGTTTTGAGTTCCTGCTAATGTTACCATTCCTGTGTCATGAGGTCTCGGTGACAATTCCGAAAAATAAACTTCTTTATTACAGAGAAAAAATTCAACTCCCCAGATTCCTTCACCGGTCAATGACTCAGTTACTTTCCCAGCCATCTCCTGTGCAATTGATAATTGATCTTTGCTAATTGAAGCCGGCTGCCAACTCTCCTGATAATCTCCTCTTTCCTGTCTGTGACCAATCGGCGGACAGAAAAGTGTTTCACCGTTTTTCTGAGTTACCGTCAGTAAAGTAATTTCACTGTCGAATTTTATATATTCTTCTGCTATAACTTCAGTATAATCACCTCTGCCTTTTTCCGATGCCCTCTTCCATGCAATTTCAATATCATCTTCCGATTTAATTAATGACTGACCTTTTCCGGATGATGACATCAATGGCTTTATCACACAAGGTAATCCGATTCTTTTGATTGAATCTTTAAGTTCAGCTAATGTCAAAGCATATTCATAATTTGCAGTTTTAAGTCCGAGAGTTTTTGAAGCAAGATCACGAATTGCTTTTCTGTTCATTGTAAAGTTTGCGGCTTTTGCACTTGGCACAATCTGAATTCCCTGACTTTCATATTCATAAAGTTTCTCTGTTCTGATTGCTTCTATCTCAGGAACAATAATATCCGGTTTATGTTTTTTTACAATTCTGTCAAGAGCATCTCCGTCAAGCATAATAATTATTTCTCTTTCATCCGCAACCTGCATAGCAGGAGCATTGTCATAAGAATCAACAGCTATAACCTTCTGTCCTATACGCTTTGCTGCAATTGTAAATTCTTTACCAAGTTCTCCGGAGCCGAGAAGTAAAATTTTCTTTGTCATTAAAATATTGGATTTAAAAAATTATATCTTCATACTTTTTGCAATCTGCTCTTTTATAAATGCCTTCCTGCCATTATCATCAAGTATATCTCTCACAATTTCATTATCAGCAAAAACCTGCCACTCCGTTACAAGCCCGTCTTTTATCTTAGCACGCCATGAAGCAGGAATTTCAAATTTATCCGAATCTTTTTCATTTTCATTATAAAATGTTCCGCTTGCAATACCAAAAAATCCAACAGAATCATCCGTAAGTAATGTATTCTTTATTGTAATTTCATAATCAGGAAACCAGCTGAAAAATCCTTTCCATGCAGTCTTCATTTCCTTCTTACCATTCACGGTCATTCCCATTGAATCTATAAACTTATGATCTTCTGACATCAGATCATATATTCCGTCAATGTCATGTTCATTAATCTTTTCAATAAAAGAAATGGAAGTTTTTAAAACCTCAATATCTTTTGATTCTTCTTTAATAATTTTCTTATCCGATTCTTTTCCAAGATATTCAGACTTCATCGCAACTTCTGAAATCTTATTTCTGACTTTCTTTACTTTATAAGCTGTTACTCCCGGACGGGAAGTAACAACTCTTATAGCCACGGAATCTACGAAATGCACCGCTGCTCCGTCTTCAACCCCATATCCTTCTTTAATAATATCTTCAGAAATTAATTTGTGAAATGCCGCTTTTAATTCTGCTCTGTCATCATAATGCGGACAAAAACTTCCTTTTAAAATTCCTGTACACTGCAGCCTGTCAAGTTTACCCGGTGATGGATTTGTAATCCCGTCTTCAAACCAGCAGATTGCTCCCGCACTCATTCCTGTCAATATAACTCCTGATTCATAAGCTTTCTTCATTATCTTATCGACTCCGAATTTCTTCCAAGTTTCCATTATAAGTTTCGTATTTCCTCCGCCAACATGAATTATATCTTTTTCTAAAATAAATTTTTCTATGTCTGCAGGCGGATCAAGAAAAGATAAATGAGAAGGCTCACAAATCTGTTCATTGAAAAACTTATAAAACATATCCCTGTATTCCTGACCGTCATTGCTCGCTGTTCCGAAAAAACAAATTTTTGGTTTTTCCTTCAATACAAGATTCAGAATATATTTATCAAGCATACCGTTATCGGCTTCCATCGAAAACATTCCGCCGCCGAGGGCAACAATTTGTCGGGGTTTTTTCAAATTCTTTTATTAAGTTTTAAATCGTAAAATACTAAAGATGAGATTGTTTTTCAGTGTAAAATATAATATTAGCGTAGAGATTATATTTCTGATAAAATGAATCCAAAATAGTATTGACATACAATAATAGCACCGATATTTTTACTGTAAAACAAAAATGATATTTTTATGACAACCGTAATTGTTTCACCGAAATTTCAAATCGTAATACCAAAACATATAAGACAAAAAATGAAATTAAAAGCCGGACAAAAGCTTCAAGTTATAGAAACAGAAGACAGAATTGAGTTCATTCCATTAAATGACATCAAAGAATCAAGAGGGTTTTTAAAAGGAATGGATACAAATATTAGAAGAGAGAAAGAAAGGTTTTAATTCAATAAAGTTTTAGCTATATCCCAAATCCATATTTCAAAAATCCCCCGTCAACAGAAATACATTCTCCCGTAATATAAGATGATGCAGGCATTGATAAAAAAGCTACGGCTGCTGCAACTTCCACCGGCTCACCGACTCTCTGCATTGGTGTTCGTGATAATATTTTTTCAAGGTATTCCGGATTTTTCAAAACCGGTTCTGTCAGCGAAGTCTTTATATACCATGGCGCAACTGCATTTACTCTGATTCCGTCTTTCGCCCATTCAACTGATAAATATCTTGTGAAGTGTATCATTCCGGCTTTTGAAATTGCATACGGAGAACCCGTTCCGACTGATGTTATTCCTGCAACTGATACTATGTTTACTATTGAAGAATAATTTGTATCTGCATTTATACTCGTCTTAATCATCAACGGATGAAATAATTTACACAATTCAAACATTGACTTTGCATTCAAATCCATAATTTTATCATAATCTTCTTCTGTATTTTCCAATGTTTTCTTTCGTGTATTTGTCCCGGCATTATTAATAAGTATATCAAGATTTCCAAACTGAGATTTTATTTCTTTGAAAAGTTTTTCTCTGTCAGATTTATTAGTCACATCACACTTCATTCCGAAAACTTTAAATCCTTTTTCATTATATTTAAGTATGTCTTCATCCACATCTTTTTGATTTCTCGAAATAATAAATACTTCAGCTCCGAGATTCAAAAATTCTTCCGCAACTGCCTTACCAATTCCTCTTGTGCTTCCTGTTACAAGTGCTTTCTTACCTTTTAATGTCCAGTGATTTTTCATTTTATTAAATTATTATTTTAATTTTTCTTCAATCCTGTTTCTTTTCCAAATCAAATAATCAAAATAAACAAATGCATTCTTTTCATATTTATTTTTTTTCAATTTATTCAATTCTTTTTCTAACAAAATATTAGCCCCGGCAATATCTGTTTTTTCCGAATTAGTACACATTAATTTTATGTATTTAAGGACAATAGCCTCGGTTTTAAAATACTTTCCTTTTACTTTCAGATTTTTCACACTTGAGGAAACAAGATAGTTTACAAGTTTGTAATTACCAAGTTCGTAATGTATAAGTATATTAAGAATTCTTATATATGGTTCTAGATATGGTGAAAATTTCAGATATTTTATTTCAAAGAAAATGTTAATAATTCTCAATGATTCTGTATAATCATTTCTTATAAAATAATACTTTATCAGTTTAAAAAAATAAATATTCTGATTATCAACCGTGATTTTATTTTTATGTTTAATTCTGTCTGCAACGTATTCAGCCATTGAGGCAGTTCTACTTTCCATTCCCATCGATCGCGCTCGTCAATTGGCCAATGGAGAGACTGCTAAACATCGCGCGTTTCGTTTTTTATTACATAAATCAAATGAAATTCTAACTACTATTTTAGTAGGCAATAATTTGGCCAATACTATTATTGCGACATATACGGCCAAGATGGCGACGACTTTTTTTGAGTCTGAATCAATTGGTTTGAGTGTGGCCATTGCGACTATATTAATTTTAGTTTTTGCAGAAATACTGCCTAAAACCTTTGGCCGTTCACAGAGTGAAAACTTGGCCTATCCGGCGATTATTTTTATTCGCATCAACTATTATATCATGCTCCCAATCGTGAGTATTTGCGCCATCTTAATAAAATTAGTCCTCGGAGATAATGCTAAACTAACTGGCCGTTTGGTGAAAAAAAATGACATCGAGTATTTAATTAATAAAGCAGAGCAAGAAAATTCTATCGACGCCAAACAAATTGAGTTATTAAGTTCGATTCTGGAATTTCCTACCATCAAGGTTAAGGATGTAATGATTCCGCGAGTGAAAATTGGTTATATTGATAGCGACATGACCTATACCGAAATTGTGAGTGAGATTAAAAAAGATAATCATAGTCGTTATCCAGTATGTACTGGTGCTCTGGAGAATTCAGTAGGTGTTTTACACGTAAAGGATCTTTTGCAATTATCACTGGCCCAAATTGAAAGATTCGATATCAAAAAATATATAAAAAATCCTTTTATTGTTTATGAACATATGAAAATACAATCTGTGTTTGATCATATGAAGAAAAAGCGCATTCACTTGGCACTGGTTAAAGATGAAAATGGAAC
>ENA-ORBV01014309-ORBV01014309.1-microbial-mat-metagenome-genome-assembly--contig:-NODE-14309-length-11895-cov-6.790235_pt1 | contig 11895 bp, 6 predicted proteins | sample MGYA00237777_ERZ505514 | MGnify/ENA primary metagenome ERZ505514 (study PRJEB26160, sample SAMN06269048) | microbial mat metagenome | isolation source: Oligotrophic lake microbial mat | place... | reverse complement strand
GCATCGAGCACCAGCAGGCGGGTCTCCAAGCGCCGCGTGCCGCCACCGGACTTGGCGATCTCGAAATGTTTGACCAGCACGGTGCCGCCCGGCCAGGTGAACTCGCCGGTGGCGTTGAAGCCGATCTTCGCCGCGCCCGGCAATGCGAGCCAGCGCTTCTTGTCGGCGTTGTCCGACCACAGCGGATTAATCATGTCGTAGGGCACCACGCCGGGTTTGGCCGTCAGCGAACTGGCGGTGCTGAACACCCCGGTGCCCGTCAGCGTCGCCGGCAGGCTGCCGGTGACCGCCGCCGGCATGGCGATGCCGGTCACCGCCGGGCGGAAGTCGACGCCATAGGCGGAGGAACCGCTGATGGTGATGGTGGCGCCAACAACCGCGCTGTCGCTGAACCCGCTGCGCGTCGCAAAGGCACGCACCGTGGTGGTGCCAGTGCGCTGGAACGGTGCGCTGTAGGTCGGTGACGAACCATTGGGCGTCGAACCGTCGGTGGTGTAGCGGATGGTGGTGCCGCTGGTGGCGGTGGTGATCTGCACCCACACCGGACCAGTGTAGCTGCCGCCATCCGGCGTGATCACCGGTGTCGCCACCTGCGCTTGGACGTTGAACGTCGAGCTGGTGGCGCCGCTCAGGCCCGACGACGCGGCGGTCAGCGTATAACCGCTGCCGGCGTTGTTCAGGCTGAGGTTGCTGAAGGTCGCCACGCCGCTCACCGCCGCCACCGAGGTAGTACCCGACAGCGCGGAACCACCCGGGTTGGTTCCCATCGCCAGCGTCACCGTGGCGGTCGAGGAGGTCACGGTATTGCCGGAGGAATCCTGCACTGCCACGCGCACCGCCGGACTGATGGTCGCGCCGGCATTGATGGTGCTGGGCTGCTGGAGGAAGGCGACTCGCGTCGGTTGACCGCCGCTGGTCCAGCGCACCCGCCACAACGAACCATTGGTCGACGAGGTGTTGTCGGCATCCGAGCCGCCACCCATGCCGGCGCGCGCGATGTACCACAACGCGCCATCCGGAGCGACCTCGACATCGATCGGACGCGCGGCGCTGGTGGCGAAGTCCGTGCGCGTTCCGGTTGCCGGGTCGATGTATTTGATCCAACCCGCGTAGTCGCAGAAGAAGTACTTACCGGTATAGGTGCCAGGAAAAGCATCAGCACCCGGGCTGTCCGGATTGTAGAAGTCGCCGCCGCAGATCGCGCTCTTGTTGGTGTTGTAGGCGTGCACCGGGTCGAGGTAGCCGGCCGGACGGGTCTGCCCACCGATTGGACCATCGATGTTGCTCCAGCCGTAGTTGCGGTGCACCGGCGCGACGTTGGTGTCGTAACGATGGATCTCCTCATAACTGGCACCGACATCATTGACGAACAACAAGCCAGTAGTGCGTTGCACCGCGAGCGTGAAGGCGTTGCGCAGGCCGAGCGCGACGATCGCACGATTGTTGCCGCTGTAGGAGCCGTAGTTGGGGTTGTCGGTCGGGATCGATCCATCCTTGTTGATGCGCAGCAGTTTGCCGAGTTGGTTGCCGCTGTTCTGGGCATTGCCGCCGTTGGCGTTCTCGCCGGTGGAAATGTAGAGCTTGCCGTCCTGGCCGAAGCGCAAGCCACCACCGTTGTGATTGCCAGCTCCGCCAAGATCACTGAGGTCGATGATCGTGGTCTCACCGCCACTCGCGACATCCCCACTGGCGGTGTAGCGCCCGACCCGGTGGAAGCGGCGGCTGCCCTCTTGACGGGTGTAATAGACATAGACCCAGCCATTGGTGCTGAACTGCGGATCGAAACAGACACTCATCAGTCCGCGTTCGTTGGTGTTGTCGACCACGCTGGTGAACGAGACGAACGGTGTGGCGAGCAGTGCACCGTTCTTGACCACCCGCACACGACCGGGTTTTTCACACAGGAACAACCGGCCATCAGGTGCGAAGGTCATGGTCGTGGGATCCAGACCGGTGGCGATCTGGCTCTCCGCGAAACCGGCAGGGATGGTCGCCGCCTGGGCCTGGCCAAGCAGCAGCACCATCAACGCCAAGCCAGCGATCACGCGACGCCACGAATCGGCACGACGATGCGATACCACGGGAGCAGTAACCATAGGTCCTCCGCTGTTGGGGGTGCGACAGGGGATGAGACGACCGATCTGCGCTTTCCGGACACCGGACAGCAGGTAACGATCACTCTGGGTTTCAGTCACGTTCGGCATGATTCGTTCCTCGATGAGAGCGGAAGACTGGTGTTCACCAACCAGAGAGGGGAAAACGATTGGCGCTGGCGAGCGCGCGCACCCGTGCGGCGAGTGCCGCATCATCCAGCACACCAGCATGCAACTCGACGGCGATGATGTCACCTTCGAGCGCACGTCCGCTCGGCGAACCGCCAAAGGTCATCTGCGGTGCACTGATGGCCCCCGGAACCATGGCGGTGCCAGCGATCATGCGTTTGCCTGAGCCTTTACCGGTGTTCAGCGCCACGTTGCCATCCGCCTGCCAACGACACGCCACCGACCAGTATTTGCCTTCTGGTATGTCGATTCGCACGCGTTCGCTGCCATCGATCGTCGCGGCGATCGCCCCAGGACTGAGGTCATGACGCACCAGTGCGAGGCGTTCACGTCGACCATCGCTCAGCACTACCACCGGCTGATCACGACCGGGATTGATCGGGATGACCAACGCGATGAGCGTCAGCCCATGCTGGGCATCGAAGGCCTGCACGGTGGTGGCAAGCCGCTGATCACGACCGTTGAAACACAGGCCATAACCCTTGCCCAGTTGCCGCAAGATCGGCTGCTGGCTGCCGCTTGGCGGCAACGCCATCAGGGAACCGCTACCGGACCACCCCTTCAACGGTTGGCCGGGTTCGGCGGTGCCGACCACCGATGACGCGCTGAAGCTGGCGATGAGCGTGGAGGGTGGCGGCGCGATCTCGACGCGGGCGTGGCTGCCGGCAGTGACCAAGCGTTCGCCGTCCTTGCTCAGCAGTTTGACCGTGCCGCTGCTGACTGTCAGTTCGCTGCCACTGCTGTCGTGGGCAACGCGGAAAGCGGTGCCGACCACCACGGTTTCGGCGAGCGGCGTCTGCACCGCCAGCGGAGCGCTGGGATCTTGCGGCTTGGCGGAGATCCCCACCGCGCCGTCATCGAGCCGGATGAGCACGCCCGTGCGTCCACCGCCTCGCAAGGTGCCTTGGTCGGCAAGGCGAAGACGGCTGTCAGCGTCGAGCCACAAACGCGTGCCGTCGGCAAGGCGCACCTCTGCCGGTCCGCCACGCAACTCGGCACCAGAAACCAACGTCGCGCCAGCCTGCAGCGTCTTGCCGTCAGCGGCGGACAAGGCCGTGGCACTCTCGATCGTGGCAAAAGCCGTGGTTTCGGTCGAGCGTCCGCTGACGCCCACCAGCACCGCGATCAGCAGCAACGCCGCTGCACCCACCACCCACGGCATGAATGACGTCGGGCGCACACGCCGACGACGCACCGTGGTGACGCGGCGGATGGTCGAGGTCGACGACCCGCGATGCTCCGGTACACGCTGAGGCGCGCCCGACACCGCAGCGGTGTGCAGCAATCGTTCACAGCGGATGGTCTGCTCGACGACCGTGCGACACCCAGGACATCCAGGCAGGTGCGCGATGAACGCACCTGCATCTGCGGCCGGAGTTTCCGGATCAAGCATGCCGCCCACACGCTCGCGCCAAGTGACACAGGGTTCGCTCATGGCGCGCGCTCGGCGTCCTGCGTCGCCAAGCGACCACCCAGGCAGCGCGCCAGCGCGTTGCGGCCACGCATCAGTGCCATGCGCACACCTTCGGCGGACAGGTGCAGACGTTCGCCGATCTGGGTGGCGTTGAGCCCTTCCTGGTAGCGCAGGTCGAGCATCTGCCGCAGGCGATCACCCAGACCATCCATGCAGCTTTTGAGTGCTTCCTGTTCTTGCGCGTGGTCCTCGGGCTCGACCTGATCCCAGGTCAGCGCGAGGTATTCCTCCACCGCCTGATGCCGCGGGTAACGACGGCGATGGCGACTGGCAAGATGTCGTGCAATGCCGCGCAGGTACGCGCCTGGATTATCACCACGTAGCAGCACCCCAGGGCTGCGCAGGACCTCCAGGCACACGTCCTGCGCCACGTCGTCGGCATCCGCCGGCGGCAACAGGTGACGCAGGAAGGCCCGCAGCCGCGGCAGCTCCGCATCAAGGGCGGCGCGCACGTGGTTGGATTCGTCACGATCGGAGGACGTAGCCGGCATGTGCTGCTATGTGCACCGCCCCACCCCGAGTGTAACGGGGGAATTGATCCCAGGCACCTGCCTGCGTACTGCACGCAGCGCCCACGCTCGGACGGAGTGCGCCAACCCGAGCTGGGAGTGCGGCCATCTGACCCGGTAACGCGCGTGACCGCTGACCTGCCGATCAGCGAGACCCTACGCTGGCGGAAACCCCGGATGCCGAAGCAACCTGCGCGGATCGCGCGAACGAGCATGATGTGGTGGTGAGGGCGAACGCTGCCGCTGCGTTGGCTCGCCAACGGAGATGACAAGAATGGCGTACCTGCTGCATCCCCTTGGCTAGGATTCCCATGCTCCGACCGCTGCTCGTACTCGTATTGTGTTCGTCCTTGGTGGTCGCTGCTGACGGCTGGCCGAACATCCCGCGCAAACTGCCGCCGGTGGGAAAGGAGATCCCGGACGCAGATGCCCAACGCCTGCGCACGGCGATCGATGAACTGACCGCAGCGCTGGCGAAGCAAAACTCACCCCTCACCGCAGATGTGGCGCTCTTCACCAAGGCGGTGGATCTGGCGCTGCGCCATCGCGAATTCTATGATCTGGGCAAGGATCTGCCCAAGGCCGATTGGGCGCTGACGCAGGCGCGCGAACGCCTCGACAAGCTCAAGGCCGCGCCGTGGGCCACCCAGCGTGGCGCGGTGGTGCGTGGATATGTGTCGTCGATTGACGATTCGGTGCAGCCCTACGGGCTGATCATCCCGGACAAGCTCGACTTCGGCAAACCGTGTCCGCTCTACGTCTGGCTGCACGGCCGCGGCGACAACGACACCGATCTGCATTTCATCAAAGGCCGCGCCGGCGGTGGCAGCGACATCAAGCCAGGGGACGGCATCGTGCTCCACGTCTTCGGTCGGCAGTGCGTTGGCTTCAAGAGCGCTGGCGAGATCGATGTGCTCGAAGCCATCGCCCACGTGCAGTCGCAGTACAAGATCGATCCGGATCGCGTGGCGCTGATGGGTTTTTCCATGGGCGGTGCGGGTGCGAAACATTTGGGCGCACACTACGCCGACCACTTCGCGGTGATGCATGCCGGCGCGGGTTTCGCCGAGACGCGGCGCTACCTCAATCTCAAGATCGAGGAGACTCCGACGTGGGAGGCAACCTTGTGGGGCCTCTACGATTCGCCGGACTACGTGCGCAATCTCTTCAACATTCCGGTGATCGCCTACAGCGGCGATAAGGATGCGCAGATGAAGGCCGGCATCATCCTGGGCGAGGCCTATGAAGCGCACGGCAAGAAACTGGAGCACATCATCGCTCCAGGCGTCGGGCACGAGTACAAGCCCGAGTACATGAAGCAGGTGATGGCCTTCACCACCGCCGCGCTGACCAAGGGCCGCACCACCGCGCCGGAGCAGGTCTACTTCCAGACCAAGACGCTGCGTTATGCCAAGCAGTACTGGGTCGAAGCGCTTGGCCTCAGCGAACACTGGAAGGATTCCCGCGTCGACGCGCAGGCTGACGCCAAGGTCATCACCGCCACCACCAGCAACATCACACGCCTGCGGCTGTCATGGCCGAAGCTGAAAAGCGGCACCACGGTGACACTCGACGGTCAGGCGCTCAAGGTCGCTGCCGTGAAGGGCGGCGCGGTGTTCGAGCGCACTGGCGAGACTTGGTCGATCGCCAAGGACGAGGCGCCGGCCGGATTGCACAAATCGCCGGGCTTGCAGGGCCCGATCGACGACGCCTTCATGAGTCGCTTCCTGATCGTGCTGCCGTCCAAACCCTGCGCTGATGCCACGGTCGACACCTGGGTGAAGAACGAGAACGCCCACCAGCGCACCCGCTGGTCAGCGCTGATGCGCGGCGAAGCACGGGTGAAGCAGGACAGCGAAGTCACCGCTGAAGACATCGCGTCATCGAACCTGATCCTGTGGGGCGATGCGACAGCGAACAGCGTCACCGCCAAGGTCATAGGAAAACTGCCAGTGCAGTGGGATGGCACGTCTGTGAAAGTCGGCGCGAAATCTTTCGCCGGTGCGCAGCACGTTCCCGTGTGCATCTATCCCAACCCGCTGAATCCCGCGAAGTACGTCGTCCTCAACAGCGGCCTGACCTTCCGCGAAGCGCACGACAAAACCAACTCGCAGCAGAACCCCAAACTGCCGGACTGGGCGGTCATCGACATCCGCACACCAGCGAGCGACACCGCACCGGGCAAGGTGGTCGATGCGGGGTTCTTTGATGAACGGTGGATGGTGAAGTGACGTCGAGCCGCGCAGCGGCGACCCGAAGAAACCAGGGTGCGTTACCGGTTGATGGCATGGGCGGGAAGAACGCTGGCAACCATTCTCGCTGATCGACACTCCGCACCCATGACCACCCCCCTACGCGACATTCGCGGCACGCTCATCCTTGCTGATCAGGTCTACCGCACCGATACGGGGAAATGGATCATCGCGGGGACCTACACCCATTGGCAGACGCCGAACGACGAACTGGTGCTGCACACCATCCAGGCGTACATCCGGCTCCAGGTCGAACGTCCGGGCACCTACCCGATGAAGCTGACGATGATGGACCGTGGCGCTGCTCCGAATGCACGGCCGATGCTGGAGGCGCAGGCAGAGATCGTTATCAACGAGACGCAGGTACCGGTGTTCGAGATGGCGCTGCACCTGCCGGAGCTGCGCATCCCGGCGCCAATTCCCGCTAAAGATCGTCAGGTGGGATCCGTGCTGGCGATCCGCACGTTGTTGTGGCTGACAGTGAGCGGAACCGACGTGGCATCATGCCACCTGGACTTCCATTTCACTAAGCCGGCGGCTCCTCCCGCAGGTTCATAAAGCGCTGAACGATCACGCACACGTGTATATCGACCCTTTCTTTACCTCATGGCTAGTCAGACCGATCGGGCGTCTGATTTTTCAGAACCCACGCATTGCTTGGTGGTTCCTTCTGGTGTTCGGAATGCTCGGACTGACCGTCGGAATCTTTGTCCTGATGGCCTTATTTTTACTGTGTTACATGAGCAAGGGGATTTCCTGGACCCCGGGTCGATAGCCGATGGTCGCATAGATGGCGGCGACGATGGCTTTGTGGACGGAGCGGAAGGAGCAGGGATTACGTCGTTGTCCGATGGCGTGGGGAACCACGCGGGATGCGTTTGCTCGTGGTTGGGGCTTTGATGATGGGGTGGTGACGAGGGGGAAAAATCGTCGCTCGTTCCACGGCGACGAAACAATAGGCAGCGATGCAGAGTGCTCCGTGGTGGTGGAATCCTCGCCAACTGCGTCCTTCGAAGTGGTCGAGTCCGAGTTGGTCTTTGAGTTCGAGGTAGTCGTGTTCGATGCGCCAGCGCAGTTTGTAGAGGCGGACGAGATCGTTAATGGTGGTGCTGGCGGGAAGATTGGAGAGCGCGTATTTGGTGGGCGCTTTTTCGCCCGGGGGCCATTCGATCAGCAGCCATTCTTCTGGCCGCGGTTCTGATCGCTGCTGATCGCGGTGCGCCGGGCGGACGCGGACGGCGGCGAAACGCGAGGTGAGTGGTTTGCCGTCGGCGGCTTCGCGCCACGTGACGGTGGTCCAGGCCGATGCCGGCAGCGCGGCGGCCAGGGCGGTGACGGCGACGGGGCGATGATCGGCGTCACGCCGCAGCGCCGTGGGCTTGCGGCCGGTTCCGCTCCAGGGTTTGGGCGGCAGCGGCTGCTGTCCGCTGGGCCAGACGGTCATCTCTCCCGTGACGCCAACGATGTACTGCATGCCGCGCTCAGTCAGGCCATCACGAAAAGCGGTCGCCGTGCCGTAACCCGCATCCGCCAGCACCGGCGCCAACGGGATGCCGCGTTTTTTCATGCGATCCAGTTCCGCCAAGGCGAGGCTCCATTTGGTCTGGAACACCACCTCGGTCGGAACCCCGACCTTTTTGCGCCGAGCGGCATCCGACGCCCACTCCTCCGTCAGGTACAACCGCCACGCCACCGGAAAACTCAGTTGCGCATTCGCCACCGACACGCTCACCGCCACCTGGCAGTTATCCTGCTTACCCAGATTTCCGCAGTACTGCCGCGCCACGCCCACCGAATGATCGCCTTGCTTCGCCATCCCCGTATCGTCCACGATCCACGCCGACATCCCACCGTGCGCCAACAACGTCGGCAGCGCCCAATCCACCGCCGCATCCAGCAAGCGCTGCTCCTTCCACTTCGAATCCGACACGAAGTGCTGCAGCACCTGATGTTTCGCCGACGTCGTGCGCGGAGACAAACGCGCCGCCATCGGCTCCATGCTCTTGCGATGTCCCGGCATCAACAGCCCACGCAGATACTCCCGGCACGGCTCATGCCGATCCACATGCCCCAGCGACGAGCACAGCAACGACAGGTAGGAGGTCAAACGGGACGGCAAATCAGCGGATGTCGTGGGCATAACCACGTCTACCACACTGGCTGAACTTTAACAGTTAATTATAAACACAGTAAAACTAATCGCGTGGCTGGAACAGCACTCCATCCCACGCGCCATCGCCACGTCGAGCATCAGAGCCGACGCCGAACGCACGTTGGGCCCAGTGATCCATCGTTTCCACGCCATCGTCACCGGCGATCAAGTCACGCGCGGCAAACCAGATCCGGAGATCTACCTGCGTGCCGCCGCCGCTCTCGGCGTCGATCCGAGTGAATGCGCCGCCCTCGAAGATTCCGAACCCGGCATCGCCGCCGCCCACGCCGCCGGCATGCGGGCGATGATGGTGCCGGATCTCAAGCAGCCGTCGGAAGAGGTACGTTGGATTGCGCACGGCATCTACCCATCGTTGATCGAAGCGCGCCAAGAGATCGAACGACTGTTGTCTGGTTGAGAGCTCCAACGGAGCGACCTCAACACAGCCCGGGGCAACGCCCCGGGTAAACGGCGAAAAGCGCACAGAGCCCTGAACGGGCGATTCAACTGTTCATCAAGGATTGAAGCGCCCGTTCAGGGCTCTTCCGCAAAACACCGGAGAACCCGGGGCGTTGCCCCGGGCTGTGTTGAGGTCGCCCCGTTGGGGCTCGCGAAACGAAGGTCACGCCTTCATCAGCGAATAGCGCACCGCGCGTCCATTGAGGTCGGCCGTGATCGCTGTCACGGGATCGCGGCGGAATTCCAACGCCAACACCTCATCAGCGATGAACGCGGCATGCGTCGTAAGCGCCGCTACGATTTCGGCATCCTCGCTGTCCCAGGTGATCTTGATCCGGTCGCTGACCTCCAGCCCCGCATCCTTGCGTGCTTGCTGCACGACGCTGACGAACTCGCGCGCAAGTCCTTCACGCATCAATTCCGGCGTGACCGCGGTATCGAGCGCCACTGTTAGTTCGCCGTCGGTTGCAACAACTAAGCCAGACTTGGCGATGCGCTGCAAGATGACGTCGGTGTGCGAGATATCTTCGCCACAGCAGGGGATCTTCTCCCCTGCCTCTAATCGAGCGACCTCGGCGTGACTCCACGACGCAAGCGCGGCACCGATCTCCTTGAGTTTCGGGCCGCAGCGCTTGCGTAATTCGGCAAAGTTTGGTTTTACGCTGATGGAACAGAATTTTTCCTCATCGGTCTCTGTGTTGACCGCTTTGACGTTCAACTCTCCCTTAATGATCTCGAAAAGCATTGCGTCTCGGCGTTCAAAGAGGCTAGGGTTGCGGTGAATAACCGTAAGTGAAGGCAGCGGCTGGCGAATTTTAAGCTTATGCTCTTCGCGTAGCTTTCGTCCAAGTGCAACCGCACGTTGGGTAAACCGCATCAGGGATAGCTCCGCAATGCCTGCTTGGTCGCCAATGTACGGAACGTCTTGCGGGGTTTGGTGATTGGGGTAGTCGCACCAGTGAACGCTCTTCAGGGAAGCGTTACTGGCATCGATATCGACAACTAACACTTGGTATGCGTATTCGGTGACGAAAGGCATGAAGGGGGCTAGGAGCTTCGTGAAAGTGACCAGCACTTCATAAAGGGTTTGGTAAGCGCTGGCTTGATCCGTTCGATTGGCATTCTTCCAGAAACGTCGACGCGATAGGCGGATATACCAATTGGTTAAGTCGTCAATGAATCGAACGAGGAGCGGAACGACGGCAAACAGTCTGTACTCTTCCATTTCCTGGTTAACACGCTCCTGCAGATCCCGTAGGGCAGCGATCACCCAGCGATCCAGGGGAGCGCGATGTGGAATCCTGCTACCCTGCCATGCGGGATCATTCGGCAGAAAATGGTCAACGCTTGCATAGGTGGTAAAGAACGACAGCGCATTCCAGTAGGGCAGCACCACCGTGCGCACGATCTCCTTGAGGCCAGCTTCGCTGAACTTGAGCGGCTCGGCGCGCACGACAGGCGAGTCGATGAGGTAGGCACGCAATGCGTCGGCGCCGTAGGTATCGAGGACGAGGTGCGGATCCGGATAGTTCTTCTTCGACTTCGACATCTTCTGGCCGTCTTCGGCCAGCACGAGTCCGTTGACCACCACGTTCTGGAATGCTGGTTTGTCGAACAACGCGGTCGACAGGACAAGCAAGGTGTAAAACCAGCCACGCGTTTGATCGAGGCCCTCGGCGATGAACTGCGCCGGGAACACCGGCGGCGCCTGTTTGCCGTCAGCTCCACCCATCCAGTGGACTTGGGCATACGGCATCGCGCCGGATTCGAACCAGCAGTCGAGCACTTCCGGTGTGCGCTGGTAGGTCTTGCCGTCTTTCTCGATCAGCACTTTATCGAGGTGATGTTTGTGCAGATCAGTGATGGTCTGGCCAGAGAGCTGCTCCAACTCCGCCACCGAACCGACGCAGAGGGTGTCCGTCGCATCGGCGACGTTAACCCAGATCGGCAGGCACGAACCCCAGAAACGGTTGCGCGAGATGTTCCAGTCGCGGGCGTCCTTCAGCCAGTTGCCGAAGCGGTTGGAGCCGACGGCCTCCGGAACCCATGTGATCAGTTTATTGTTGTCTTCTAGCTTCTTGCTTAGGTCCTTGACGCGCACGTACCACGCTTCGACAGCACGGTAGATCAGCGGGGTGTCAGTGCGTTCGCAGAACGGGTAGCTATGCACCAGCGTCGACTGGTGGACGAGTTTGCCCTCGTCCTTTAGACGTTTGATGATCGCCTTGTCGGCGTCTTTGCAGAACTGGCCGGCGTATTCGGGGATCTGGGCTGTGAACTTCGCTTCTTCGTCGAGCGGGTCGACGAGGTCGATTCCTGCCGCGCGGCAGACGCGGTAGTCGTCTTCGCCGTAGGCTGGAGCCATGTGAACGATGCCCGTTCCATCTTTGGTCGACACGAAATCGTCAGTCAGGAAGAGGAATGCCTGATGGTTCTCAAAATATGGGAATAATGGTTCGTAGCTCGTTCCGAATAAATCCCTGCCCAGCAGGGTTTTCCCGCTGTCGAGTATCGAGTACTCATCCGGAGTTTTGTAGTAAGCCCCCAACCGATCTTTGGCGAGCAAGTAGACATCACCTGTTTTTTTGTCTTCAACGTTGATGTACTCGACGTTTGTTCCTAGACAGAGCGCGAGATTAGATGGTAGCGTCCAGGGCGTAGTAGTCCAAGCCAGAGCATGTACTGCTTTCCCTGTTTGTCTGTGAAGTTCCTTCAGCTTAAATTTGATCGTGATCGCCGGATCCTGCACATCCTTATAATTCGACCC
>ENA-ORBV01014308-ORBV01014308.1-microbial-mat-metagenome-genome-assembly--contig:-NODE-14308-length-11896-cov-3.045520_pt1 | contig 11896 bp, 11 predicted proteins | sample MGYA00237777_ERZ505514 | MGnify/ENA primary metagenome ERZ505514 (study PRJEB26160, sample SAMN06269048) | microbial mat metagenome | isolation source: Oligotrophic lake microbial mat | place... | reverse complement strand
GATCCGCACCCTACACGGGTTCGCGGTTCGCGGTTCCTCGCAGGGTCTTCTGACTCCTGACTCCTGACTCCTGAATACTCGTCTATCGGTTCTTTCCAATATCGTGCCGATACTGCATGCCAGGGAAGCTAATGGTTTCGATTGCAGCATAGGCCACTTCCAGCGCATGATCAAGGGTCTGGCCAGTACCAGTGATCCCCAGCACACGCCCACCATTAGTAACAGTTCGGCCATGCTCCCAGGCTGTGCCTGCATGAAAGATCAACACGCCTGGTTGATCAACTGATTCAAGACCATCGATTGGATCATCGCGGCGTACGGTTTCGGGGTAGCCAGCGGCAGCCAATACCACACAGGCAACCGCTCCCTGCCGCGTACTGAGCATATTGGGATTGAGCCGACCCTCAGTGCAGGCCAATAGCGCCGCCAGTAGATCGCCATCGATCAAGGGCATAATCACCTGGGTTTCGGGATCGCCAAAGCGAGCATTGAATTCGAGCGCCCGTGGCCCTGCTTCGGTCAACATCAGGCCAGCATATAATGCTCCACAGAAGGGCATGCCATCCTCGGCTAGTGTTTGCAGTGCTGGCTGAATGATCCGATCAACAATCTCAATCATGAGATCGTCATCGAGCGCAACCGGCGCGATCGCACCCATGCCACCGGTGTTGGGGCCGAGATCGCCATCCAGCAAGCGTTTGTGATCACGGGCGGGTGGCAGGATCAACAGCCGCGATCCATCGCAGAGTGCCAGCAGCGAAATTTCGGTTCCTTCCAGGCGTTCTTCAAGCAGCACCCGCTGCCCTGCGCCAGTTGCACCAATCTGGGCAATTGCGGCCAATGTTCCAGCAACATCATCTGGAACAATCACACCCTTGCCGGCTGCTAGGCCATCGGCCTTGACAACCCACGGGCGGCCACTCAGCCTGGCAAACTCACCTGCATCATGCGGATCATTGAAAATATGCGCCGCAGCCGTTGGAATATTGGCGCGGGCCATGAGCTGCTTGGCAAATATCTTGCTACTCTCGATCCGAGCGGCAGCTGCGGTTGGGCCAAACACACGCAATCCCACAGCCAGGCAGGCATCGGCCAACCCTGCGGCTAATGGCGCTTCAGGGCCGATCACTACCAGATCGATCTGCTCGCGTATGGCAATATCGATCAGCAACGCATGATTATTGGTATCGATGGGCACATTCCGTCCAAGGGTACTCGTTCCAGGATTGCCTGGAGCAATCAGAAGTTTGGTGAGGAGTGGCGATTGGGCGATCTTCCAGGCCAGGGCGTGTTCGCGGCCGCCCGACCCAACGAGGAGAACCTTCATATCAATCAGCTTTCTGTACCCACGAATATCTGGACGGCACGAACTATAGCATAAGATCAGCGCTGCGTCGGAGGCTGGTATAATGCGCTAGCATGAGCAACAAGGGAACAGTGCATAGTGTTTTGTTCGCTTGTTCTTGACCAACGAAACAAGAGAACAAACGCCTCGTGCTCGCTTGTTCTCGTATATAGAGCAGTGAGTTATGCCAGATACTACCCCGCCCGATGTGGCAACCATTCTGGAGCAACTACGCAGCGAAGTTCGCGCCCGCCGCCTGGCTGCTGGCCAGAGCGCGCCTAGTGCGGTTGAGCAGGAGCTACGCCGCAGCCTGGATGAGATCGAACTGCACCGGGTTGTCAGCGCCCATTGGCCACTCAAAGGCCGCACGCTGCCTGAACGCCTGCTCGTGTTTGTGAACAAGCTCGTGCGGCGCTTTCTACGCTGGTATATCAACCCAATTGTTGAGCAACAGAACGCCTACAACGACACAATGGCGCGCTCGCTGCGCCTGCTGGCCGATGCCTATACCGAATTGGCCGAACAGGTACACGCTGCCCAAAGCCAGGCGGCACCGCCCCAGAACGAGCCACCAAAACAACCAGGCGATGGAACCACGGAATCATTCCAGCAGTTGATTGAGCGACAAGCCCTGCACGAGCCGCCAGCCAATTTCATTGAACTCGATCTCGCCGCCCAGCAACCGCAACTGGCATTGCGCCAGCAGATCTCTGCCCATTGGCCGCTCGAAGGCCGTACAATGCCGGAAAAAAGCGCTGCGTTCATTCAGAAGCTGGTTCGCCAATATCTACGCTGGTTGATCAACCCGATCATTGATCAACAGAATGCAGCTAATGGCGCATTTACCGCAGCACTGCGCGATCTCACACGCCTGGACGCCGAAAAGCGCGCTGATGTTGCAACGCTACGGGCCAGATCTGCCAGGCAACAACAGGCTCCGAAATCTGCAAACTGAAGCCTGCGGCAAGGGGACGATGACCCGACCCATAGAATGGGACAATGACCCATAGCCGCGTGGCTTTAGCCCGCGGCGTGGATGTCAACGATCTGCGGATGAAGCATTTGATGCATACATGGTCTTGGAGCTAGATCAACGTGGATACTATCACGATTGTGATCCCATGGTTCGGGCCGGATACCGCTGGCGGTGCAGAAACCCAGGCTCGCCAACTTGCCAGTGCGATGCGTGCCCATGGCGCACCCGTTGAGGTCTGGACGACTGTTGGCCGCGATTCGTTTGCGCCGCCAACGCTGGCCTACTACCCAGAGGGTATGGGCGAGCTTGATGGTATCCCTGTGCGGCGCTTCCCGATCACGCCACCAACCGAACAACCCACTGTGCCAGCGATCCTGGCATTTCGATCATATTTGACCCCACAACCATGGCAGGTGGCATTCCCCCATCACGAACTGCGCCTACTGGCCTCACTGGTTTCCAGCAATGCACTGCTGGCCGCGATTGAACAAGAACGCCAATCGCGGCGCTTTATTTTTATGCCCTACCCATTCCCGACAACCTTCTGGGGGTTAATATTAGCTGGTGAACGTGGCTTCCTACTGCCCTGCCTGCACGATGAGCCATATGCCTACTATAGTAGTTATCGCTGGATGTTCCAACAGGCCAGCCGCATTCTGGCCAATAGCCATGGCGAAGCGGCCTTTGCCCGCCGATTATACAATCTGCCAGATGAACAGGTTGTGTATTGTGGCGAAGGGATCGATCTCCAGCAACACGGCGATGGTGCCCGCTTTCGCGCTGCCCATGAATTGAATGGGCCACTTTTGTTTTTTGCCGGAGCCAGGCAAGTCAAACACACCGATCTGCTGGTGCGCTATGTGCGTGAATATTGGGCGCGGCGTGGTGGGCAGCTAACATTAATCCTGACAGGCCGGGAGCTACCTGAGATTCCACCAGCCCTCCAGGATGTTGTGATCAATCTTGGCTATCTCAGCGAACAGGAGCGCAGCGATGCCTATGCTGCCGCCGATCTATTCATTAACCCATCAACGATTGAGAGTTTTTCGATTGTGCTGATGGAATCGTGGTTGCAGGGCATCCCAGCACTCGTCAATGGGCATTGCGATGTCACTCGCACTGCGGCGGAATTGAGCGGTGGCGGGCTGAGCTTCCGCAATTTTGGCGAATTTGCCGCAGCGCTGGATCTTCTGCTGGCCGATCCACAGCTTCGCCAGGAGCTTGGGCAGCGTGGGCGCGAATGGGTGTTGGCAAACTGCCGTTGGGAAGATGTCGCCCAGCGAACAATTGCAGTGGTACAATGATAGGTATGCAGCCAAGTATCGAAGCAGAACGTTCCGCGCCATCTGCCCTCGGCATACGTCCGGCGCGTATGACAGATATCTACCCGATTCTGGGCCTCCATCGCGAATCTTTTGCCGATAAATTCGGTGCAGCATTCGGGCGTGGGGGAACAGCTCGTGGGCTAGAAGCTATGGCCGAAGCCTGGCGACGCCAGGGGCCATCAGCCCTGCGCGGCATGCTCGTTGCAATCATCAATGATCAGGTGGTTGGCACGATTTCACTGCGAACCTGGGAAATGGTCGGCGAGCCAAGCGGCGCAGCAGAAATGGCCTTCCATAGCGTTCTAGGGACATGGGGAGCCATGCGCTCGATCTTCACACTCTCACTACTCGATCATACAATCGAGCGCTCAGAGGGCTATGTCACCGATGTGGCCGTACTCGGATCATATCGCCGGCGTGGCATCGCCCGTGCGCTGCTGGCTCGTGCCGAGGAAGAGGCCCGCATCCGCGCCAAGCGTTTCCTTGGTCTGTATGTCAGCGCTGCCAACAAAGGTGCCCATACCTTGTATGAACAAACTGGCTTTATTGATTGGCGCATGCGGCGTTCATTCCTGGCTGGCGTCATCCTGCACCAGAGCGCCTGGAACTATATGCGGAAGGAGCTCTGATCCTGCGTACTGTCACCGCCACACGCTATGTCACCCCGCTGCGCGAGGGCGGCTCACTCCCCGCAATTGTCGAAGCCGACGATGATGGAATGTATGTGGTCAAGTTCCGTGGAGCTGGCCAAGGCCCGAAGGTGCTGATCGCCGAATTGATCTGCGGCGAACTCGGCCGTGCCATTGGCTTACCAATTCCCGAGATTGTGTTCATGCAGATCGATCCAGCACTCGGGCGGAATGAGCCAGATGGTGAGATCCAGTCGCTTGTCATCGCGAGTGGCGGGCTCAACTTGGCGCTCGATTTTCTGCCTGGCGCGCTTGGCTTCGATCCAATCTCTGCTGCGCTGGTTGATCCTGATCTGGCAGCGGCTATCGTCTGGTTCGACGCATTGATCATGAATGTTGATCGAACGGCTCGCAACCCGAATCTTGTGTGGTGGCATCGCAACCTGTGGCTGATCGACCATGGCGCGGCCCTATACATCCATCACACCTGGGGCGATTACCGTACCCGCGCCCGTACTCCATTTGCCGCAATCAAGGATCATGTGTTGCTATCGGCAGCTAGCGATCTGCGGGCAATCGATGCACAACTAGCAGCGCGGATCACGCCAGAATTATTGGCCGGAATCGTTGCGCTGGTGCCGGATGAATGGCTGGCTGGCGATGCGGCCTTTCCCGATATTGCTGCCCACCGTGCTGCCTATATCGAATATCTTCTCACCCGTTTGGAGGCTCCGCGGGCCTTTGTTGAGGAGGCATCCCGTGCCGGCCAGCGTGTTTGAGTACGCGATCATTCGCGTGGTACCAAATATCGAGCGCGGCGAGTGCCTGAATAGCGGTGTTGTGGTATTCGCACGCCAACACCGCTTCTTAGAGGCGCGCATTCAGCTCAACGAAGCGCGCCTGCGTAGCCTGGCTGCCGATATCGATATCGAGCCGCTGCGTACACAACTCGAACATATTCCAATCATCTGCGCTGGTGGCAAACTCGCAGGGCCAATTGGCGCACTACCAGCCCCCGAACGTTTCCGCTGGATTGTCGCCCCACGTAGCACCATCATCCAAACCTCGCCCGTCCATTGTGGCTTGTGCGAACATCCAGGCGATGCCTTGGAGAAGCTGTTCGAGAGGTTGGTGCGATGACGAACAAACCCTCAGATTCGATTATTGTGCGGTTGTATAGCCTGACAACGCCCTATCGTCGGACAATCCTGCTTGGGATGTTCTGCCTGGTGCTCTCGGTTATCGGCGAATTGTACCCACCCCTGATCTGGCAAAAGGTTGTGGATGAACTGCTGCCACGCCAGGATTGGGTTGCGATTGCGCTACAGATTGCCCTGCTGATTGGCGTCCTTGCGGCAACCCAGGCATTCAGTGCTATCCGTGGGGTACTGCTGGAGAAGGCTGGCCAGCAACTGACCCTCGATCTGCGAACACGCTTGTATGAGAAGCTGCAATTGCAGAGTGCTGGCTACTATGCCAATCGGCGCACTGGCGATCTGCTCTCACGGCTCACATCGGATGTCGATGCGGTGCAGGATGTGCTCATCCGTGGCACCGATTCGGTTGTCGCCAATGCACTGCGCCTGGTTGGGGTCGCTGCGATTTTTATTGTGCTGCAACCAGCGCTTGGATTAATCACAATCATGCCGATGATCGTTGTCGGCCTGTTGTTGGGTCGCTTCAATGGCCAGGTTCGGCCCGTCTATCGGGCTGCTCGTGAACGGTTGGGCCAGATCAGCGCACGTCTCTCCGACAATCTGGGTGGCATGCGGGTGATCCAATCGTTCGCCCAGGAGCGTCGTGAGCTTCAGGCTGTATACGAACTGGGCGAGCGCCTGTTTCAGGATCAGGTAAAGGCCGTTCAACTCCGCAATCGAATCTTCCCTGTGATCCGTTGGGTTGGCAGCCTTGGTAATGCAATCATGCTGGCTGGGGGCGTCTATTTTATTGCTCGCGGGCAGTTTACGCTGGGCGGATTGCTGGCCTACCGTGGCTATGGGCGCTATTTCTTCGGCCCAGTCGATGATCTCGTCAGCATCAATGATCTGGTTCAACGGGCTGCCGCCGCCGGAAGGCGTTTGTTTGAAGTGCTGGACGCGCCAATTGTTGTTGCGGAAGCAGCAGATGCTCAGGATCTCCCAAGACCACTGCGCGGTGCGCTTCGTTTTGAGGGCGTTTCGTTTAGCTATGAGCAGGGGAGCAGAAGTCCCTCACCCCCAGCCCCTCTCCCAGTGGGAGAGGGGCAGCGCAGCAGGGGTGAGGGAATAAGCGAACATATCCACAGTAATGGGCATGCAGCCGAAACGCATGCCGCACCCAATTATGTGCTGAAAGACGTAACCCTGCATATCAATCCGGGCGAGCGGGTGGCCATTCTTGGCCCATCTGGAGCTGGTAAGAGCACCCTGATCGCGCTGGCGGCTCGCCTGTACGATCCAGATCAGGGTTGTGTGACGCTGGATGGCCAGGATTTACGTTCGGTAACATTCAATTCGTTACGCTCCCAGATCGCCCAGGTTCAGCAGGAAACCTATCTGTTCAACGCAACCGCCCTGGAAAACCTGCGCTATGGCCGACCAGATGCTTCCATTGAGGAAATCGAACAAGCGGCCAGAGCCGCCAATGCCCACGAATTTCTGGAAAAACTGCCCCAGGGCTACGAGACGCTGGTTGGCGAAAGGGGTATCAAACTCTCTGGTGGCCAGAAGCAGCGCATTGCCGTGGCCCGCGCCCTACTGACAGGTGCGCCACTGTTGCTGTTGGATGAGCCAACCAGCGCTGTTGAGGCAGAATCAGAGGCGTTGATCATCGAAGGCCTAGAACGGCTGATGCGAGGCCGAACCACCCTGGTTGTGTCACATCGGCTGTCGCTGGCCCGTTCTGCCGATCTTGTTGTGGTAGTCATGGATGGCCGAATTGTCGAGCAGGGCCGACCGGAGCAGTTATTGGCTCACCCAGAAAGCCGCTTCTCGGCCATGGTTCGCGCCGATTCGGCGTTCGCTGTAGTGGAATAGATGGAATAGATCATTTCTTCATGAGGTTCTTACCGCTGTGCACGGCGAGCACCAGGAAACCGTCCGGCTGGTTAGTTCTCGCGGGTCTGCGCACCCCGCACCCCAAATGGAACTTGGTGGCTCCGCAATGGTGGTGTATCATGCCACAGCTGGGCTCAACATACATGAGTGGCTGGTTGCTGCGTGCTCCCTGAACCCGTAATCGATTATGCCTTGGCTGTGGGCGCTGAGCGATTGTGGCTCTTTTACACCTAATCCCTCTCCCCTTGGGAGAGGGGCAGCGCAGCAGGGGTGAGGGCGGTTCTGCAGTTCTGTAGCTCGATAGATTCTCGGTTCCGTATTCTGACTCCTGACTCCTGACTCCTGAATACTTGGTTCTTGGTTCTTGGTTCGTATTCTGACTCCTGACTCCTGAATTCTCGGTTCTCACCACAGCGTGAGTTGCTCGGCAATCGGGCCGTGGGCCGCATAATGGCGCGTGCGGGCGGCTTCGTTTCGCCCAAAAAAGCGGCCATTGAGTGTCACGAAATCGGCAGCACGAGCAGCAGCCGAACCAAGGGCGCGCAGATGCTCAGGAGCCAGGAAGCGCTGCTCGCGCCGCAGGCGCAGGATGCGCCGCACACCAATCGGCCCTAAACCAGGGACACGCAGCAGATCCGCCTCAGATGCCCAGTTCAACTCAAGGGGGAACCGTTCGGGGTGGGCGAGCGCCCATGCTAGCTTGGGATCAAGATGCAAGGGCAAATTATCATCGATCTGATATGGTAATTCGCGCTGCTCAAATCCATAATGGCGCAGCAGCCAATCCGCCTCGCGTAACCGCTGCTCACGAACGAAGGGTGTTGCGTCGCGCTGCTCATATGGCGTTCCCGCTACTGGCCGAAAGGCCCCGAAATAGACTCGCCGCAGTTCGAGATCGCGATACAACCAGGCCGTTGTGTCGAGCAGCTCGCGATCACTCTCGCCCGATGCGCCAACCACAAACTGGGTTGCCAGGCCACCCGGCAGTGTGTTATGATCGCGTTGCTTGCCACGTTTTGGGCGCTGCACCTGGCGCTCACGCTGCCAATCACGCATCCAGGTAAGCCGTTCAATCAGATCGCGCTGCCAATCGCGTTCGGGTGAGATACTCGCCAAGCGCACAGCCGATGGTGCCTCTAGATTCAGGCTCAATCGATCAGCAAGCTGTGCGGCCCGCTCAACCTCGTGGCGAGCCACACCCGGCAGCAGCTTGACATGAATATAGCCCTGGTAGCTATGGGTATTTCGCAGGCCCTCCACCGCATCCAGCATCCGGCCAACAGCATTGTGGGTATCGCCATCAACTCCGGTTGAGAGGAACAGCCCCTGGGCTGCGCCGCGCTCAACGCGTGGTAAAAAGACCTTGGCAAGCTCTTCGGGAGTGAGCGTTGCCCGTGGTGTATCGCTGCTAGTTCGTAACGGGCAGTATGGGCAATCCCATTCGCAGCGGCTACTCATCAGCACCCGGAATGTCGGCAGTAAGCGACCATCCGGCCCACTCTCTGTTACAACCCCGCTCTCCGACCAGGCCGCCTTTTTGGGGGTATAGCGCCGCCCACCCTGGCTATGGGCATCACAGGCATCGAAACGTGCCGCAGGAGCGAGAATATCGAGTTTCTGCGTGAGATCCATGGCGCGTATTATACAGATTCTATAGGTGGGCTGCCAGCCACTGCTGCACATCCGCAGGATCGGTAAACTCCAGCAATGCTTCCGCAAACGCTTCAAGTTGTGTTGGAGTAAGGGTATCAAGCTGGGCTTGTATTTCTGTTGGGATGCTCACAAACTTGCGGATCAGCTGCCGCTCAATATATGCGCGCCAATCGAGCCGATTCAATTGTACCACCTGACACTGAAAATTGAGGATTATGGGGCGGTTCGCAAACCGCCCGCCGCTGATCGGGTATGATACGAACAGTGCATAGAGGCGCAGCCGAAGATTGGATCTCTGGGTTCTGGAATGAAAGAGGCATTTCGGCTGGCATGGTGGTATAGGCATAGGAGAGGGATAGAGCAGCCACGATGGTTCATTATCATAAGCGCAGCGATGGTTCTTCGTTTGTGTGGATTGGTCGCTCATGATCTGGCCATTGTTCCGCCAGGCGCGCTACCTGGGCCGTTACCGCCAGATCGCGCAGGTGCTAGCCCGCTATGGATTTGGCTCGTTGATTACGCTGCTAGGGCTCGATTCGTTGGTGCGCCTGCCTGGCCGCCTGGCGCGCCGCCCGCTCGACTCACTGACCGGGCCGCAGCGGTTGCGTATGGCGCTGGTTGAGCTGGGGCCAACGTTTGTGAAGTTTGGGCAGATCATGAGCACGCGCGTGGACCTCATCCCGCTGGAGTTCATTGATGAGCTCAAGACGCTGCAGGACCGGGTGGCGCCCATTCCGTATTCGGATGTGCAGGCGCAGATTGAGCGGGCGCTGGGCAAACCCGCGGCGCAGCTCTTCCGCACGGTGGATGAAAAACCGCTGGCCAGCGCCTCCATTGCGCAGGTCCACACCGCCACCACGTTGGATGGCCATGACGTTGTCATCAAGGTCCAGCGGCCCAACATCCGGGAAAAGATTGAATCAGATTTGAGCCTGCTCGCGTTCATTGCCCGCCAGGCCGAGGAGATTGCCCCCGAAGCGCGCCTCTTCAACCTGGTGGGAATGGTGGGGGAGTTTGAGCGCTCGCTGGCACGCGAGACGGACTTCACCGTGGAGGCCGCCAACATTGACCGCTTCCAGCGCAACTTTGAAGGCCATCCCACCGTCAGGATCCCCAGGCTCCACCGGACACTGTGCACGGACATCATCCTCTGCATGGAGCGTATCTACGGACGGAAACTCCCGGATGCGGCCCGGACCGGGAACGTGGATGACGTGGTCAAAGTGTACCTGGATGCAACCTACCGGATGATTTTCCAGGATGGGTTCTTCCACGGGGATCTGCATCCGGGGAACGCGCTCCTGCAGGATGACGGCAAGCTGGCGCTGCTGGATTTTGGGATGGTGGGCCGCCTCAACCAGGACAGGCGGGAGCGGCTCATTGACCTGGTGTTTGCCGTCCTCAGCGAGGACATGAAGACCGTGGCGCGCACGTTCTACGGCCTGGGCATTCCGGACCGGCGCATGGACTACCGCGCGTATGAAACGGATGTGGTTGACGTCATGGAACGCCATTTTGTGGGGCGTGCCATGGCGGACATCCAGATTGGCGTGTTCTTCCGTGACCTGGCGTCCGTGGCCATGCGCCACCGCGTTCGGCTGCCGGCGGATTACACCATGCTGTTCAAAGCCCTGGTGACAACGGAGGGGCTGGCCAAGCAACTGGCGCCGTCACTCAATCCGGTGGAGGCCGCGCGGCCCTATATTGAGGTGCAGTTGCGTGAGCGTTACAGCGTGGATCGCCTCAAGGGTCAGCTCATTGCGGACGCGCTGGACCTCAGCCGCGTGGCCCGCAGTTTCCCCGGCATGATGGAGCACGTGCTTCAGGACCTTGAGCGCGGGGAGTTCACCGTGCGTGTTGACGGAGGACAGCGCCTGCAGAACACGTTGGAAGCCCTGGGAAAATCCCGTGACCGGGCCACCTGGGGCATGGTCAGCAGCGCGTGTATCCTTGCGTTTGCGCTCATGGCCGGTGAGGCGCGCGGCAACCTCAACCTCACCGTGGTGGCCACCACGCTGGGCCTCATGGGCACCGTGGGCATGCTGGTCCTGGCGTGGTCTCTTTGGCGCCGTCCCTAGCCGTGCCACACTTCTGACCGCGCCATGATCCCGCTCATCCTCTCGCCGCTTCTTTCGCAGGTTGATCATGTCCGCCACGGCTTCACCACGCGTGAAGGTGGCGTCTCAGAGGGCCCGTACCGCTCCTTGAACCTGGGCCTGGGACAGGCGGCGCAGGATGCGCCGGGCGCCGTGGAAGCCAACCACGTGCGGCTCAGGGAGCAGTTGGATGCGCGTTCATTGGTGACGGTGAAGCAGGTCCACGGCGTCAATCTGGTGCAGGTGAAAGACGCGCGCCGGGACGTGGAAGCGGATGGGATCCTCACCAACGTCCCCGGTGATCACGCGCTCATCCTGGTGGCGGACTGTGCCCCCGTCCTGCTTGCCCGCCGTGACAGCGCCATGGTGGGCGCGGTGCATGCCGGATGGCGCGGTGCAGTGGCCGGCATTGCGTCCCGCGCGGTGGCGCTGATGGGGACCTCTGACGTTGTGGTGGCAATTGGTCCCTGCATTGGCCCGTGCTGTTTTGAAGTGGGCCCGGAAGTGGCGGAGGCCGCGGCCAAGGTGGGCGGCAGTGACGTTGTCATTCCCAGGGCGGGCGGGAATCCCCACGTGGACCTTGCCGGCATTGTGGCTGCGGACCTGGAGAAGGCCGGTGTGTCTGCGCGCCACATTGACATCCTGCGCATCTGCACCCGCTGCACGTCCGAATTCTTCAGCCACCGCCGCGACCACGGCGTCACCGGCCGCCAGGCGGGCCTGATTGGCCTGACGCGCTGATCCAGAGCCCATCCTGGCCGTTGACGACGGGTGGGGCGCCTGCACACTATGGCCGGCTCCGCCGTGGCCTCGTCAGACCGCGGCGCTGCTGGAGGC
>ENA-ORBV01014307-ORBV01014307.1-microbial-mat-metagenome-genome-assembly--contig:-NODE-14307-length-11896-cov-4.135883_pt1 | contig 11896 bp, 11 predicted proteins | sample MGYA00237777_ERZ505514 | MGnify/ENA primary metagenome ERZ505514 (study PRJEB26160, sample SAMN06269048) | microbial mat metagenome | isolation source: Oligotrophic lake microbial mat | place... | reverse complement strand
CTCTAGTCGTCGGCAGCGTCAGATGTGTATAAGAGACAGATCTCGAACTGTGGGGCCGTCGCACGAATGACAACCCGGTCTACTACGTGCAGTACGCGCATGCCCGCACCCACTCGGTGGCGCGGAACGCGGGCGAATCCGGTGTCGAGCGGAGTGCTTTCAAACCTGGGTTGCTCGATCACGAAACCGAAAGCATCCTGCTCGGCGTGCTGGCCGAGTACCCCAGGCTCGTTCGGCAGGCCGCCGAGCTGCGTGAACCGCACCGAGTGGCTCGCTACCTCGAGGAACTTGCCGGGGCCTATCATCGCTGGTACGACAGCTGCCGAGTGACTCCGCTCGGCGAAGACCCCGTGACCGACCTGCACCGCACCCGCCTATGGCTCAATGATGCGGTCGGTCAGGTGCTCCGCAACGGCATCGCCCTCCTGGGCGTCAGCGCTCCAGAAAGGATGTGACGACATGGCAGAGCCGATCGCGCCGAGGGACGAGCCCCTTGAGAACTCACCCGCGCCCACGGAAATGGTCGTGTTCGAAAACCCGCCTCCGCCCAAGAAGCGCAGGCGATGGCTCGGCTGGTTGATCGCCCTGGTCGTTCTTGTGGTCCTTGGAGTCATCGCATTCGTTGTGGCCGAGAACTTCGTACGCCAATACGCTGAAAACTACGTTCGCGAACAGATTGTGCAGGTACTGCCGATTGAGCCGTCGACGCCGGTTACCGTGACAATCGGGCCCGGATCGGTGATCCTGCAGGCGTTGTCAGGCACGATCGATCGCGTCGATATCGAGGTCACTGAATTCGCGCTCGGGCCAGTCAGCGGTCGAGCGAGCATCGCGGCCGTCGGCGTCCCTCTCGACGGCACCCTGCCAGTTGAACAACTTGGCATCACGGTGACCGTCACCGAAGCGAATGTGCGCAAGCTCGCTGGCTTCCTGAGTGGGCTCGAACTCAACACCATTGAGCTGCAGGATGGCGTCATCCAGATCGGGACTGAATTGTCGCTCGTCTTCATCACGATCCCGGTCGCTGTCGACCTACTCCCCGGCGCAGCGGAAGGGGGCATCAGTTTCGCCCCGCAGACGATCTACCTCGGCGAGGACAAGATCTCGGTCGCCGATCTTCAGGCCAACCCGCTGTTTTCTTCGATCGCGGGTACGCTGCTGGCTTCGCGCACGTTCTGCGTTGCCGACCAAATACCGACGGCCCTCACGATCGAAGACGTCAAGGTTGACGGGACGAATCTCGTGATCGACATCAACGGCGATGGCACTCCACTTGCCGGTCCGAGCCTGTCGACCGTTGGCGTCTGCCCGGCCGCGTAGCAGACGAAACGGTAGGATTGGGAGTCGCATCCTGCTCCTACTCCCTCGAGGTCTCTGTGCCAAGCAACCCGCTCGCGCCGTTGTGGCTTGCCGTGCCAAACGACGCCAACGAGTTGCCGAGTGCGGTCTGGTCGCGGGGCGCGCGGAGGGCTGCGTCTGGCGAAGTCGAGATCGCCGGGGTTGCAGTGAGCGCGATCGTTGCTGAGTTCGGCACGCCGGTTTACGTAGTCGATCAGTCAGACGCGGTTTCTCGGGCCAGCGAGATTCGGCACGCATTCGATCGCGAACTCGCGCGAGTCGGCTCGTCCGCGAAGGTGTACTACGCAGGCAAGGCCTTTCTGTGCACCGAAGTCGCGAGGTGGGTGACGGGAGAAGGCCTAAACATCGACGTTTCGAGCGGTGGAGAACTCGCGGTCGCCCTTGCCGGCGGCGTCGATCCGGCTCGCCTCGGCCTCCACGGAAATAACAAGAGTCCGGCCGAGATCGATCGCGCCGTGCGCGTCGGTGTCGGTGCGATCGTCATCGACAGCGCGGTCGAGATCGAGCGGGTTGCCGAAGCCGCCGTTCGCCACGACCGCGTTCAGGCTGTGCGGTTGCGGATTAACAGCGGGGTGCACGCGAGCACCCATGAGTACCTTGCAACCGCGCGCGAAGACCAGAAGTTCGGTATTCCACTGGCGGATGCCCCGGCACTCGTCGCTCGCATCCGGTCGCACAGATCCCTGCGTTTTCTCGGGCTCCACTCACACATCGGGTCACAGATCTTCGAATCCGAAGGATTTGCTGAGTCGGCCAAGCGACTGTTCGCTTTGCACGCCGAACTGCTCAAGGACGGCCCCGTACCCGAGCTGAACCTCGGTGGCGGATTCGGCATCGCGTACTCGAGCGCCGATGAGCCGATGCCGATCGCCGAACTCGCCGCGCGCTTCGCGGATATCGTCGCCGAGGGTGCGGCGCAGCACGGCGTGCCCGTTCCGATAATCGCCGTCGAGCCTGGGCGGTCGATCATTGGACCGTCCACCGCCACGGTCTACACGGTTGGCACGATCAAGGATGTGATCGTCGACGGTGTCGCGGTGCGAAAGTACGTGAGCGTCGATGGCGGAATGAGTGACAACATCCGCCCGTCGCTATATGGCGCGGACTACTCGGCGCGAATCGTGAGTCGCACAAGCCAGGCCTCACCGACGCTCGTGCGGATCGCTGGCAAGCACTGCGAATCCGGCGACATACTCGTGCACGCCGACTACCTGCCCGGCGATGTCGCAGCCGGCGACCTGCTCGCCATTCCGGCGACCGGTGCGTACGGTTGGGCGATGGCGAGCAACTACAACTATCTGGCCCGCCCCCCCGTGGTCGCCGTGCTCGACGGCGTCGCGCGACTGATCATCCGCGGCGAGACCGAAGAAGACCTGCTATCTCGCGATGTTGGCCTGCGTGATTTTGCCGGGCATGGTTTTGCCCAGAGGGAGAAGAAGTGATCGAGGATCGCACGTTGCGGGTGGCCATGCTCGGCGGCGGGAGTGTCGGTTCTCAGGTCGCGTCCCTTCTCATTCAACACCGTGACGAGCTCGCCGCCCGTGTTGGGGCGGGACTTGAACTCGTCGGCGTCGCTGTGCGCGACCTTGACGCCAAGCGCGACACCGAGATTCCGCGCGAGCTGCTCACGACGGATGCAGAATCGCTCATTCGTGGGGCCGACATCGTCATTGAACTCATCGGCGGAATCGAGCCGGCACGCTCCTGGATCCTGCAGGCCCTGGACTCTGGCGCAGACGTCATTACCGCCAATAAGGCTCTGCTGGCCACGCACGGGCCTGAGCTGTTCGAAGCGGCAGAGCGAGTTGGTGCTCAGCTCTACTACGAGGCGGCCGTTGGTGGCGCAATTCCGATCATCCGGCCGCTGCGCGATAGCCTCGCAGGCGACCGGGTTAGGCGCATCCTCGGCATCGTCAACGGCACGACGAACTACATTCTCGACCGTATGGATACCACCGGGGATCCGTTTCAGGTCGCACTCGATGAAGCAACCCGGCTCGGGTATGCCGAAGCCGACCCGACTGCAGACATCGAGGGGTTCGATGCGGCCCAGAAGGCCACGATTCTGGCGCGCCTCGCGTTCCACACCACTGTTCCGCTCGAAAAAGTGCACCGCGAAGGGATCAGCGCGATTACCGCTGATCAGGTCACCTCAGCCCGCAAAGCCGGCTACGTCGTGAAGTTGCTAGCCATCTGCGAGCGACTGACGGATGCCGCGACGGGCGTCGATGGCGTGTCAGCCCGAGTGCATCCAGCTCTAGTACCCCGAGATCATCCGCTAGCGGCCGTGCACGGCGCAAACAACGCGGTCTTCGTCGAGGCAGAGGCCGCCGGCAGTCTGATGTTCTACGGTGCAGGCGCTGGCGGCCGGGAGACCGCATCTGCCGTGCTTGGCGACCTCGTTTCCGCAGCGCGCCGGCATGTCGCAGGCGGCCCAGGCGTTGCTGAGTCGACGCACGCGAACCTCCCGGTGCTCCCGATCTCAAGCGTTATCACTCGGTATCAGATCACCCTGACGGTCGTCGACGAGCCGGGGGTGCTCGCGGCTACCGCCACCCTGTTCAGCGATCGAGGCGTTTCTGTCGAGGCTGTCTCGCAGTCGGTCGCGAGCAGTCAGGAAGACTCGCGACCCGCCGCTACCCTTGTCATAGTTACTCATGAAGCCTCGGAGGCAGCCCTCGCTGCGACCGTTGTCGATCTAGCTGCAAGTGCCGTTGTGGCGCGTGTCGTCTCCGTCTTGAGAGTTGAAGGACTGTAAACCGTGGCCCACCTGTGGCGGGGAGTACTCCGCGAATACGCCGATCGACTGAACATCTCAGACGCAACACCGATCATCACGCTCGGCGAGGGAGGCACTCCACTCATCCCGGCCCCGACGCTGTCTGAGCGAACAGGCGCCCGCGTCTGGGTCAAGTTCGAGGGCATGAACCCGACCGGCTCATTCAAGGATCGCGGTATGACTATGGCGATCTCAAAGGCGGTCGAACACGGCGCAAAAGCGGTGATTTGCGCCTCGACCGGCAACACTTCCGCTGCGGCCGCTGCCTACGCTGCCTACGCTGGCATCACGGCAGCTGTTCTTGTTCCAGAGGGCAAGATCGCGATGGGCAAGCTCAGCCAGGCAGTCGCACACGATGCCCAGCTCATTCAATTGCAGGGCAACTTCGACGACTGTTTGGAGATTGCCCGCGACCTCGCCGACAACTACCCGGTGCATCTCGTCAACTCGGTGAACCCGGATCGCATCGAAGGCCAGAAGACCGCAGCGTTCGAAATCGTGGAGGTGCTCGGAGACGCACCAGACTTTCAATTCATCCCGGTTGGGAACGCCGGAAACTACACGGCATACCACCGCGGCTATCGCGAAGAACTCGATCGCGGCGCGACGACAAAGCTTCCGAGAATGTTCGGATTCCAAGCGAGCGGGTCGGCGCCCTTCGTTGTCGGCAGCGTCGTGAAGAACCCGGAGACGATCGCGAGCGCAATCCGCATTGGCAACCCCGCCTCCTGGGATCTTGCACTTACCGCCCATGCTGACAGCAACGGGTATTTCGGATCAATCACCGACGAGCAGATTCTGGCCGCTTACCGCATCCTCTCGTCTGAGGTCGGCGTCTTCGTCGAGCCATCATCAGCCATCAGCGTTGCTGGACTCCTTGAGCGAGCAGAAGCTGGCGAGATTCCCCGCGATTCGACCGTCGTGCTCACTGTTACGGGTCACGGCCTCAAAGACCCTCAGTGGGCACTTCGCAATGCAGACGGCGTCGACATCAAGCCGACTGTTGTCGCCGTCGATACGGCAGAAGTGGCGGATGCGCTCGGCTTGGTTTCGGCGTGAGGCTGGTCGAAAAGTGAGCACAGTGGCCGGCAGATCCGTCACGGTTCGGGTACCAGCCACCTCAGCCAACCTTGGGCCCGGTTTCGACACGCTCGGCTTGGCGCTCGGGCTCTACGACGAACTGAAGGTCACCGCGACCGATGACGCGCAATCACACGCTGATTCTGCACTCACCTTTGCGATCGAGGGCGTCGGCGCGCACGACGTAGCTCGGGATGCATCGAACCTTGTCGTGCGCGCGATCGCACGCACGTTCGAGCACGCGGGTCAGCCGCTTCCTGGCTTGCATCTTGAAGCGCGCAATGCCATCCCGCACGGCAGTGGGCTCGGGTCGAGCGCGGCCGCCATCGTCTCGGGGATCTTGGCAGCCCGCGGACTGCTTGAGGGGGTCGTTGAGATCGATTCGCAAGCCTTGCTCGACCTCGCGACCGAGCTGGAGGGACATCCCGATAATGTTGCGCCGGCGCTGTTCGGCGGACTAACCATCGCGTGGACCACTGCGGAGGGCCCGCGTGCAAAGAAGCTCTTCGTGCATCGCGAAGTTTCTCCAGTCGTGTTTGTACCGGCAATGACAGTGTCAACCAAGCTTGCACGCAGCCTGCAGCCTGCCTCGGTGCCGTATGAAGACGCCGTCTTCAACGTCTCGAGGACGGCGCTTCTGATCGCCGCCCTCGTGCAGAGCCCGGAGTTGCTCCTTCAAGCGACGGAGGACAAACTCCACCAGAACTACCGCTCAGGCGCGATGCCTGAGACAAGTGCGCTCATCGCCATCCTCCGTGCTGAAGGCCTCGCGGCGGTCGTGTCCGGAGCCGGGCCGTCGTTGCTCGTGCTCGCGAACGACCCGGCACAGCGACAGCGGGCTGTGGAACTCGTTGCTGCGGCGTCCGACTCACCATGGCGAGCGCTCACGCTGGCTGTCGACTTCAAGGGTGCTACAGTACAACTGCACTAGGTCGGAGCTCTCGAATGTCGAGAGCGCCCCAGTTGCACCATCACCCCCCGACCCGCCACTGTCGTTTCTGCGCTACCGCGCGGTTGTGGTGGGCGATCAGCTCTCCACCGGGGCAAGTAGGTTCTCGGTCGGGGAAAGGAACCCCAAGCAGTGACTGACGTCAACCTCCGCGCATCGGGCGCGGTATCGCGTGCCGCATTGACCGCACTTCGGCTGCCAGAGCTTCAGGCTCTCGCGCTCGAGCGCGGAATTGCTGGCGCTTCAAAACTTCGCAAAGGAGAACTCGTGGATGCTCTGGACGAGACCACCCCAACAATCCAACCAGACCTCGGCACGATCGAGGTGGCACCGGAGCCAGTTGCGGTTCGCAAGCGAACTTCACGCCGAGTGACCAGCGCCGACACCGACATCATCGAGGCAACAGAGTTGCCGCCGGGAGCTCCAGTCCCAGATGTCGCGCCGGCTGTCTCAAAGGCAACCGCCGTCGCCGCCGAAACCGCGGTCGATGTCGACAACATCGATGTGAACAGCACTGATGTCGACAGCACTGATGTCGACAGCATCGATGAGACCAGCACTGACGGCGCCGCAGCGCGTGGCGATCGAGTCGAAACGGAAGACGCTGACGCCGGTCAGCCAGAGGGCGGCGCACCCCGCAACTCGCGCAATCGCAATCGCAACCGAGGCGCAAACGCTGACGGCACGCGCCAGCAGAACGGGCGCCAGCAAAACGGTTCACAGCAGAACGGTGCCCAACAAAACGGCTCGCAACAGCATGACGCTGATCAGCGCGACTCGGAGCAACACGGTGCAGGCAATCGCAACGGTCAGCCGCAGCAGCAGCGCGGCCAAGACGATGACGGTGCCGAGCGCGGCGGTCGTAACCGCTACCGCGACCGCAAGCGTGGCCGCGGCCCCATCGGCGACGACTACGAACCCGAGATCTCCGAAGATGACGTTCTTATCCCGGTTGCAGGCATCCTCGATGTGCTAGACAATTACGCGTTCGTGCGCACCTCCGGTTACCTGCCGGGCAACAACGATGTCTACGTCTCGCTCGGCCAAGTCAAGAAGTACAACCTGCGCAAGGGAGACGCGGTTGTCGGCGCGATTCGCCAGCCGCGCGAGGGTGACAACACTCAAGGTCGCCAAAAGTACAACGCGATTGTGCGTATCGACTCGATCAATGGTCTGCCAATTGAAGAGGCCGCAAACCGTGTCGAGTTCGGTAACCTGACCCCGCTCTACCCGAAGGAACGACTGCGCCTCGAGACCGAGTCCTCGACGTTGTCGACCCGCATTATCGACCTCGTGTCGCCGATCGGTAAGGGTCAGCGTGGACTCATTGTCTCGCCGCCCAAGGCAGGCAAGACGCTGGTTCTTCAGGCCATTGCCAACGCGATATCGAAGAACAACCCGGAGGTTCACCTCATGGTTGTGCTCGTCGACGAGCGGCCTGAAGAAGTGACCGATATGCAGCGCACCGTCAAGGGTGAGGTCATTGCCTCGACGTTCGACCGTCCTGCTGAAGACCACACGACCGTCGCCGAACTCGCCATCGAGCGCGCAAAACGACTCGTTGAGCTCGGGCACGATGTCGTCGTGTTGCTCGACTCGATTACTCGACTCGGCCGCGCGTACAATATTTCGGCGCCGGCCTCTGGTCGCGTGCTGTCTGGCGGTGTCGACTCCTCGGCGCTGTACCCGCCGAAACGCTTCTTCGGTGCGGCTCGCAACATCGAAGAGGGTGGCTCGCTCACGATCATCGCCACCGCGCTCGTAGAAACTGGCTCGAAGATGGACGAAGTAATTTTCGAGGAGTTCAAGGGCACCGGCAACATGGAACTCCGCCTGTCTCGCCAGTTGGCTGATAAGCGGATCTTCCCGGCCGTTGACGTCAACGCATCCGGAACCCGCCGCGAAGAGATGCTGATGGGCGCAGAAGAGGTAAACGTCACGTGGAAGCTTCGTCGCGCACTCGCCGGCCTCGACCACCAGCAGGCGCTCGAAATCGTGCTCGGCAAACTCAAGGAGACGCAGTCGAACGTCGAGTTCCTCATGCAGATCCAGAAGTCGCTGCCCATGGCAAACGGCACCAAAGAGGACTAATTGTGGCGATCCGCCTCGGCACGAACGGTGGTGCGGCCTGATGTTCGAATCGATGCATCAGCTTCTTGCTGAACACGACGCGCTTCAGGTCCAGCTGTCCGACCCCGAATTGCACTCGGACCCGGCTCGTTCGAAAAAGGTCAACCGCCGGTATGCAGAGTTGGCGCGCATCGTTGCGGCCTACGAGGACTGGCGAACGCTGACCGACGATGTCGCAGCGGCGACAGACATGGCCGCGGAGGATGAAGCATTCGCTGCGGAGCTGCCCGGCCTGAGCGCGTCGCTCGAGCTTGCCCAAGAGAAGCTGCGCCGCTTGCTCATCCCGCGCGACCCGAACGACGCCCGTGACGTCATCATGGAGATCAAGATGGGGGAGGGTGGCGCCGAGTCGGCCTTGTTCGCTGGCGACCTTCTGCGGATGTATCTGCACTACGCGGAATCGAAGAAGTGGAAGACCGAGATCATCGAGCAGACCTCGAGCGATCTCGGAGGGGTTAAGGACGTTCAGCTCGCTTTCAAGGGATCCTCCTCCGATCCAGCGGAGGGCATCTGGGCCCACCTCAAGTACGAGGGTGGTGTGCACCGCGTGCAGCGCGTTCCCGCCACCGAGTCTCAGGGCCGCATCCACACCTCGGCAGCAGGTGTGCTCGTGTTTCCCGAAGTCGATGAACCCGAAGAAGTCGAGATCAGTCAGAACGACCTCAAGATCGACGTCTACCGCTCAAGCGGTCCTGGCGGACAATCGGTCAACACCACCGACTCTGCCGTGCGCATCACGCACATTCCAACCGGCATCGTGGTCGCAATGCAGAACGAGAAATCCCAGCTGCAAAACCGCGAAGCCGGGATGCGCGTCCTGCGCGCCCGGATTCTCGCTCGCTACCAAGAAGAGGCGGATGCCGAGGCGAGCGAGTACCGCAAGAGCCAGATTCGCACGATGGACCGATCAGAGCGCATCCGCACCTACAACTTTCCAGAGAATCGGATAGCCGACCACCGAACCGGCTACAAGTCGTACAACCTGGATCAGGTGATGAACGGGGCGCTCGAGCCCGTCATCCAGTCGTGCATCACCTTTGATGAGGAAAGCCGACTGGCTGATCTGGGCTCGGATTCCTGACGCCACTGATCGCGCGTGTCGAGTCAGTACCAACGATGAACCTTTCAGAGACAGTGGACGAAGCGGCAGCCACTCTGGCCTCTGCCGGTGTTCCAAACTCGCGCGTTGATGCCGAGTTGCTTCTCGGTCACGTTCTCGGGCTGAGCCGCGGGGGAGTGCAGGCCAGAGTGGCAACGAACGCCGAACTTGCATCTGATGACGCGGTCTCCATTGCTCGGTTGATTGAGCGACGTGCGGCGCGAGAGCCGCTCCAACACATCACGGGGGTCGCGCCGTTCCGAAATCTTGAGCTTGCTGTTGGGCCCGGGGTGTTCGTGCCTCGGCCGGAGAGCGAGCTCGTGGCGCAGTATGCGATCGACGCTCTCGCAGCGACCGCTACCGCGCAGCCGGTCGCCGTCGATTTGGGCACGGGAAGCGGTGCCATCGCGCTGGCGATGGCGACCGAGGTACCGCACGCGGCCGTCTATGGGGTCGAGATTTCGCCACTCGCGTTCATCTGGGCAACCGAGAATCGCCGTCGCGTGCGCGCAGAGAATGCGGTGCTGCTCTTGGCGGATCTCGCGGGGGCGTTGCCCGAGCTCAACGGTAGGGTCGATGTCGTCGTGGCGAATCCGCCATACATTCCGATTGGCGCGGTGCCCCGTGATCCAGAGGTGCGGCTGTTCGATCCGGAACTCGCGCTCTACGGGGGCGAGGACGGTCTCGACGTCGTTCGACAGGTATCACTCACGGCCAAGCGACTGCTGCGCTCGGGTGGGCAACTGGTCCTCGAACACGGCGAGCTTCAGGCCCGCGTCATCAGTGAGCTCCTCGGGTTCGATGGCTGGCGCGCGATTACCCACCACCGTGACCTGCTTGGACGCGACCGTGCAACGACTGCGGTGCGGTAGCCGCGCCGCTAGCTGTTCAGCAAGAGGCGCGTTGGTGCGAACCGTTACGGCGTTGTCACGGGCGTCGCGAAGGTGTTTGAGACCGTTGCGGTGTCTTGCGCTGCCGCCCATTCGCGCTGCTTGGTGATGAGCACATCCTCGCCAACACCGTCGTCATACTTCCACGCTGCAAGGTCCTGAGCGAACAACTTCTTGGCTCGGCGCGGGCTACGATGCCAAGCGACCATTCCGTCTTCCAGTGCACCGAGGTCATGGTCGGCTTGGAAGCTGAAGTTGGCCGAGTTGCGCTTCATCGTTGCGAGGTGGTGGGATGCCCAGTCGGCAGCGAGGTCGGCGCCACGCACTGGCAGCAACCGCACTCGCACCTCCGCTTCGGAGAACTGATGCTCAACGTGGTCCTGTTCCGGGGCCGAGAGGGAACTCCAGCGCGAGGCTTTGCGGCCTGCCGTGATCAGGGCGGCAACCGCTGCGGTCTTGTGGTCACGCTGCTGCTGCGCAAGCAGTTTCTTGACGGCACCGCGCGCGATCAGCGCCGCGACGATACCGCCAGCGAGAATCGCAGCGAACGGGAGCACCGCATCGGTAAGGAGGGCCGAGCCTTGGTTCGAGCTCGCCCATCGGACAATGTCATTCCACCACTCCAGTAACATGCTGGCACTGTAACCCCACTGGCCCCACGAATTCGGGACGACAGGCCGTGTCGTGCAACTTCAACTAGACCCTGAAACATTCCAGTGCGTCATCCATTGACCAGAACTCGCCGATCGGCAGAAAGCGACGCTGTCGCTGCACCATACGTTTCGCGGTAAAGCGGCTGCCCGCGAGCGTAGCGGCGTGTTCAACGTAGCCAAGAACTTCACCGTCTGTTCTGGTGATGCGCCACAGGTCGTCGTGCAATTGAATGCTCGCAACGCCGACCGCCGCCCGGACACTGGATACCGGTTGGGCAAAGTCAAGTCTTGTCATGGCGAACTCCTTCGAACTCAGGCGGGGCGCATCCCCGCAGTTCGAATATATGTTCTACCACCGACATTCAGTTGGCAGTGAGGTCAGGGCAAAGCACTATCGGACTTGAAGGCAAGGTCAGCGTCGAGCACGCGCCCCGCCCGTGCGGTCTGGGCTAGGACAATGCCCGCGAGCACGATCCCTGCCCCAACGAGCTGGACAGCATCGAGGGACTCGCCGAGCCACAACCACGCGACGGCGAATGCAAAGATCACTTCCGACGAAGCGATAATCCCGGCCGGTGTTGCCTTGAGCCTGCCAATCGCGGCGAACGACAGAAGGAACGGCAGAAACGAGCCGAGCACGACCAACCAGACCAGTGGCATCCAGAGCGGGAGCACCACGCCGGCGAGGTTGCCGCCGAGGGAGATGGGCTCAAACACGATTGCCGGATCGATACGCCACCAGCCGCTAAAGAAGACCCAGAACAGTGCCGCGAAGCCCGCCGTCCAGAATGCGACAGTGAGTGGAGATGTCGCTGTCACTTGGCGTTCGCCGACAAGAAAGTAGATCGCAAGCGTCACCGCCGCGACAAGCGCCATGACGACTCCGAGGCCGTTGAGGGTGCTCGCCCAGATCTGCGCGACGAACGCCATGCCAACGAGCACGAGTCCGATTGCGAT
>ENA-ORBV01014304-ORBV01014304.1-microbial-mat-metagenome-genome-assembly--contig:-NODE-14304-length-11897-cov-8.194501_pt1 | contig 11897 bp, 8 predicted proteins | sample MGYA00237777_ERZ505514 | MGnify/ENA primary metagenome ERZ505514 (study PRJEB26160, sample SAMN06269048) | microbial mat metagenome | isolation source: Oligotrophic lake microbial mat | place... | reverse complement strand
ATCTTTTCCTCTAGGGCGCACATCAGTTCTTGGTCTAGAACTCGGGACACGACCTCCATTCGTGGTTTGAATCACGGGTGAAATCGTACCATTGTCAAGGAGGCAATGAATGATGATTCATTGCATTTCTAATCGATAGGAGTGTAGCTGATTCAACCTATGCGATGCATGCAGAACAGTCCGAAGACAGGATTCCATCCCTATCTCCGCAGGAGTGTGTTGGAAGATGTGTGCATCTACAACTATGGTATCTTTGAAGTTCCCACTTCAAGATCACTACAAGCAGTAGCAACAACCACACAACCATAATTTCTATTGAACTGATCTGTTTCAACAACTGGATAGATCTCTCCAACAGTCCATCTCTCATAATTTACTATGCATCAGCCACTCTTTGCTGTTTATTATGAAATGTCATCAATGGCAAATAGGCCAAACATAAGGATGGTGCTCATGAGGGTATGAACAATCAGCCTAAAAGACCAAAACAAGCCAAGTTCAGTAGCAAAGAGAGATGGTGATGAAATTGTGTCAGGCATGATAATAAAATGACTCTGAATGAGGGGCTGACTGGCATTGGAAATGGTGGCCATGGAGCATGCATGGGTGGTGGAGGAGATGAATGTTGACAATGCTGTAACCAGTAAAGCAACATGCATCACATTAGTTTCAATGCACAACAGGAATGTGTGTATCCACCTTCTGTTGAAGTTGGTTGTGCCAGTTGTGTACCTACAAAAGGGCTTCAGTGCCCAGCTATATTAGAAACCAATGCAACTACTAGGTCCCTTAGTCCAAGAACAGGACATGTGAAAATTTATAGAACATACGAGTCAGTTGGACCTTCGTTCAATGAGTGCTACAATTACTTAGTTGTCACTAACTCTATGCCATAGTAGTAGATCGAACCTAAAACCGTCCGCATTAGTATCTATTTACCAGTAGGACTGTACAAAATTGCGAGAACATTGTTCCCCATTTTCACTTTTGAGCTGCAAATACACATCCATATCCGAATCTTTGTCGTCCAACGACGACACCTCCTCGTCCAAGGAAGGTGGTAAACACACCAATGCATCTGCGACATCTTTCATGGAATTTTTTGACAAGTGATACAAGGGCATCAATCGAAAAGGTTCTTCTAAAATGTGGGAAATTTCATCCAATCCCAACATGGCATAACTCACGACCGTCGTGGTCAATATAGTTCCGACATTGTTGAGCAAGGAACTTCCTCGCAATGCCAACGGCAAAAAGAAGAGATAAAACATGAGCAGCCGTCCGGCATGAGCCGTGTAGAGGGGAGGAATGGGACTGGCGCGAATCCGTTCACAGACCATGATGCATTGGTTGAGTTGTTGTGCACAGGCATCCAGCCGTGATTGTTCACTGGTGGTCATATCCACTTGCATGTACGCAAAAATTTGTCGCAACCGGGTACAAATGGCCACTGGTTTTTTCCGTTGATGTAAAAGAAATCGTGCGTCCGAACTCAACTTTTCGACATTGTTGTTGTTGATGCGATTGGCTTTACTGCCATTGTTGTCCGCGTCGTTTTGGCTAGAATTCTTGGATTTCAGTGAGAAGAGCGAGGATTTTATTTTGGGTGTAGTCGGCGTAGAAGTCGCCGTAGACGATGTAGCAGGTGTCGCTGACGGTAACATGCATCGAACCAAATCTTCGTCATGGCACACAATGGCTTCATATGGCAATAACGGTTGTGTCCAATTTTCATCATAATGCCTCAAGAAGTCCTTGAGGAGCCACGCAAACAGCGCCACATGTCGTGCCGCCAACAATCCGAGGCGACGATTCCGTGGATACACAATAGAGGCAATCAATTGCGCCATGTCCCGTGTATACAAGACAACTTTGCCAAAAGCCAATCGCCCTTCATTGAGACGTGATAAACCTTGATTGCTTCTCAAGGTAAGCAGACCGGCCACAAAGGTCGACACCAAGGAGAGGGGCGCCAAAGGCAAGACGGCTCGTGCGAGCAATTTGTGATGGACCGCCAAGTCGTGACTACAAAGCCAACACGCGATACAACTCCAAACGACCACCAGAGCGAGCTGAGGTGCCAATCTTCTGACGAGTCGAGACGTAGGAAAGCTGATGATATACTTCCAGTAGCGCCATCGACTGGTGTGCAAATCCCAATCGTGCTGCGACCACGAATTCGTAAAGGATGGCATGTTGATGTTACGAAATAATGTGGGCAGTGTTGGATCGCTTCCGTGGGGTCTTAATTCTTTTAGAACCGTGGTAATGTCACGAGCAAATTTATCCAACGAATCTTGGGGTTTTCGTTCTCGTTTTCGGGAGGTGAATGATGCCGTGGATGTTTGTGGCGTGGGTTCAACGGATGGTTGTACTCCTCCTGAATGCCTATTGCTCAATTTCATTTGCTTTTGGGCTTTCAGCACATCTTCCAAAGCTGGTTTCGACCTCCTTTTTTTCACGCTGGGTTTCACCAGCAAGGTGGTGGTGGTCGTAACGCTGGAATTGGTAGCAGAAGCAGCTGTTGTAGAGGATGGCGTCGAGGTGCCATTCTTGATGGAGTCGGTTAAAGTGCTTATGTCGTCTGGGAGATAAAAAGAAGGAGGCAGATTCGATAATTCCAGCAAGGGAGGCAACAAAGAAGAGTTGCTGAAAGATGTCTGATAAAATGGTTGCAGCTGATCCACTTCTTCTTGTTGACTGTTTGTATAATATTGTTTCTTGTTCTTCGCGATCAAGATGGAAGATCTCTTACTAGCTGTTCTTGGGATGACACCAACATGAGACTGCCGGAGGGTAATGAAGGCATGCGTCGTCGTCTGCGAGCCAAGCAGAGCAGCAATCAGCAGTGACAGCATAGCGGGTTGTACGGTACTGCTACCAACGCTATGGCTGCTTCTTCTGTCACTGCCAATGCCGCCATGACTGCTACGGCTGCCAGTCGATGATCTTTGCCTTTTTCTTCTTCCCATCATCGTCCTTTCTGGAGCACTGCAAGTTAGTGTTTGCATTGATAGCTTATTATAAAGTGAACTTTGAGACAGACGAAGAGGGGGGGTGTTTTTTTCTTTAGTTGAAATTTTGATGTTTCAAGGAATCTGTCGGCTCAACATATGCCCTATTCAAATGTAATAGTTCAACTCCGAGATCTCTTGGGACCGGAACGATTGCAGTCTATCGAATCTACCCTAGTACTATGCTAGCTAGCTACTACTAGTTCTTACCGGGACATGACATGCAGGGGTGCCATGCAAGACTTGCGACGGCGACAACAAAAGGCGATCTAGCTCCTAGCAGTTGGCAGATTTTGACGACGATATCTTCGCTTACGAGTATTGCCTACGACAGCAACGGAAGCTGGAAGACTCCGTCCCATCAATCCTAAAGAAGGAAAATCCAAGTCAAAAGATGTTTCTAATAGTAGCTACTACGAACTACTAGCCAGTAGCTAGCTAGCTAGCTAACCACTAGCCAGTCAAGCTGGGAGCGATGATTGGTTTGTTTCTCACAGAAGGATGATGAAAGAACGACGTGGTTCACCATGACACTCGCATGCACGAATCAAAAGTTGATGAAAGCTACGTCATCTTGCCAATCCAAATAGAAATTTAAAAATTCAAATATAACGGTGCTTTACCGCTTCATTAATATAGGTGAGAAGCGAAATAAGTTCAGTCCCGTTCATGTTTGAGTCGCTCGTACCTTCGGCTTTCGATAGCATCGATACCTATAGCTAGCTAGCTAGCTAGCTAGCTAGCTAGTAGTTAGTAGCTAGCTAGCTAGCTATCTAGCTAGCACTCGTACCGGTATCTTAGATTGCTAGCAGATACAGTAATAGTACAGTGCTGCGGGCAGACCCGAATAAACATTACGTACTGTACGCTGTACCAGGCAGCTAGCAGTTAGCTCTAGCTAGCTCATACCAGCGACGATGTACCGGTATCTAGACTATTGAACAGGTCAATACAGTCATGGCGGCAGCTGCTCAGTACCATGCGGATAGGAGGCAGGCGTGCTTTTTCTCACTGCGAGTGGCGTTCGTAGCTGCTAGTCTTTCACAAAAAGTCCTGGTTGGCACTAGCTAGCTAGCTAGTAGTAGTAGAAAAGGAAGGAGGAATGAAACTGGTTTTCATTTAAAGTAAAAAGTTCATTTAAGCGCTTTCACAGAGAAAACCCGATGTTTATTTTCGAATGGATCGACGAATGCGGGATCCTGTAATAAAGGAAGCATTCATAAAACTTCCGCCATCCGTCTGTAAGCTGGGAAGCTTGCGTTGATGATGAACTCGCAAGGCATTTTGTCGTAGTTGTCGAGTCGCCGCGGGGGATGCGGACGACAAGGACGACGAAGGAATGGCGTTGGAAGAAGCATTGAAGGTTTTGGATCGTCGGGGTGGTGCGTTTCGTCGCATGGAGGCAAGCTTGCCATTCATTTCCTCGCCATCTTGCGACTTCCATTTGCGTGGCAAACGACGACGACAATCGGGTGATTGTTGTTGTTGTTGGTCTTTGGCAAAGGAAGATAAGAGATTCCCGGTGCTCTTGTGGCCGCCAGCCATGTTGCTGCTGGTTCTGAGGGCACCTTTGTTGCTACTGCTGCGGCGTCGGTTGGAACTGCTTCGACTACGACTGCGAGGACTACGAGCACTGCGAGTACTGCCGCGGGTGCTGTTGCTGTCTTGGGTGATCATACCGTCGGGGATGATCTTTCCAGAGGATGGATACATGTATTTGGCCAGTGGTGTATTGCCAGTACTTCTACTGTGGCCTTTTTGAAGAAGTTGGATGTCTTCCTCTTCTTCTTCCGCGTCTTCTTCGACCTCTGTGGCATCTTCTGCCACTTCTGAAGCATCTTCTTCTTCTTCTCCTTCGTCCATATTGACCTCTGTGGTATCATCGCCCATGAGGTCCAAAAAGGCCAAGGAATCGTCATCATCCGCCGCAAAGCTAGCAAAACTCGCGTCACAGTCGTTTTCCACCCTGTCGAGGCTGTCGTCGCATAAAAGAGTGGCAATCTCACGTTGGAGATGCTCTGTTGCAATTTTAGAAGCAACTTCAACACTGACTTTAGCAGCCACCTCGCAGTCAAGAGTAGTAGCTTCGGCTGCTCGTTTGTTCTGGGCGATTTCTTCGTCTTTGCTTTCCGAAGCTTCTTGGGCGGATGTTTGGCTTTGCTCCGAAAGGGGAGCTGTTGTATCGTCCTCGTCATCCTCAACGTGACCATGACTGCTGCCTTTTTGCGAATGCCGAAGTTGCTCCCGTTGGCGGTAGTAATATTGCGCATTGCTCATGAGCAAGGAGCTCAGTTTGTTGTCAATGTCATCGCGTTTCTGCTGCTGAACTTGAGTAGTAGAAGACGAAGAAGACTCGGTCGTAATCTCGGCCTTGTGCTTGGAGTAGTCTCGCAACAGTCGCAGACGGGATGGGGATCCGTTGGGGGTAGTACTGGTAGTACGACGGGGTGTGCGGTTGTTCTTGGGAGTCAAGTTACTAGCACCACTGCTGATACTGCTGCCTCTGCCAACACTGTGGGGGCTGATGGGTCGGTTGTTGCTTCCTTCTTCTAGTTGTTTTGCTAGTTGTTCTGCAGGTAGAAACTGCGCCTGACTGTGCAGGCTGCCACGATGAAAGATGCTCGATCGGTTGAGAAGAAAGGAACAGGATCCATCATTGCCACTGCGCATACTGCTACTACCAGTGGCAGTACCAAGATGAATGCTTTCGGTCAATCCGGAGTTGCAAGAGTTGTTTGCTACAGAGATGGTCATGTTTTTTGTTTCAGTAGTGTAAATCAAGTGAAGTGTATCGAAACTAAGCGATTACTTTATGAACACAAGGTGTAGAGAGGTTATCTCCTGCTGTCCTGCAATAGCTTCTTTTTGTGCGCATGTAATGCGGTTGTTTATTCTTGTACGAAGTATCATGGAGAACACTACGTTGTTCCAGCTACTGTAGGTTACTCACGTACTAGTACAGTGGTGATTCAACGGTGTTCCCATAGATTTCGCGTATCAACTACTCCGAGTACCGTGTTTACCGGCACGGTTAGTGTACACGTGTCGGATATGTTTATGCATCTACTTGAACCTAGTTATTCGTGGAACATGGGCACGACAATAGATGACATAGTTTTGAGTTGACGGAGGTCATTCAGTCATGCCGTATTTATTGAAAATGGCCATCATGAAGCATTGTGGGACAAAAGTAATTAACATATTCTGGTCATTGAGAAGAAAAATTCGATTTTCTTACCTTCCCCTAACTAAAATGTTATGCTTCCGTTCATGCATAACGTCGTCAACCAGCAAAACTGGTTAGACGATAGGGATGCCGGTACTGCCCGGTAGTGCAGAAGTGTCGTTCAGTCAATAGAGAACTCCTGCCCCTTCGTCCCTGTTAATTAAGATTCGTATTCGTAGAATGGCCCAATAGGCCTGATAGCCAGGATTGTGTGTCTGTTAATCAAGCATTTACCACACAGTACCGAAGGAAGGAACTCTTACTTCCACGAAGAATGTGGTATCGCGGAGTAACCGAACACAACGAGTTCAACTCACCTCGAAGTCAGACGCAGCTGTGCCGCTGGCAAGCGATCACAAGTGTGAAGAAAGCAGATTAACTGTTGCTGGAAATCAGTGTTGAGAAAGTGATGCAACTTTGTGCTGCATCATTGTTGTTCCAACTGACATGCATCATCTTGCTTGACACATGAAAAACCGGAATGACACAGGGCCAAACCTCACTTAACAACAACTGACAAACTGCATTTCCTCAAAACTGTGATGGCAGCGACAAAAAATGGTTGACAAACAAGGGAAACAACTGAGTCAACCAATGTTTCATCATGCAAGACAAGGCTCATTAATTTTTGCATTGCAATTTGAACCAAATTCTAATCAAATGCTGAAGCTAAGAACTTGATGGACTCATTGTGTTGCCTGCAATGAAAATTGTTTCTGTGAAGCCAATTGTCTTGTTTTGACAAGAAGCCACAGGTTGAAAAGGTCACATGGAAGAAATTAATTGTTTGAAAGTCATTCAGTGAGTTTTGAACATCAAAGTGCTGAGACATCAACTGTTTGAGCAACATTTTCAACTGTTTTGTTTCAAATGGTCATGCGTTTGCAAGTGTTGTGATTGAAAACTTGAAGTCCAGAAACACACGCATGGCAAAAATGAACTTTGTAATGTGCCACACATGGGGGAACAAACTGAATTGGAAAGTGTTGATAAGCGCAATTTGGCATGCCTCCAACTTGCCCAAGTTTCTCAAAATCTTTCAGTTGCATGTGGTTTGGCAAATCTTTGTGTTTGCAGTGCAACTCAGTCAGCGTGTGTCGGCATCGGGAACATTTTTTTGGGACAACTTGGCAACAGGGTCACTGATTCTTTAATCTTCCTCACTTCGGTCAAATGCTTGAAATCAGGGGAGCACAAATTTCAAAACTTGCAACAGACAAGTGTCAATCACAGTCAGGATTGTTGAGGTCTGTTGATTCAGCTGAACGATCTCTCTTTTCCGGATGACTTGATTTTCATTTCATCAAGGTCATTGTTCCACCCCATCTGTGGCAATGCAATTTTTTTTCTGGTTCATTAGGAATTGTGGATTGTCAGTGGGCCATTGATGTTGACAGAAGTGGAGTTTCCACAACAACAACATCCGCCCATGGCATGTTGTTTACGCCGCATGTTCCTTCCTTCAGAGACGCACATACGATCTCACACCGGGAACATTCCTTCATGCAGGCTCGCTCATTCGAGTTTAGGCGGGAAATCAGTGTTCGGCTAATTGGTCAGGGTTCGCGTTGGCATCCACGGGTGCAATGACTGTGACCTAACGGGTCTTGCATGTGCCAATACAGTTAGTAGTCTACCGATAGCACAGCGCACGCTATGCTCACTGGGTGTGCACAGTACTGGTACTTGTACCGGCGCAAAAAAGGATCGCCCATCACCGCAGTTCCTTGCTCGCAAAGTGAGTCTTCACACTGTCTTCACCGCGGAGTGCTTTTTTTCACGGCATAAAACACATTTTTTCTCGCCAACATTTTTCACCCACCGCACCTTCCTTCATTTCCTACATTTACAACAACCTCCAAGGATACACCCATAATCAATACAAATAGATTGATAGACTATACTAGACTCTATCATTATATATAAAACTACCAACAAAGGACCCATACACTCCTTCATTCATCATGACCATCGAAGACGCACAACAACAAGAAGGAATCCAACTCATTGATTGTGTGGACACAACCGCCGATGTTGACGTAGAAGTGGCATCCACATCCTCCTCCTCCTCGTCTTCTTCTTCTTCGCCCAAATATTCCGCACAAGACGCCATGATGCAACTGCGTCAACGCTTGAAAGCCAGACTCGAAGAAAACAATCAACTCCAAATACGGGTGGAATTATTGGAACAATCGGTCTTGCTTCACGACGAACTCGTGAACGAACGATGTCACGTCTTGGAAGACAGCTTGTTTGCCAAAGAGCAAGAATTCGCGGACCGAGAAGAGCAATTTCATCAATTGGAGACGTATATTGAACGAAAAGAACAAGCCTGGTACACAACTACCGAACAATAAAAGAAGACAGCAGCCATGCAGGTACATACAGTGTGTGCCATGGAAACGGATGGAGTCGCGCAGGTCGGAGTCGGAGTCGGTTTCTATAAAATGCTGCACTGTGTCTGCAGGACGTGCAGGCAGTTCCTTGATGGCTATTAGGAACGGTCTGGATGTGTTTTTCGCGCCTATTGTACTTCTTGCCTGCAATTTATTCATCGAGGCAGGCAAATCCACAAAAGACGAAATAGGACGGAGTTGGTTTTGCTGGCGCCATAGTATAAACATGCCCCAAGATGCACTACAACATATATCGAATACAAGAGCAAGTATTCTGTTTGCCCCGTACAATAGTCAATTAAAAAAAGGTATATAGATTACATAACCTATAGCTGGAGAGAGTAACCAACCAAGCTTTTCGATGTAGCGTAGGTAGAGAGCTTTATTGGCCCACATTCACCAGTCATGGATGGATGGATGTATTTGGAATTGGAATTTGTTCCTCGCAACCACGCTAACTACCTAGCTACTTCAGGTTTAGGTTTTCGAATTTCAATTTTAATTTATACTCTAAGCTTAGTATACAACAATCAATTCATTTTTCTATACTCTTTGTTTATGTAGCAAAATCTTTTCCTTGAGTTCTTTCAATGGCAATGGTTTGGACAGCCAGTCATCAAACCCAAGCTCCGTATAGTCGTGCTGTTTGACACTGGCCGTCAAGGCCACAATGGGCAACGTGGTGTGCCCCAAGGTTCGTAAGCGCCGAGTCGCTTCCAAACCATCCATGACGGGCATCTGAATGTCCATCAATACAAAATCAAAAGAATTGTTACTATCTTCTAGCATGTCAATGGCAACTTGTCCATTCTCGGCAATGGTCGATTGATGGCCCAAGCGCTTGAGCATATTGGCATGAGCTTTTGATTGACACGATTATCTTCAGCTACTAGAACTCTACATCCGTCAGTAACCGATTTGGAATCCTCCTTGGTTTCATCGAGGCGAGTTTTATGACTGCCATTGGACATGTCCATCATAGAGGCCCGACATGGTATTGGCGGGGTCGACACGGGCAAGGTAAACCAAAAGTCTGACCCCTGTCCCAACTGGCTCGTGACGCCAATGGCTCCTCCCATGGCTTTCACCAGAAATTGACAAATGGACAACCCCAGTCCGGTGCCACCATGTGTGTCCGAGCAATGGCCAAGTTTTCTTGTTGGTATTTTTGAAAGATCAATCCTTGATTCCGTTCGCAGATACCGTCGCCCGTGTCGGAGATGGTAACCTTGATCCAGTGTTGTTCTGACGAGGATTTGTTGATGTTGGCAGCAGCAGCAGCCATTTGGGTTACAACACGGCAAAGCCGAATGGTCTTGTGCCAGTAGCTCTTGCTGATTTAATAAGCAGCCATGAACCTGTACACTACCTCCTTGGTTTGTAAATTTCATGGCATTGGATAGCAGATTGAGCAACACCTGTCGAAAGCGGTTGGGATCTCCCAATATTCGAAAGGGAATGTCCGTCTTCCAATCCACAGTCAGGGATAGGTTCTTTTCCTCGCACCGGGCCCGGACCGCTGCCATGGAACCCTCCACCACACTCCGTGGTTCATAGGGGATGCTTTCCATCTTCATTTTCCCAGCTTCCAATTTGGAATAATCTAACGTGTCGTTGATGACTGTCATGAGACCCTGAACACTGGATTGTAACAATTTGACGTATCTTTTTTGTTCACGTGTCATGGGCTGTGGTGATTGATCCAATAAATCAATGCATCCAATCACTTGATGCAGTGGTGTTCGAATTTCGTGGGCCATAATGGCCAAGAATTCGGACTTTTGGAGGCTTGCAACTTTTTGGCCCTTAGACGGTCGGATTTGTCTTGAGCACTGAACAAAATGACGGGTTTGCCCGTAACAGGGTCGGTGGTTTTTCGAAGAGAGACATCGGACCATTCACCACCGCTGCTGTCACAAGCACTAGCGTCACTGTCACTCCGACGATGGCCGGCCTGGAGGTGAGTGGTGGTACTCCGAAGTTCCGCTTCTAGGTGAAGGACTTCTTCCGTGGTAGTTTGGATCGCCTGTAAGGCTTCTTGGGCTACTTTCGGATTGGCGAACCGACGCAGAAAGTCAGTCATCAAGGGAGGGGCGGAAGTAGCAGTAGCAGTAGCAGTAGCAGTAGCAGAAGACGCCGATGAGGCCAAAGGCTTTTCTGAAGCAGAAGATGTACTCTCTGGTCTTGTGGATGACGCCGATGCCGATTCGGATGATGATTCCCCCGGTATTTGAGCCCACCGGTTTTGAAACATGCTATTTCCGGCCATGTCAAATTGACAAACTGCCATTGGAAGATGCCGCAACATTTCCTCCGCTCGCAAGGACTTGTCCTCCAAGGACTCCTTCTCGACGGGCACGGCGTGAAACAACATACAGCAATGACCGTTCTTGCCAAATTTGTCTTTGTCACAGTCCAGCCATATCCCTGTTACAGTGACATCCACGGTCTTGGCCACGCCCTTGGGGTACATGGTCCATCGGGCTTGAACCATGCCACCGTCTTGTTCGATTTCGGCTTGTGTCATCTGCAGTTTCTTCACAGTCGAAGCGGATCGTCCTTGGGTTCGATCACGGCTACAATGCTCTTCTTGATTGGGCGAATCCCAAAATTCCAAACCGGCTTGATTCGTCCATCGATCTTTTTCATGGAGAAAATCGTAGACCCAAATGGGTTGGGCTAGAAAATCCAAGACTTGCAATTGGTTCTGCATGGACAATCTACAAATGGACCTACTACTCATGGCATGAGCATCTGCCATCTCGCTGGAGCATTGAGACGAGCAGCATCCGCTGTCGTTTCTTTGCGTTTCTGATATCATACTATGCTATATCTGTGGCAGTTTTAATCTTCTTGGCATGAATGTTGTGAAGTGGCGGTAGCACTTGTCTTCGTTTCATTTTTATGGCATAGTGCTATGAATTATGATTTGAGATGGAGTGATGAACGACAAGAAATTCCGCAAGGACGGAGCTGAATGATCAAGACAATTTCCTTCGTTTATCTATAAGTACGGAGTAACTTTGGAGATGGGGGCTGTTGGAACCTTAAGTGAGCTACTGCAATAGGGCCAGGATCGAGCAGCTGGAGACAATCTGAGTCGCTTTAATTTTGTCTTGACCCTTTTGTCTTCGACCCTACCATGTCATGCTGGTCCGGAACCCCACCAAGTTTCCCCGTACTGTGTGTAGTGTTTGGTAATGCTAGCATTAGCATTAGCATTAGTTGCACATTAGCGCATTACCGCAGTTGGTAATGCTG
>ENA-ORBV01014301-ORBV01014301.1-microbial-mat-metagenome-genome-assembly--contig:-NODE-14301-length-11900-cov-4.591643_pt1 | contig 11900 bp, 7 predicted proteins | sample MGYA00237777_ERZ505514 | MGnify/ENA primary metagenome ERZ505514 (study PRJEB26160, sample SAMN06269048) | microbial mat metagenome | isolation source: Oligotrophic lake microbial mat | place... | reverse complement strand
GTGGAGGAGTATCGCAACCTGATCATCGCCTGGCGGGACGGCGCGCCCCTCCGGCTGGGGGACGTCGCGACCATCGTGAGCGCAGCGGAAGATCGGCGGCTTGCTGCGTGGGCGGACAAGTTGCCAGCCGTGCTGGTCAATGTGCAGCGTCAACCGGGCGCGAACGTGATTGAGGTGGTCGACCGCGTGCAGGCGCTGTTGCCCCAACTTTCCTCCAGTCTGCCTGCCGCAGTGGATTTAGCCGTGCTGACGGATCGCACGCAGAGTATTCGCTCGTCGGTGCGCTCGGTGCAGCACGAGCTGATGTTCGCCGTCGGTCTCGTGGTCCTGGTAACGTTCATGTTCCTGCGCAACGTGGCCGCGACCATCATTCCGAGCATCGCGGTGCCGCTGTCATTGATCGGCACGTTTGGCGTCATGTACCTCGCGGGTTATTCGCTGAACATTCTGACGTTGATGGCGCTCACCATTGCGACGGGCTTTGTGGTGGATGACGCGATTGTGATGCTGGAAAATATTGCGCGTTATCGCGAGATGGGTGCTTCGCCGATGGAGGCGGCGTTGAAGGGCGCCTCGCAGATCGGGTTTACGCTCGTTTCGCTCACGCTCTCCCTCATCGCCGTTTTGATTCCGCTGCTTTTCATGGGCGAAGTGGTTGGGCGGCTGTTTCACGAATTTGCGATCACGCTGGCGGTTTCCATTCTTATCTCTCTGGTCATTTCGTTGACCCTGACGCCGATGATGTGCGCGCGGATGCTGCCGCCTGCGGATCCGGACGAACCCACCAAGCGCCGTTTCCTCGACCGCGTTATCGAGCACTACGGTGAGTTGCTGCAGTGGGTCTTGCGGCACCAGACCGCGGCTCTGCTCGTGACGGTGTTCACGCTCGGGCTCACCGCGTACCTTTATATGATCGTGCCGAAAGGCTTTTTCCCGCTGCAGGACAACGCTGCGATCCAGGCGGTGACGGATGCGCCGCAGTCGATTTCGTTTTCGGCGATGGCGGAACGGCAGCAGGCACTGGCCGCGAAAGTTCTGGAGGATCCGGCCGTGACCAGCGTCTCGTCGTTCATCGGGGTCGATGGGACGAACTCCACGCTCAACAGCGGGCGGATGCTGATCAATTTGAAGCCACACGCCGAGCGGAGTGACACCGCGTTGGAGATTATCGAGCGGCTCCGCAGCACCACTCAGTCCGTGACGGGCATCCGGCTTTATATGCAGCCGGTTCAGGAACTCACGATCGAGGATCGAGTGAGTCGGACCCAGTTTCAATTTACGCTCACCAGTCCCGATGAAAAGGTGCTCCACGCGTGGGTACCGGAGCTCGTGGGGCACTTGCAGGAGCTGCCCGAATTGGCGGACGTCGCGAGCGATCTGCAGGACGCCGGGTTGCAGGCGTTTCTCGAAATCGATCGCGATGCCGCCAGTCGACTCGGTATCAGCGTAGCGGATATAGACGACGCGCTCTACAGCGCATTCGGCCAGCGGCAGATTTCGACGTTGTTCACCCAATCGAGCCAATACCGCGTCGTGCTCGAAGTAGACCCGCGGCTCGCTCAAGGGCCGCAGGCTCTGACGGGCATCTATATCAACACGCGCCAGGGTCGTCCCGTGCCGCTGTCGAGCGTGGCGACAGTGCGCGAGCAACCGGCAACGCTGCTGATCAATCATGTTGGTCAGTTTCCCGCGGTCACCATTTCCTTCAATTTGCAGACGGGCGCCTCACTGGGTGACGCCGTCAAAGCGATTGAACGCGCTACGCTCGAACTCAAAGTGCCCGAGGCAATCGAGATGCGGTTCCAAGGTGCGGCGCACGCGTTTCGTTCCTCGCTTTCGAGCACGTTGCTGCTGGTGCTCGCGGCCGTGATCACCATGTACATCGTGCTGGGCGTGCTCTATGAGAGCATAATCCATCCGATCACCATTCTGTCGACGCTACCGTCGGCGACCGTCGGTGCGCTGCTCGCACTGTGGTTAACGGGCCGGCCTCTGGACATGATCGCGATCATTGGCATCATTCTTCTCATCGGCTTGGTGAAAAAGAACGGCATCATGATGATCGACTTCGCGCTCGAAGCGGAACGTCGGCAGGGTTTGTCGCCGCGCGATGCGATTTATCAGGCGGCGCTGCTGCGCTTCCGCCCGATCTTGATGACGACGCTGGCGGCGTTGTTTGGCGCCTTGCCGTTGATGCTGTCGACGGGATCCGGAGCAGAGCTGCGTCAGCCACTCGGTCTCGTGATGGTCGGTGGGTTGCTGGTCAGCCAGGTGCTCACGTTGTTCACGACGCCGGTGGTTTATCTCTTCTTCGACCGCCTCGCGCGGCAGATGCGATCGACCAAGAAACGTCCGGCCGTGGCAGGGCGGATTCCCGGTGAGAAAACCGCGGAGGCTCTGTCGCGATGAATCTGTCGCGTCCGTTTGTTCGCCGACCGGTCGCCAGCAGCCTCATTGCGGTGGCGATGGTGCTGGTGGGGGCGTTGGCGTATGGCCTGTTGCCCGTGGCGCCCTTGCCGCAGGTGGATTTTCCGACCATCCGGGTCAGTGCGTCGTTGCCGGGCGCGAGTCCCGAAATCATGGCGACGAGTGTGATCACTCCGCTCGAGCGCGCGTTCGGAAGCATTGCAGGCGTGACGGCGATCACGTCGGACAGCCGACCTGGCGCGGGCAGCATCACGCTCGAGTTTGCGCTGGATCGCCACATTGATGAAGCGGCGCGCGACGTGCAGGCGTCGATCAATGCCGCGCGTGGCCAGTTGCCCGCGGGCATGCCGGGGAATCCCACGTTTCGAAAAGTGAACCCGTCGCAGGCGCCGATCATGGCGCTTGCGTTGAGTTCTAAAAATTTGTCGCCCGGCACGCTGTACGATGTGGCTGCGACGATCATCGCGCAGAAGCTTTCGCAGGTTCGGGGTGTGGGCGAAGTCTCAGTCGGCGGGAGTTCACTGCCGGCGGTCCGCATCCAGTTGAACCCGCAGGCGCTGGCGCATTACGGCATTGCGCTGGACGAAGTGCGGCGCGCGGTTTCGGCGACCAACTCGCTGGGACCGCGCGGAGTGATCGAGCAGGGCGATCGGCAGTGGCAGGTTCAGATGAGCGATCAATTGCGCAAGGCGTCTGACTACGTGCCGCTCGTCATCCGTTATCGCGATGGCGCGCCGGTGCGGCTCGGTGATGTGGCGAAGATCACCGACTCGGTGGAAGACCGCTACAGCAGTGGATTTCACAACGACCGCCCGGCCGTGATCCTGATGGTGAGCCGGCAGCCGGGAGCCAACATCATCGCGACCATCGATTCGATCAATCAACAGCTGCCCGCGCTGCGCGCCCTGCTGCCGGCGGATGCGGATCTCGCGGTCGTGATGGACCGCTCTCCGGGAATCCGGGCGACGCTGCGTGAGTCGCAGATCACGCTCATCCTCTCGTGCGGACTCGTGATGTTGGTGGTGTTTCTTTTTCTCGGCAGCGCGCGCGCGGCGTTGATCCCCAGTCTGGCGATTCCCGTTTCGTTGATCGGCACGTTTGGAATCATGTACCTGTACGGGTTCTCGCTGAACAATCTTTCGCTGATGGCGCTGATCGTGGCGGCCGGGCTGGTGGTGGATGATGCCATCGTGGTATTGGAAAACATCTCACGCCATATCGAGCGTGGCTTGTCGCCGTTCAAGGCCGCGATGGTGGGATCGAGTGAAGTTGGTTTCACGCTGCTCGCGATGAACCTCTCGTTGGTGGCGGTTTTTGTTTCGATTCTGTTTATGGGCGGACTGGTGGAGCGTTTGTTCCGCGAGTTCTCGATCACGCTGGCCGCGGCCATTCTGATTTCGCTGGTGGTTTCGCTGACGTTGACGCCGAGTCTGTGTGCCCGCGTGCTCGCGCGAAAAGAGGATCGGTCGGACGGATGGTTGCAAAAGGGCTCGGAGCGAGTCTTCGGAAAAGTTCGAGCATTTTATGCGGCCTCGTTGGGCTGGGTGCTGCAGCACGCGACCTTGGGCTTGATTGTGCTGGCGGGAACCATCGCGTTGAACGTTTCGCTCTACATCACCATCCCGAAAGGTTTTCTGCCCATTCAGGATACAGGTCAGCTCAGTGGCTTCGCGCGGGGCGATGACGGTTTTTCCTATCAACTGATGCAGCCGAAAATCGAGGTTTACCGCCAACTGGTGATGGCGGACCCGGCGGTTCAGGACGTGATCGGGAGTTCCGGCGGCAGCACGGGTACGAGTAATGCGCGCATGATGGTTCGGCTGAAGCCACTGGCCGAACGCGGGGTATCCGCGAATGATGTGATCGCCCGAATCCGCGCGCAAACCCCGCTGGTACCTGGAGCGTGGTTCGGGTTGGGCGTTTCCCAGGACATCGACATGCCCCGCAGCTCGGATGGTGGCTCCTATGATCTCAATCTGCTGGCGAGTGAGACGGCGCTACTACGCGAGTGGGCGCCCAAGGTATCGGTCGCCCTGCAGGAATTGACGGAGATCACCGACGTGGATGTGCCGTCCGATGGTGGGGCCAAACAAGTGATGTTGCAGGTCGACCGCGAAGCCGCGCGGCGGTTGGGCGTCGACATGCGGATGGTAACTCAGGTTCTGAACAGTTCCTTCAGCCAGCGGCAGATCGCGACGCTGTATGAAAGGTTGAACCAGTATCGGGTCGTCATGGAGCTGGAGCCAAAATATACGGAAGATCCGTCCGTGCTCGAACAAGTGGAGGTGATCGGAGCCAACGGCGCGCGGGTCCCGTTGTCAGCTTTCACGCGCTATGAGTATTCGTTGATCGACGACCGCGTGCGGCATTGGGGGCAGTTCGCGGCGGAGAATGTCGGGTTTTCGCTGTCGGAGGGGGTGTCGCTGCAGGAAGCGCTGGCGGCGATCGATGCCGCGATGGCGAAAATCATGCTGCCGCGCCAGATCCAGATGCAGCTGTCGGGTGCGGCGCAGACGTTTCAACGCAGCCTGCAATCGCAGCCGCTACTCATCTTGGGGGTCTTGTTAGCCGTTTATCTGGTGTTAGGGATTCTCTACGAGAGCCTCGTGCATCCGTTGACGATTCTCTCGACGCTGCCATCGGCGGGCTTGGGCGCGTTGCTCGCTCTGCGCTTCACGAACACCGAGTTCACGCTGATTGCGCTGCTCGGCTTGTTTCTCCTGATCGGCATCGTGATGAAGAATGCGATCCTGATGATCGATTTTGCGATCGCGACGGAGCGGCAAAACAAACTGGCGCCAAAAGAGGCGATCTTCGAGGCGGCGTTGCTGCGACTTCGTCCCATCTTGATGACCAATTTTGCGGCGTTGCTCGGAGCGTTGCCGCTCGTGCTCGCGACCGGCGAAGGGGTCGAACTGCGGCGTCCGCTGGGACTGGCAATTGTCGGAGGATTGGTCGTGAGCCAAGTGCTCACGCTGTACACCGTTCCCGTGGTCTATCTCTGGCTCGATCGCGTTCGCCTCCGTTTCCGGCGCGCGCCAAAGGTGCCGGCGTTGGTTGAGGCGACGACGTGAGTGCGGCTGGTTTTTACGACCGACGGATGGCGCGTTCGTGAAATAAAAGAGGCCGCGAATGAGATCGCGGCCTTCATCTGGGAGCGCGGCCGCCTTCGGCCGCTCGGTAAGACGGTGCGGCCGGGGGCGGCCGCGGTCCCGAGGCGGGCCGGACCGATGCCCGACTTCGCCTTGATGCTTGAATGCGGCCTCAGCTCAACGTCACGCCCTTGGCCTTGGCGGCGCGCAGGAGCGCGTCGGCTATGTCCGATGGAGTGACGGCGACTTCGATCCCGCACTCCTGGAGCACTGCTATCTTGGCGGCGGCGGTGTCTTCGGCTCCGCCGACGATCGCGCCGGCGTGGCCCATGCGGCGACCGGCAGGAGCGGTGGCGCCGGCGATGAAACCTGCGACGGGCTTCTTGCAATTCGCTTTGACCCAGCGAGCGGCTTCGACCTCGGCGTTGCCGCCGATTTCGCCAATCATGATGATGGCGTGGGTCTCGGGGTCTTCGTTGAACATCTTGATGACATCGAGGTGAGACGTGCCGTTGACCGGATCGCCGCCAATGCCGACGGAGGTCGTCTGGCCGATGTTCTTCGAGGTGAGTTGGAAGACGGCCTCGTAGGTAAGCGTGCCCGAGCGGGACACCACGCCGACGTGGCCTTGCTTGTGAATGTAGCCAGGAGCGATGCCGATGCGGCAGCCGCCTTTGGATTCGGGACCGGTGCCGGGCGTGACCACTCCGGGACAGTTGGGCCCGATCAGGCGCGTGCTGCTGCCGAGCATCGCGCGCTTCACGCGCACCATGTCGCGGACGGGAATGCCTTCCGTGATGGCGACGGCGAGTTCGAGCTTGGCATCGACGCACTCGAGGATCGCATCAGCCGCGAACGGCGGTGGTACAAAGATCACGGATACGGTTGCGCCGGTGGCTTTGGCTGCGTCCGCGACGGAGTTGAAGATCGGAACCTTGGCGCCATTGTGTTCGAAGAACTGTCCGCCCTTACCGGGCGTAACGCCGCCGACGACCTGGGTGCCGTAATCGAGCGAGAGCTTGGTGTGGCGCGCGCCGAATTCGCCGGTGATTCCCTGAATCAGAATTTTCGTGTCAGGGGTGATGAGGATAGCCATGGAAAAGAGAAGTTAAGAGCGAGAAGTGAGGTGCAGGTGGCGAGGAAGGGAGCGGTGACCCAGCGTTTGGGCTGGCCCGTGCGCCCGATTCCTCGATGTGGTTTTAGGCGGCGACCAGCTTCACAATTTTCTGCGCGGCGTCGGCCATCGTGTCGCCCGAGACGAGCTTCAAGCCGGAGTGGTTGAGCGTTTCCTTGCCGGCCGCCACGTTGTTGCCTTCGAGGCGAACGACGAGGGGAAGTTTCAGTCCGACCTCCTTCACGGCCTCGACGATGCCTTGGGCGATCACGTTGCAATCCATGATGCCGCCGAAGATATTAACGAAGATCCCCTTCACGTTCGGGTCGCCGAGGATGATCTTGAAGGCCGCGATGACCTGGGCCTTCGAGGCGCCGCCGCCGACGTCGAGGAAGTTGGCCGGGTTGCCGCCGAAGTGTTTGATGATGTCCATCGTGCTCATCGCGAGGCCGGCGCCGTTGACGAGACACGCGATGTTGCCATCGAGCGCGATGTAACTGAGCGAGTGCTTCGAAGCTTCGATTTCTTTCGGGTCTTCTTCGTTGAGATCGCGGAGGGAAACGATTTCGGGATGGCGGAAGAGAGCGTTGTCGTCGAAGGAGACTTTGGCGTCGAGGGCGAGCACTTCCTCGGTCGGCGTCGTGATGAGCGGGTTAACCTCGACCATCGCGGCGTCGGTTTCCCAGAACATGGTGTAAAGATTGCGGATGAGCTTGGCGGCGTTCTTCGCTTCGGTGCCCTTCAACTCGAGTTTGAAGATGAGGTCGCGAATTTGGAAGTCCGCGAGACCGTACGCCGGATCGACGAAGATCTTGTGGAGTTTCTCCGGGGTGTCGTGCGCGACTTTCTCGATTTCCACGCCGCCCTCGGTGGAGGCCACGATCACGGGACGAGAGGTGGCGCGATCGAGCAGGATCGCGAGGTAGTATTCCTTTTTGATGTCGCTCGCGGCAGTGAAGTAAATCGTCTGCACCTTTCGGCCGGCGGGACCGGTTTGGATAGTGACAAGCGTGTTGCCCAGCATCTTGGCGGCGAGCTCCTTGGCATCGTGCTTGGTCTTGCAAAATTTCACGCCACCCTTGAACCCGTCGGTGAAGGTGCCTTTGCCGCGCCCCCCGGCATGAATCTGCGACTTCACCATGGTCGGTCCTTCAGGCATTTGCGCCAGTGCCGTGATAAATTCTTCCGGGGTCGTAGCGGTCACGCCCTTGGGGACGGGGACGCCGAATTTCTCAAAGAGGGCTTTGGCCTGATACTCGTGAATGTTCATTATGTTAAAGAAAGTGAGCGCCGAGTTAGCCAGAGGCGGGCCCGGGTACGCACGCAAAAAAGCGGGACCCCCGGCGTATCGGTGCCGATAAGCGGTGGCACACTCGGGATTGCGTTCAGCTCAGGCGGTCGCAGGCTCGGGGGTGATGCATGCCCACGAGGTGATGAAGGAGGTTCTTAAGCAGACCAGCGCCAAGCAAATTGCCGGCGATATGGGGCTGTCGTTGTCCTTGATCTACAAATGGGCTGAACCCAACGACGGCGAAGCGGCGGGCGCGGCGAGCAGTCCGCTGGATCGCGTGGGCCAATTGATCCGCTTCACGCATGATACGCGGATCGCGCAGTGGGTCTGCGAGCAGGCGGACGGATTCTACATCCGTAATCCCCACAACCTGCCGCCAACCGAGCTGCTCATGCCGGCGACGAATGACATCCTGCAGGAATTTGCCGACATGCTCGCAACCATTGCGCGCGCGTCAGCCGACAACGCGATTTCCCAAGACGAGGCGAAGACCATCCGCCGCCGTTGGGAAGAGCTGAAGAGCGTGACGGAAAGCTTCGTCAAGGCGGCCGAGAGCGGCGCCTTTGGGGCAAAGCCGTAGGGCGCGAGCGACGGTAGGGCCCGAGCTCGCTCGTGGCTGATTGCGTCTTCGCAGTCCCTTACCAGCCACGACCAAGGTCGGGCCCTACCTTCGGAAAAGCCAAATCTCCAATGAGAGTTTACAGCAGCTGGCGCGCGAGGAAGGCGGTCTGCAGCGCCATGATGTCCTTCATGCCTCTTTGGGCGAGCCCGACCAAGCCGGTGAGTTGATCCTGCGAGAACGTCGACTCTTCGCCCGAGCCCTGCACTTCGACGAACTGGCCGCGGCCGGTCATGACGATATTAAAGTCCACTTCCGCGTCTTTGTCTTCGACGTACGCGAGGTCGAGCAGCTCGCGTCCGCCAAAGAGGCCAACGCTCACCGCCGCCACGGAGTCGCTCAACGGGTTTTCCGGAATCCGCCGGGCATCGAGTAACTTTTGAATCGCGAGCCGGGTGGCAACATAGGCGCCCGTAATCGCGGCGGTGCGCGTACCGCCATCGGCTTGGAGCACATCGCAGTCGAGCCAGAGGGTGTTCTGGCCGAGCTTTTGCAAATCGACCACCGCGCGAAGCGATCGGCCGATGAGGCGCTGGATTTCGATCGTGCGGCCATCCACCTTGCCCCGGGAGCTGTCGCGCTGTTTGCGATCCAGCGTCGAGTAGGGGAGCATCGAATATTCGGCGGTCAGCCAGCCGCCGGGCACTTTTTGCTGCTTCATCCACGTTGGCACATTGGGCTCGATCGTGGCGGCGCAGATCACGCGCGTGAGGCCAAACGAAACCAGCACCGAGCCGGTGGCATACGGCGCGATATTTGCCTCGAACGTGATCGGGCGAAGCTGGTCAGGACGGCGGCCATCGGCCCGCGGTGCGGTATTGGACATCCGCAAAAAGCAGCTGGGCGCCCAGCGCGTGGCAAGCCGCAAGGTGGAGGTTGCTCGCGGTTCGTGCGCGGCGCCGAGCAATCCGCCTCAGCGTCCCGACGAGCGTTCTTCGCGGTCGACGGGGCGAATCTTAGTCGGGCCGGGCTGTTTCGACTGCGCGGTCATGAAAGCGATCAGGCGGTCGTTGAAATCGCGGGCCGGGTCGTGACCCATTTTCTTCAGCGCCTGCGTCAACGCGGCAACCTCCACGAGGCGTGCGATGTCGCGTCCCGGGCGGACGTACAATTCAATGTGCGGCATGCGCATCCCGAGGATCTCGTAGAAATTTTCCTCGAGGCCGGTCCGTTCCTCCACGGCTTCGGGCGTCCATTCCTTCAGTGACACCACCATGTCGATCCGCTTCTCGAGGCGCACGCATTTCACGCCAAACATTTCCGCGACGTTGATGATGCCGATGCCCCGGCATTCCATGTAGCCGCGGTTGAGGGGACGACTCGACGCCATGAGTTCGCGTTCGTCGAGCAGGCGAATGACGGTGAGATCGTCGGCGACCAGCGAGTGGCCGCGCTCGATCAGCGCGAGGGCGCACTCGCTCTTGCCGACCCCGGAGTCGCCGCGGAGCATCACGCCCACGCCTTTGATGTCGAGGGTGGTGGCGTGCTCGGTGCCATGCGGTGCGAACTCATTGTCGATCGCGAGCGTGGCCAGGTTGATCCAGTTCATCGTGATCATCGGCGTGCGGATGATCGGGACCTTCATCTTCTCGGCGACCTCCTGCATGGCGACGGTCGGATGGAAGTTGCGCGTCAGAACGAAGCAGGGAATCCCCCGCTTGACCATCTGCTGCAGGATGGCGACCTGGTTGAGCTGGGACAACGTCTTCAAGTACGTCATCTCGGCTGCACCCAGAACCTGGATACGCTTGTTCGCGAAATATTTGAAGAACCCGGTCAGCGCGAGCGCCGGGCGATTGATACTGCCCTCGTGAATGAGGCGGTGCAGTCCCGGCTCCCCGACGACCAGTTCCATCTTCAGCTTATCGCGATACGTCTCGAGAAAGTGGGCAACGGAGATGCCGTGAATCGCTTTTTGCATGACAGGGGGAGCGGGATTGGAATCGTTGAAGGTGAAACGGGCAGCCGGCGGAATGAAGCTTAAAGCGACAATGAGAGCCGCGGAGACAGTCGCCCGAAGGGACGGGCGGCGGAGCTAAGTGCCCTAGAGATTGAAACTTTCGCCGAGGTAAAACTTCCGCGCCTGTTCATCGCGAATGAGGAAATCGCCGGTTCCCTCGCTGAGCACCTTGCCTTGGTGGATCAGGTACGCGCGATCGACGATGCGGAGGGTTTCGCGCACGTTGTGATCTGTCACCACGACTCCAATACCTCGCGATTTCAGCTGGAGGATCATCTTTTGCACTTCCGCCACGGAGATTGGGTCGATCGCAGCGAACGGTTCATCCATCAGCAGAAATTTCGGATTGGTAACCAGCGCGCGCGCAATTTCCAGACGCCGGCGCTCACCGCCAGACAAGGTGTACGCTTTTTGTTTCGCGACGTGCGTGAGGTGAAGTTCCTCCAGGTGGTTGCGGACGCGGGCACCGCGTTCACCGCGCGGAACGCCGATGGCTTCGACGATGGCGAGGATGTTTTCCTCCACCGTCAGTTTGCGAAAGACCGAGGCCTCCTGCGGCAAGTAACCAATGCCGTGGCGCGCCCGTTGGTGCATCCGGAGTTTGGTGACGTCTCTGCCGTCCAAATGGACTTTCCCCGACGTGGCGGGGACGAGTCCCACGACCATGTAGAAGGTGGTGGTTTTGCCGGCGCCATTCGGGCCGAGCAAACCGACGATTTCGCCGGCGCGAAAACGCAGGCTGACGCCGTTGACGACGGTGCGGGAACCGAAGGTCTTGACCAGCCCCTCGGTCGTAATCTCGGAAACGCCGTATTTCACTGACGTTTCGCTGAGGTCACACGCATCGACGATTTGAAGGAGCACATCACACAAAGGCTGGGCATTTGTATGAATCGCGTCACGGTCGGTAATCAAGAAAGCCTTGGATTGAGTCATCTGAAATCCCCTCGAAAAACGTTGGACGATTGTGCCCTGAATTCAGGAAGTTCTTGAGCTCCAATTGATGAAATCGCATGTTTTGATCTGGATGCAGTCCCTTTGTTCCGTATGTCAGGGCTTTGTCGCCAAGGTACATATGATCGTCAAGGTCGCCCGCCGCAAGATGATGTCCTCGTCCGTTTACGTTGTTCCAAACATGAGCAAACTCATCAACCAAAGCCTGCTGTGAGACATGCCTGCTATTTAGGTATACGGTCTTCAGGACCGAGTCCGTGGTACCTTGAAGGATCGCACCGTCAGCGTTGCGGAGATTGCCGTTCAGCTTTACGGAATAGCCAAGCTCCTCAATCGTTCTTGTAAAACCGTTCAATTGTTTTGTAGTGCGAAACGCCGCGGAGCCTGGCTGGATCGACGCCGCCATGCCTTCTAGCCCCAAGATTCCTTTCGTTGTTCGGCCA
>ENA-ORBV01014299-ORBV01014299.1-microbial-mat-metagenome-genome-assembly--contig:-NODE-14299-length-11900-cov-26.707265_pt1 | contig 11900 bp, 9 predicted proteins | sample MGYA00237777_ERZ505514 | MGnify/ENA primary metagenome ERZ505514 (study PRJEB26160, sample SAMN06269048) | microbial mat metagenome | isolation source: Oligotrophic lake microbial mat | place... | reverse complement strand
GTGCGGGGGAGAGCGGCAGCAGCCCCCTCACCCGCCGCCGCGGCGGGTTTGGAAGCGTGGGCGATGACCGACTCGGCGTGGGGCACCGCGGCGGTGCGGGCTGGGTGCTTGGTGTGCAACGCGGCGTCGTTGAAGAGGTCGATCAGGGCGGTGAGCAGGCGGGCGAGCGTGGCGGGCTTCGCGTCCGCCTCGCGTCCGGCCATGTCGCCCCGGACGCTGGCCTGTGTCAAGCGGTGGATGTTGACCGTCTCGCCGTCGAGTTCGAGCACGCCCGCGCCAACGAGTTCCGCCGCCGCATCGTCAAAGGCCTCGGCACCCAGTCCGCTCGCGTCGCGCAGCAGCGTAAGCGGGAGGTTGTCGGCTTCGCAGAACGCGGCGGCATCGAGCACGCCCATCTCGGCCTTGCCCGCGAAGGGAGCCACGAACTGGGCGAAGGCTTCTTCGAGGCTTGGGGCGTAGTCGGTGGGGTGCTCGTGGTCCTGCTTGTGCCTGATGGGCGCGATGTCGCCGCGCTGCAGCGCGCTGGCGAGGGCCTTCTCCAAAGGATCCAGAATCTCTCTGGCCGGCTCGGCCAGGCCGGTCTTGAACCGGGAGAGCACCGCCGCGAGGTAGGTGAGCGCGAGGGCGTTCCAGCCGACGAGCGCGCCCAGCCGCATGAGGGCGGATTGGTGCAGCTCAGGCTTCCACTGCGTGATCTTGGCACCCAGCACCAGCACGCCATCGGCGGGCGTGAGCGCATCAAAGGGCAGGGGCACCAAGCCATCGCGCGCGAGGTTCGCGGCCCGGGCGGTGAAGATGACGCGGCTTGGGGACTGGACCATCACGCGCTGCAGCGCAGCGTACTCATCGACGTTGTCGAGAACGACCAGATGCTTGGCGGGCGTGCCGGCGGCCGTCGGGCGGGCGAGCCACCCGCACACGCGCTGCGCAAGGGCATCAAGGCGGGTCGTGGACTCGTCGCCTTGGATCGCCTTGCTCTCGATGCCCCAGAGATCCAGCAGCGCGGCCAGGGAGCGCTCCAGCGCGGTGGTGGTGCCGGGCGCGGCCTTGCCCGCGGCCCGCACCCACCAGACGTGACCAAAGTCGGCCTGATGCAGGTAGACGTAACGAGTGACGAAGGCCGTCTTGCCCAGCCCGGGCGCGGCGATGATGGGGATGGGCAGGCCGGACGCATCGGTTGTGACGCGCCGGTGCAGCGCGGTGAGGTCGGCGATACGGCCCTTGAACTTCGCAGCGTTGTTGGGGACGCTGGCGGGGGCGAGGTTGTTGGTGGGGATGGGGGCGGCTTTGGCCCCGACGGCCTCTTTGATTTCGTCCAGCTTCTTGTGTGTCTGCCCGTCTCGCACGCGGCTGCCATCGTCGGCCTCGGCGACCTGCTTGGAGATTGCATTGAGCTTGCTGTCGATGGAAACGATGCCTGCCTTGATGGCGGTGGTATCGAGGCCAAGGGCCTTCAAGGTGGTCGCGGTCGCCTGCGCATCCGCACGGATGCTTTCAACCAACGCGGTGTTCGCGTCGGTAAACCACTTGGGCTGCTCGTCCAAGTCGGTGAACGCCGCGGTGACAGCATCTTTGATCGCGGCGCGCTGCTTGTCGGTGACTTCGCTGCCTTCGCCCTTGCTTTTCACGGTATCGAGGATGGCCCGCAGGTACGCAAACTCGGCGGCGATGCGGGCGCGGCGACCAAGTTCGGTGGGACTTCGGAGATTGTCGTTGACCTGATTGGCGGTATGCCGGTGGAGGAAGCTCGCGACGAACTCGATGGCGCCCTGCGCGTGCGGGTCGGGTGCCTCGGGTGTGAGATCAGAACGCAGCGGATCAGTGAAGGACCGGACCGCGCCCTTGATCCTCGTGGGCCTGATCCGGCGAGCGCCGGCTTTGTCTGCCAGGTCGTTGGCGACCCACAGCCAGAAGGCGGGCGTCTTGGTCGCCGTGCCGCTGCCTCCCGTCGGCGTGCCGATGACGCTCAGGATGGTTTCTTCGTCCATCGCGTCTTCAGGCACGGCGGCAAGCGTTGCGGCGATTTGCTCGATCGTCGCGCTGTGGATGCGGGTGATAGCGTTGGTAAAGTCGTGGTCTGTTCCGATGGCACCCTTGGCCCCGCCGATGGTATCGAAGACCGATTTGACTGCGAGCGCGGCGAGGTCGTGGTTGGGCGCGTTGGCCGTCGCACGCGACATGCTGCCGCCAAAGAAGTCGGTGAACTTGTCGACAAAGACCGTGGCCAAGTTGCCCGCGATGCCGCCCGCGAGACTGCCGATGATCCCCCCGAAGACTGAGCCTTTCGCCGCGCCGCCAGCGGCCCCGGCTGGCCCGGCGAGCGCGCAGCCCGCGCCCGCGCACAGCACCAGCGCGATGCCCTTGCCGATGGTCGCTGCGGTGGTTTGTGAGCCCGTCTGTGCCATGAGCATCTCTACCAGAAGCTGCTGCGAGAGGCGGGGCACAGACCCCGACGGTCGCGGCACAACGACAACCAACGTGCCGATGGTATCAGGCCTCTTGACACAAGTGTTGTGGATCGGGCGGGTGAGCTTTCGTGGCGCGTCGGGTGCGCGGACGTGCAACCCGTTGCGTTCGTTGCCTCTGATCTGGGCATTCAGTCCGCCGCACGATGGAATGCACGCACGCTCCGTTGTCCTTCGGGCCGAATCGCTACCAACTCGGCTCACCACACATGGAGCGCCCCCATGCCCAACCCAACGCACGATATGAAGTTCGAGATTGATGCCCTCTTCGACCACATGGCCACCAACCTCGGGCACCAGCCTGATGATGAACGCGATTGGCACTTCGCGTTTCGCTCACCTGATGTCGGCAGACTCGAGGCGATCGGTGAAGAACTCTCCGAGGAGTTCGATGTGGAGTTGCAGGAGGTTGTGGAGTCTCAAGAGAATGGACGAGAGATCATGGGCCCGCCCATGCTCTCGATCATGGTTCGCGGCGTACTCACCGCTGAAGATGTCAAGTCACTGGCCGCGCGATTCGAGGATCTTGCCCGCGCGAAGCAGATTGTTTATGAAGGTGTGGCGTCGTATGACCCGGGCGAGGATGATGAGTTCATGGGGTGGCTCGCGCTTGATGAAGCCCAATGGCGACTGCGCTCGTTCACCGACAGCGGGCTGCCCAAAGGAGCGGAGATTCCCCTGGCCTTCGCCATCGCGGCCGAAGACCACACGCACGTTCAGGCGATTGTCAAAGCGCTGAAGGATGCGGGCCTCGTCGATGTTGAAGCCTCGGAAGATGACGATCAGGAAGACCTGGGTGTCATCGTGAACATCGAGGGCAAGAATGATGAGGCCGCGCTCGCCGCGACCTTGCCTGGGAAATAGTCTCCCGCCGGAAGTCAAGGGACGCGAGTTCGGAGCACGATGCCATGCGAGTATGACGCCTGCGCGTGAACGGCCGCAACGCCGCAGTCTCTCAGGTTTTGTCGCCGCGCAAGGGGCGGGGTCCGGCTTGCTCGACGCGCGGGCGCGAAGAACAGATGGTCGCGCCAGAAAGGAAAATCATGTTTGGGGGGTGCGGCTGGATCGCCACACCTCAACGACAATGGCCTTACCCGTGAGCATCAGTCTGACGGGAGGAACACCCATAACGCTGGACGCCCGCAGTTGCAATGCACCGCGCGTCCCAGCAGGCCAAGACCCGCCGCGCTGAGGTAAACCGCCGATCGTGCAGCGCCGAGGAAGCCCCGGATGTTTCGGCTTCTTGGTCCTTCGATACGGCTCTGCACACTTGGGATCGGGTGAAAGACCAACTCAATGGCGGTGGGCCGGTCCGGCTCCGCATCCTGGAGCGTGTCGAGCTTCCGAATGGTCTCGTCGAGCAACTGTCCGTCGATGCCTGACTGACGGACCGCCCCATCAACCTCGGCGACTCCAGCCCGCGAGAGCGTCGGAAGCACCAGCAGCCCCAGGAACGACCACAGAGTGTACACCAGACTCATCTCCACCACTCCCTGAGCACTGCCGATACCGTCGCGACCGACGAGAACCGCGGCCAGGGCGATCCCAGCCCATGTGAAGCCGAGGGCCAGCACCCGTCCGCGGAACCAGCTTCCCGTTAGCACGGCGAACTGCTGTCGCTGGCGCACCACTTCGAGGGCCGGTGAGCCAAGGATTGTGGTCCATCGCTCGGGAAGGATGACGTGTCTCGGCCTGAAGACACCGTCGATTCCGCCTGTGAATCCCTGGTCATCGCTGGCGATGCAGTCGGCACGCAGAGCTGTTCCCCGCAGATCAATGGGCTGGCACACGGTGACCGTTGACCGGAGCGACGCGATGCACCGCGCGAGTGTGCCCCGAACTAAGAGCAGCGCGAGTGACGCGAGAACTCCTACGCTGATGGCACCTGGAACGCCGTATGTACGCGCGGCCATGAGGATGCAGAGGCCGATCACTGCCAGTACGAGCGTGTGCATACCGATCCCCCGGAGCAGAGTGGCCGCGAAACGCGCGGGGGAGGGATGCGGGCGTCCGAACCGCCGGGGCAGCAGATACCCGCCCAGCACATCAAATGGGACATGCATAGCGGCGTAGATCGCAAGGAACCCCGCGAGAAGAAGAATCTGACCCGTCAGCGAGGGTTCCACGAGTTCGGCCGCTGTTCCCGGAAGCCCGATGGCCAGCGCCAACGCCGACGCCGTGACGATCGTTCCCACGGCCGAAATCCCGAGCCAGAGCCTCGCCCGTCCGTATCCGGGCTTGGGCGCATCCACGGAATGGAGCGTGTCGGGTCGTCTCCCACCGCGCGTTTCCGCGAGGCGTTTTATACCTTTGAGCATGCCGCCGAATACCACGTTGTGGAGCGGAAGCACGGAGTACCAGTAGAGGACACCGAGGATTCCTTTAGACCTGAATCGGGCCGTCATGGTGAGTTTGGTTGCGCCTTCGACCTCAGCGGGCGCGAGCGAGAAGTCGAGCGTGGCTATGCCCGGCAGCTTCATCTCGGCGAGCAGCTTGAGCGTGCGGTTGGGCTGAAGTGCGATCACGCGCCAGAAGTCGATCGCTTCTCCGAACTCGACGCGGTCGGTATCGCGCCGACCGCGACGGAGGCCCGGACCTCCGACCAGCGTGTCCATCCAGCCGCGAATACGCCAGAGCATGTCGCCGGCATACCACCCGTTACCGCCGCCGATACGGATCACGGCCTGGAAGACGCTTTCAGCATCGGCATACACCACGATCGAACGCTCGTCCGTGAAAACCGCGCCGCCGGCCCAGTCCGGATCGCCGGGGATCGGTCCGGCGACCGACCATCTGGTGGCGACTTCGTTCCTACGCACCCCCGCGAGTGCCTGTCGGATTGCCTCACGCGCGCCGAAGGCCTGATGGGGCATAAGCTGCTGCACTTGGTTGTTCGTCACCACGACGCGGTTGCGTAGGCCCTCAGCGAGCGGACGGGCGATGCGGTAGGGAACGGGAGTTACGAGGCTGATCCAACCCGAGCTGAGCCGTGGCGTGAGAACTGGCAGGGGGATGACGATGCGGCGCCTTAGTCCCAGCTCTTCGGCCATGATCCGCATGAGCTCCCGGTACGGGAGCACATCCGGTCCGCCGATTTCCAGGGTCTTGCCCGATGTCTCTGGAACCGAGAGGCACCGGACCAGCCAGTGCAAAACATCTTCTATCGCAATGGGCTGCGACTCGGTCTTCACCCAGGATGGTGTGATCATGATCGGTAGCCGCTCGACCAAGTACCGCAAAATCTCGAACGAGGCGGAGCCCGAGCCGATGATCATCGCTGCCCTGAAGACGGTCACGGGAATGCCGGTTGACGCAAGGATTTTTTCCACCTCGCGGCGCGAGCTGAGATGCTCGCTGAGGCCCGCGCTCAGCTCGCCGAGCCCGCCGAGATAAACGATCCGGGAGACGTGGGCGTGCATGGCGGCTTGCGCGAAGACCTTCGCCAGCTTCCGATCGCGATCCGCATAGTCCTTGCCGCTCGACTCCATCGAGTGGACGAGGTAAAAGGACGCATCGCACCCAGCGAGGAGTGGTGCAAGCGAATCCGAGTCTGACAGATCACTGGCGACGACGGAAACGTTCGGATGACCGCGCCAATGACGATCATCCAGCTTCCGGGGCTCTCGGGCGATGCACCGGACTCGGAATCCCGCATCCAAAAGCAGGGGCACCAGCCGACCTCCGACGTACCCGGTGCTTCCCGTTACCGCGATTTCCGGGCGGACCTTCTCTTCGGTCATGCGCGGCTCGCTGACCGTAAAGCGGGGACGAACAGGCGGGTGATGAAACGCGGACGAGGGAAAACTTTCAGCGCGGGCCACGAACCGATTCGCACGCGGATAGGACTGTTTATCTTCGCCACTACTGAGAATACGCTTGACGGAAGCACTCGCAGCAATCGGGCAGCGGCGAGGAGCGATCCGAATCCATTGAACTGTACCATGAGTTCAGATCCATCCGCATCGCATGACCATGGCCGACCGTCAACTGTTCCCGAAAGACGGCCGGCCATTATCAGTTTGGGCGATTGCCCAGGTCCTTAGTGCGGATTTTGATGGTGCCCGTGAGGACCCACCTGGCATGCTGGGCTTCGGCACCGGTGCCGCTCGGAACATCTATGTGCATGTTGTCGAACTCGTACGTGATTTCGGCGTTGCGGCCCGTCAGGCGGTCGTAGAGTCCAACCGCCAGATCGGGCCATGTCTTGGTGTGATCGGTATCGGCCATGGTCGAGGCTCTTTCTGTTGAGGTGTGCGATTCGTGATGGAGAGTCTACATGCCAGAAATGGCGAGATCAGGCGGAAAGTGGTGAAGCGGATGTCGAAGACGTGCACAATGCGAGTCGTTCGTGAAAAGTCTTTTCAGCCGGTATGGCAACCTGTGATTTAGACCGACCGCAGGCCGCGCGTCTCCTGTTCATCCTCCTGGACCGCACGCCGCGCGACCGTCGGGCTTGCGATCATCCTGCCCCCACGGACCGTTGCTCCAACAACAATCGCGGCAGCGATCAGCACGATGTTTTTCACGATATACTGCCCTTCGAGGGTCGGCACGAACGGGAAGTGCTTCCAGGTCTCAGATGGGAAGAGCAATAGAGGGGTCACCGTGCCGAGCATTTGTAGCAGCAGAAGCAGCAATGTGGCCCGAAGGAACACACCGTAGAGAAGACCCACGCCTATCAGGGTTTCCCAAATCGCAAGGATCGGTCTAGAAACTTCCGGGCCAATGCAGCCGATCGTGAGCGTCGAGATGGTTTTGGTCGCCAGTTCGTCGGCCGCGCTCAAGCCGGGGATGAACTTCAGCACACCGAACCAGAGAAACACGGTTCCCAACGCGACCCGTGAGAGATCGGGACCGTAATGCGCCATCCACAACGTGATTCGGGCATCAAGAGCAGTGTAAAGGTGTCGCATATTCGGGCTCTCATGCATTTGGTCCGTCGCGGAAACTACGAAGGGTGAAATGCTGGCGCGAAATCCGAACGACTGGGCCCGGTTTCTCACGCTTCCGATTCGTTGTTCGGATGTTGAAAGTGTCTGGATTCAAGTGCAGGGGTGGGGAGGACCGCTGAGTATTCGTGAGGAAGCCAGGTGCGGCTCGACATGAAGCGGTATGCTCGTGCGACGCGATCAGGCCCCACTCGCAATCGAGGCGGAGATCACGAGTTCCTCCAACAGCGTCAACGCTGCGCTGCCAGAAAGCAGGAATGGATCCAGCCGAGACTTCTCTGAGTACTTCAGGATGATCCCAGCGTTGACTTTGTCCATATCCACTCGCCCCATCCGCCAACTGCTGAAGCGACGCTCGCTGATCTCCGAGTAATCCAGTAGCGTCACATCGATGTGCCGATCGTCTCGGAGCACTTTGGAGTAGATCCGGTTCACCTCATCACGCCCGCCCTCGAGAACCTGCAAGAACATGTTGCTGTGACAGAGGCACAGCACGCCCGTCAAACCATGCTCCGGATTGTTCTTCCGCGATTGCGCCAAAATGCTACCGATCACTTCATCGGTGACCGGAGACGCGGAACGACTGGCGTACACAAGACGGACCAACATGGTGATGTCCTCACGGGCGTTTGTCGTTGCTTAAAAGCGCCAGAAACTCGCGGCGCAAATCCGGGTTCTTCAGAAAGCTCCCACGCATGACGCTGTTCACCATCTTGGAGTCCATGTCCTTTACGCCCCGCCATTGCATGCAGAAATGGTCGGCCTTCAGCACGATCGCGAGGCCGTCCGGTCGCATCTTCTCCTGGAGCAAGTCGGCCAGCTGAATGACCGCTTCCTCCTGAATTTGAGGGCGAGCCATCACCCATTCAACCAGACGGGCGTACTTGGACAGGCCGATCAGCGCGGAGTGCTCGTTGGGCATGACTCCGACCCAGACTTTGCCGATGATCGGGCACAGGTGGTGCGAGCACGCGCTGCGCACCGTGACCGGCCCCACGATCATGAGCTCGTTCAGGCCCTCGACGTTGGGGAAGTCGGTGACCGAGGGCATGGGCTCGTAGCGTCCGCGGAAGACTTCGGTGATGAACATCTTGGCGACCCGCCGGGCGGTGTCTTGAGTGTTGTGATCTTCACGAGTATCAATCACCAGCGCATCGAGCACCCGCTGAAGTTCCGCCTGGACTTCACGCTGAAGGGCATCGAGCTCGCCGGGCTTGATGAACTCGGCAATGCTGTCGTTGGCGTGGAACCGCTTGCGAGCGTTCACAAGCCGCTGCCGAACTTGATCCGACACCCGAGGTGTGCTGCAAGAGTTATTCGGGCTCTCGGCCAATGGTTGCTCGTGGGTGGAAGCTCGTTGCGGGCCCATTCTGGCCGGAAGAATCGCGCTCGGGTGTACGTTACGCGCTTACACGCGTGTAAGAGTTCATCCGATTCTAGGAGGCTCGGCTTCGCCGGGTTATCGCGGCCAACGGGATTGAGCGCGGTTTTCAGGGAGTCATCGATGAGTCCATCGCGCGCTGTTCTCGACCAAATAGCCCGTGTGCGTTTTCTCACTTCAGCCCAAGGATCCAGCCCTCGATCTCGGCAGCAATCCGGTCTACATCCGACAAGTCTGGAACGAAGAAGTTCGAGAGGTTTCCGCTCGCATCTGTCCGCCGCGTCCACTCGGCGACCGACCGAGCATTGTGCTGGTCGGCCGTTCGTTTTTCACTGTCATTGCACACCCCGGTGGACGACCAACCTAACCGATCTCATCAGGCCACCGGCATATCTCTGGCACAAACGATCAATATGCGTGGCCACCGCATAATATGAATCTGGATTCCGTGCAAACCGAATGTCCACGAGGCAAGGGTTACAACCTAGACATTTGTATGCAACTTCCCGAAACACTTCTCACAGGAACAACTTAGATGCAAGCAATTCTCGCTTCGGAAACCTCCATCGCATTGCAGGCGGGGCTTTCGGTCGAGGGGGTCACCATGTACCTCTTCTGGATCAGCACCGTCGCGATGGGCGCGGGCACGGCCTTCTTCTGGTTGATGGCCGGCAACGTGCCACGTGTGTATCGCTCGGTCATGGTGGTTGCTGGCATCATCTGCGGCGTCGCGTGCTACCACTACTTCCGCATGTCAGATATCTACATCGGGCAGGTGGCAAGCTTGTACACAGCCACCGGCGAGCGGATCCCCGGCAAGGTGATCTCGCAGTTTCCCATCGCCTATCGCTACATCGACTGGATGATCACCGTCCCGCTGCTGGTGCTTGAGATCCCGCTCCTGCTCAATCTTGGCTCCAAGTCCAAGGGGCTCTTCCGCTCGCTTGTCGGAGCGGCGGTCGTCATGCTCGTCCTCGCGTGGATCGCCGAGGTCTCGGTCATCGGCTCGCAGGCGTGGTGGGGTTTCTACATCGCCTCGTGCGTCGCATGGTTCTACATCGTCTTTGTGCTCTACACCAAGCTCAATCAGCAGATGCTTACGCAGCCCCCTTCGATCGTCGCGTCTCTCAAAACACTCCGCTTGTTCGTTCTCGTGGGCTGGACGATCTATCCGGTCGGCTTCCTCATGGCTCTTGGCGGTCCGTCGGGCGAGTCCATTCGTGAGATCTGCTACAACGTCGCCGATGTGATCAATAAAGTGGGCTTTGGGCTGGTGTGCTATGCCGGCGTCAAGGCCCTTGCCCAGCACAATACGACGGAGGGTGGTCGCCTGGCTTAATCCCACATCGTGCAACTTTCGCGTGTGCGTTTCATGCTTACGACCATCGATTCATTGGCCAATGCCGCTGCTCCCCCTAGATCTGACTGGGTCTGGTTGCTTCGGAGTCATGGCGGGTATGTGGCTGTCTTCCTCCTGCTCGCGGTCGCCGGGGCGTGTGCCATCGCCACGCCTTCGGCGACATCGGGTTCCTGGCTCTGGGTCGCCGCGGTATTCATCGTGGGCATGCCCCACGGTGCATACGACCTCGCGGCCATCCGGCGGTCCTCGCCGAACAGGCAAATCACCGCCCGGCGATTTGCGGCCTACACGCTCGTGCTGCTCGCCAGTCTGGGCCTCTTCCTGGCACTCCCGGCAGTTGCGGTCGTGGCGTTTCTCTTTCTTGCCGCGCATCACTTCGGAATCAACGACTCGGTCTGGACCCGCGGTCGCATAAACCTCGCGCGGAGCGAACATCTCGCGGGACTCGGGCGTGGGCTCGTCGTTCTCTTCAGCCCATTCGCGTTCCAACCTGCGGCCTCTTCAGCCCCGTTCATATCGATCGCGCGTCTCGTCGGCCAGATCCGCGAACCACAGCCCGCGGCCATCGCCTGGCTCGCGATCATCCTGGTTCTCATCGGGTTTGCATTCATTACGTTCGCTTCGGTTCGCATCGGTGGCAAGCGGATGACCGAGGAATGGGCGACTCTCGCGGCCGTCGTTGCCCTGAGTGCCCTTGCGCCGCCGCTGGTGGCGATCGGGTCGTACTTCCTCATCATCCATGCTTCAGGACATTGCCTTCGCGCATTGACTCCGGGTCGGCCGGTAGGTGATCGGCCCTTCGCCAACGCGCTGCGCATCCATCGAGAATCCATCCCACTGCTCGTGCCCTCGGTGATCATCGTGCTCGTGGGTGCCACCATCATGCCCGGGCCAAGTCCAGATGCTATCGCCATCGCGTTTCTTCTCTTCTGCATCGTCGCCACGCTCCCCCATCACATGCTCTGGATGACATCGAATCGCTGGTTGCCCAGCAGCGCACACCCCCATCCTCACTCACCGCGCTCAACGAACCCATCCTCGCCGACATGAGTGCCGTGTACTCGAAACTTGTGGACGCGTGCCAACGTTCGGGCACAGACCCCGATTCGCCATTGGTCAACTGCGCTGCTGCGGCGTTCATGGTGGCGTGGCGGGTGGATCATTGTGATGCGATAGATGTCCAACACATACCCGATGACCTTCACAGCCGCGTGTAGAATGCTCGTCGGTGAATGTCCGGCCCAATCCACGGGCCGCCCTCGGGCACGATCACGCGCCGGTCTCGGCTCCGCCATTGTTCAGAGATTTCAAACGCTGTGGAGGTATTACGTGGCGCGATTCAATCTGTTCAATGTTCCCATCGAACTTCGCGATGTACTCGACTCCTGTCCGGGTTACAGCGTCGCAACCACGGTCGATGAGTTGATCAAACTCGCGACGCGTGACGCGGACGCGACGGGCTGGCAGGAAATCGCGTTTGATGTGCCGGGCAAGGGTTGGATCGTCGAGGCGCGTGCCTGCAAGGTGACCAATGGGATTGCGGCCAACTACCTCGAAGCGTACATGCGCCGCCGTGACCCGGATTGCATGGTCATCGGCGACACCATGCCGACCAACAAGCCGACGTATCTCGATCGCTACAAGACCGACTTCGCCGATGTGCGGCAACAGACCTTCGCCTGGCTCAAGATGCATAGGCTGTCTCTTATACACATCTGACGCTGCCGACGAATAGAGAGGTGTAG
>ENA-ORBV01014298-ORBV01014298.1-microbial-mat-metagenome-genome-assembly--contig:-NODE-14298-length-11901-cov-8.270890_pt1 | contig 11901 bp, 7 predicted proteins | sample MGYA00237777_ERZ505514 | MGnify/ENA primary metagenome ERZ505514 (study PRJEB26160, sample SAMN06269048) | microbial mat metagenome | isolation source: Oligotrophic lake microbial mat | place... | reverse complement strand
GGGTTGTATGAGGCCCTGGGCTGGGGCTGGGCCGCCGAGGAGGCGGTGAGCTGGGCGCGCTCACGGATGACCTACTACGCGCCCAACCCGGATGTGATGGAATGGGTGACTCCGGCGGTCTTTGTGGCCTCCGACGATGTGATCATTGAGCAGCCGGTGCCGCCGCCAGTCTCCCATGTGTCCAATGAGGCCCTGTATCGCGGCCTGCTGGAGATCACCTGGGACGATGATGTGGTTAGCGATGCCGATCAGGCCCGGCTGGAGCGCAAGCGCGTCGATCTGGGGATCTCGCCCGAGCGGGCCGAGACGCTGGAGCGGGAGGTGCGTATCACCCTGGCGGCCAGCGCGCTCCAGGCTGCCCAAACCGCCTTCAAAAATGGCGAGTTCGAGCCAGCCCGCTCGCTGTATCGCCGCACCCTGCTGCTCGATCCCGAGAATCTAACCGCGCTGAGCGCAATGCGGCGCTGGGCGGCCTGGCCCGATGACCTGCTGCCGATCTCGTCAACGCACGTGATGCCGTAGTTCCGCCACTTTTTCCAGAACTCCCGGATGCTTTCAAGGTAGTCGCCTCGCATGAGACGCCCCATGTCCGCATCGCGCACGTCGTCCACGAACTGCTGAGCCGTGTAATAACTGCGCGATGTCGCCACGCGATCCAGCATGCAAAGTGCGGTGCAGGTCTTGCCCGCTCCTACCGCACCCAACATCACCAGCGGCCACGGTGCATCGCCCAGCACAACCCGCCGCACCTGCTCGCGTATCTCTGTCGGGGTCTCACCAAGCGTCCGTTTGCTTCAATGGGGCCACGCTTTTGATCGCGTGGAAATCTTCGCCGATAAGTCCGTCCGGTTATACGCCGATTTGCTTTCATGGGGCCACGCTTTTGATCGCGTGGAAATTTTGACAACATCACGTAGTCACCCCATGCCATGCAGGCTTCAATGGGGCCACGCTTTTGATCGCGTGGAAATAAAGATCGGCAAATCGACATTTGCCGCAGGCGCACCGCTTCAATGGGGCCACGCTTTTGATCGCGTGGAAATGCCATGATCGCCACGGCGGAAGGTGATGCCGTCCAGCTTCAATGGGGCCACGCTTTTGATCGCGTGGAAATCGGATCGTACGATGACCTTGACCACCTGGTCATGATCGCTTCAATGGGGCCACGCTTTTGATCGCGTGGAAATCTTGGGCATCGGTTTACGTGTTCTGCGGTGAATGCTGCTTCAATGGGGCCACGCTTTTGATCGCGTGGAAATCTGGTTCGTCTGTGAATGCTGAAATGGTGCCAGTGCTGCGCTTCAATGGGGCCACGCTTTTGATCGCGTGGAAATACACTGAGTGTCTTGATGTCAACCTCTTCGCTGTGCTTCAATGGGGCCACGCTTTTGATCGCGTGGAAATGGGCACCAACGAAGAGCGCCAAGAGGCGCGAGCCATAGCTTCAATGGGGCCACGCTTTTGATCGCGTGGAAATTGGCTCCAGTGATTGCAGCCTTACGCCACGTGGAGTAGCTTCAATGGGGCCACGCTTTTGATCGCGTGGAAATGCGTCAGGTCTGTACCAATGGCATGGTCGGTATGACGCTTCAATGGGGCCACGCTTTTGATCGCGTGGAAATGTTCGTGTCGAATAAACGAATTGCGCTATGACTTCATGCTTCAATGGGGCCACGCTTTTGATCGCGTGGAAATGGTCGCCTTCATAACATCTGATGCTATATCAACCAAGCATCGGCAAAACGAGCGGTGGTCGGTGGCGACAGCTAACCTGTCCGACTGCAATAGCGAATTCGACTCGTAACTCTTTACTTGCCAAAGATCGCGAGAGGCGGCGGGGTTTTCTGCACCACCTCGCCGCTCGATGGCATTGAGCTGGCAACCATGGTCGATCATGCACTTGTCGAATGCCAGCTTTATCATCGACGGCCTTCGTCTCATGCATTGCAGTGTAGCAGTTTTTCTCAGCATCGTGAAGCTCATTGTACTCAGTCATCTTATTCCGGTCTTCATCTGATGGACTCATCGCTGCGGGAATGCTTGGCGTTTACTTGATGTGTCCAATTTCTCAACCAAGGTGGTGGCACAAGCGTTGCACGCGTACGTGGGATTACTTCGCATTGACGTTTGGCACTGTCTCACACGATCAATGTTCTTACCAGTGGCTTGTGCGGTCTGCCGATCACCTGCATGGCTGACTCAAGGCTCAGATGAGCGGGGCCAAGATCCAAGATGAGTAACTGATCTTCGCGATCGTGGATGTCGGGATGGAGTTGAGCTTTGAGCTGCGCCAACTCCTTGCTTGTGAGTTCGCAGAGGAAAACCGAAAACTGCACATGATCGCCCGCATCTTCGAGGGCATTGAACACCTTCACGCGACGCTTGTCGCTGCTGATGTCGTAGCTGATGAGGTAATGCCGGCGCGCCATGGGGTGATCCGAGTTTTATAGTCAGCAGGTTGCAATTCGTCTCGAAACCGCAAGCGACGGTTCCAGTGCCGTTCACTTGCTCATTGATTTAATTCATTCAATCAGCGTGTTACCAGGCTTGTATATTCCGGCACATCCCCTCGAAGCCATCGCGCCAGCAATCTGGCCTGCAACCGAATAATGGAACGCCAAGAGCAGCGGTAGTCGAAGACCGGATGGGTCACGAGCTGGTCAAGTCGCGATTCATATGCTTGAAGAAATGACTTGCGGCCGGCGGGTTGCAAAATGCAGCCGGCAGCGGAGCGGGTGAAGTTACGATTCTGCACCATGCCGGTGTTGATGGCGGTGATGACCGCTGAGTCCACGATGGTGGCGCGAAAGGGTTCCATGATGTCCAGTGCCAGCGATGGTCTTCCGTGGCGCGGCTGATGATAAAAACCCCACCAAGGATCGAGCCCTTCGCTGAGTAGTGCGACGGTACATTCCTTGGCGAGTAGTGCATATCCAAATGAGAGCATCGCATTCACCGGATCGCGCGGCGGCCGACGGTTGCGATGCGTGAAATCCCAGTTCGCATCAAAGTCACGAGGCTTGAGCATCAATGCGAAATGTTGAAAGTAGATCGCTGCAATGCTGCCTTCAAGCCCCAGCAGTTCTTCGAGTGAATGGGCTTGATCCACGCGCTTAGGTAGCTGAGCCAGATCATCGAGCACGCGATCAGGCACGGATGCATTTCGGCGAAGCAGCGAGCGCTGATTGCCAGCTTTATCGGCGACGAGCCTGCGAGCAAATTGAAGGCACGCTTGCGGATCGGCAGCTACCCGAAACTGTGCAGCACGATCGTAAGCATTTCGCAGGCCCTGGCCGAAGGTGATGCCGCTGAACCAGTGACCTGTCGAAAGATAGACCACGGGGACATTCGCTTCGCAAAGCAGGTGAATGGTTTGCGTGGAGACTTGCACGTTACCGCAGAGTACAAGTTGACTGACATCCTTGAGCCTAGCCTCGGCGATCGGCTCGCGGTCTTTGCGGACGATGAGTCTGCTGTTGCTCTTGCCGACGGATGCGCCCTGCTCCTGCACATACATCGGCGTGGCGTACTCGCGGGCTGGGTACATGCGGCGAACATCAGGGCGCTGCTTATCGAGCGGCACAGCAGCGAGCGCCAGAGTTTCATCAGGCATGCAGATGCCATTGAGTGAACAACCATTGCATTTGGGACTGTCATCGAGTGGCGGCGGCAGTATTGTGGATTGCGATGCAAGATGCGCTTCGCGAAGGTATCGCAACGTGTCCGCTTCAAGCTCGGCAGTGAACGGCACATCCACACGTGTGCGTGAACCCGCAAAATAAAGCACGCCATGATCGCAGGCATATCCCTGCTCGCGCAGCAGCAGACCTTGAGCCATGAGCTGCACGCGCTCCGGCTCCCACGACCTTTCGGGATTATTCGGCACGCGCCCGCGCTTGGTCTCCACAGGTACCGCCTCGCTGCCATCAGAGGAAACGAGATCAAGCTTGGCGGTCAGATGGAGCGAGTCGGAACTGAGCGGAACCGAACGCGTGATGACAGGTGGCTCATCGCCAGCAGGTTTTGCTTTGGCGGATGACTTGGCGTGTGAAACGCTATCGGAGGTTTCAGCATTGCCATCTTCTTCGCCCTTTCCTTCGCTTGCGTGTGATGCGGATGCACTTGCCTTTTCATCTGCGAAGCCGCCAGCGGCTACTGCATCGGGCAGCACGTGATCGAGTTGATCCACTCGCCGGTGGATGTGCCTGCCTTCGATGGTGTATTGATTATCCGCCCAGCGTCCTTCGACATGCATGAGGTGAAAGAGCCGCGGGCAGTAGACATATTCGTTGAGCATGCGCACGGGGAGAAGGCTTGCGGCCTCCCCGGACAAATCGCTGGCTTCCATGCCGATGGGGTCTGTGGAATCAGCGGGCATGATCAGTCTCCTGTTTGTGGATCGGTGGATGTGCGATCGATGGCAGCGAAAAGGCCAAAGCCACAGTGCCGGCCAGCACCGATGGTGATGGGGCCGGGAACTTTCAGACCGTTTGCAAACGTCAGTTTCAAATGGACAGCGGTCAGTTCACGGAGGTGGTCAGGGCGGCTGTAACCGATCGGGTGTCTGTCCTTGTCGTACTTGTGGGCGCTGAACGATTTTGGAAAGTAACTGAACGCACTCCACTCGAATGTGCATGGTTGATCGATACCGGATTGAACGAGTGCCTTTTCGATCAGCTTGCGAGTCTTCTCTGGTTTGTGGTCGTCGTGGCCGGGCAGGATGACGGGAGTGACACTGGCCCAGTGGGTGGATGGTTGCGTATAGAACTTGGTGACGTTGTCATTGCGCGCTTGGTGCAAAAAGACCGGACAGCGCAGGTCTTCCTCGCGTTCGGGCTTGAGACGCAGGCCGTCGATTTGCTGACACAGGTGTTCAAGGATCGCGTCGTCGCCGACAGGTGCAACAATCATCACACGCCGGATGGCCGGGTCGGTGTGGTGATGTCCGATCGAAGGAAGCGGAACATATGAGAGCTGCGCATGCGGCAGATCGACGGCGTTGTCAGCCGCATCACGATGCCCGGCGACATACCGCTCGACCCACGCGGTCGGGTCATTAACCTTCAGCGGAGGTTTACGTTCCATCGCATTAATTGCCAGGTGCCGCACCATGCCGGCGATGTGAATGAGTTTGGAGTGTGCGTGGCGGTAGGTGTCGTCGTCGGCATCGAGGAGTTTGAAGACGGCGTGGGGACGGGGAAGCGGATCGGAGGCACGGCGGTAGGCAATCGATCGAAAAACCCGCATGGGCGGGACGGGATTAAATGTTTCCCCGTTGGGACTGGTTTCGAGGCGGTGCAGAAACGCGTGATGACGCAGCAGAAGTTGATCGAGCGATCCTGTCCGCGAACAGCGGAGTGAACGCTGGCCTGGGGAGGCGATAACCCAGCGCTCGCCTGGAAGTTGGGCGGCATCGCGTGGATCAATGATGTCAGCGTCAGCAGCAACCATGTCGATGCCCCAGCCGAGATGGGTCATGCTATGGGCTGCCAATCGGATGACGTCGAGATGCTGTTCGACATCGTGGGGCGATTGGTCGATGCAATAGATGTAATGAACAGAACTGCCGTCAAGATGAACCGTTCTGACGTCTTTCTCGGTTCTGTAGTCGGCGATTGAAGCGTCTTTGTTCCGCGCCCAGACCGCCGCCACTTTGTCCGAAACGTTGTCGGGAACATATAGCCGATAGGTGCGAGAGGACGGACTTCCCGATGCGCAGCGGATTTCCGGTGGCCGCAACGTCTCAAACCATCGCAAGGCCGGTCCCGCGAAGACCAGCGACTGACGCTCGTTCCACCGGGCAGCGGCGGCATTCACCAGCGATTGGAAGACGCGCAGCGGCGAGGGCGGCCATTCGGGCGCATCGCCTTCGCCGCGAGCGTGGCAATAAGGTTGGAAAAAATGAACGGACAGGCGTAAGAGTGCAGACATCAGTTGCCTCCTTCCGTCGGGTCGGCTTTCTTGCCCTTCTTGCCTTTGCCCTTTGAATCGCCTTCGGCTGCAACATCTTTCTTAGCCCGGTCCTTATCGAAGCTAACGGTCTTGCTTGCGCCCACACCAAACGCTTTCGCGGATAATTCGGCGTAGGGAAGCACATCTTTCTGCGAAAGCTTCAATGGTTTTCGCTCACCAGTGGAGAGGACTTCGACAAACTCGCGCGGTTTGTCGGTTCGCGGCACGAGCAGGCATCCCTGCCGGAGGTAGCCGCCGCCCGGCTGGATGAACGCTGTCAGCGCGAGACCCAGTACGTAACGTCGCAAAGCAAGTGTCGCGTCTTTGTCTTTGCTGACGTGAAGGAGCCGCAACGCAGCCAGCCCGAGCGAGGCGTCGCGCCGAATTTCGCTCGCGATGACGCCGCCGTGCGAACCGGTCGCGGGGACATGAACAAACCCGCGTTTGGCGAGCGGGTTCTTGTTGTCTCCCTCGGCTTTGGCCTTATCTTCTTCGCTGAAGACATCCAGTTCGGCGTAGTTGAGCGGCGGGTTGTACTGAGCGCCGCGTGTAAGGCGTTGAACACCAAAGGCACGGATTGTCGATGCGATCAGGCGCGGAAGTTTCGCTTGCGTGTCGCGAGAATCCCAGACGCCGAACACGAGGGAAGTCGGCGCAATTTTCGCCATTGGTGTAGCATCACCTTTGAGGACGGCAACGAACGCGTTGCGCAATTCGTCCTGAAGCTCGGAGCAACGCATGAGCGCGTCGCCAGCGCGGTGTCCTACGTCGAGCAGGTTCACTTCCTTCTCGCCTGCTTTCACGACGATCTGCGGCACAAGCGAGTCGAACGGCGGGCTGGTAAAGATCGGTTCGATGCGATTGGCCTGTGAGCCGACGGTATCGATGAGGCAGACCGACTGTTCGCCTTCACCGTCAATGTTGTAGCCGCCAGGAAAACCGTTCCCCTCAGCGAACGTGGAAGGGAAGAGCACCCCATCGGTTCCTTCGACTGGCATAAGATGCTCGCGAATGACCAGTGCGGCAACGCCATCGTCGGTGAGGTAGTGATCGAATTGCTTGAGATCAGACATGCAAGACTCCTTGTTGGATAAGTGTCGCGGGTTTGAAGGCCTTGTGCTTTCGTTGTCCGGTTCGAAACCAGTTTTCGAACCGATAGGTGTTCAGGTGAATGTGCGGGATCATGCCTGCCGTGGCCACAGGAATGAGAACCGGCACCATTGGCGCGCACCATGTCGAGTAGTCGAAGACTCGGGATACTCCTGTCGAAGCAGGGAGTGTTCGCTGTAGGCCGACGAGACAGAGGAACTCAACGGCCGGATATGCGATAGTCGTCAACTGAAGATCGTTAGGTGAAAAGCCAATATCGCGCGAGTGCGCGTTCATTGCCCTTCTCGCGTCGAAGTAGAATGGCTCTTTCTTGTTGGAGGGCTTCTCCACATCACGAACGACCATGCCGATGTTGAGCAGATCGGTCGTGTGAAACGCCTTGTCCTTCATCGCATTCTGCATCGAGCGCGCGATCCCCACGCTCTCCATCGAACCTGCCCAAACCTTCATTTCACGTCCCCCAGAACGATCATCGTGCCACCAATCGAGTCGTAGCTCTGCATTTAGCAGTTTCAACAGCATCGGGGATGCGGTTGCGTCTTCCGGGTCGAGAGGAATCAGTTCAGCGTGTGCAACTTCGTGAACAAGATGAGCGAGATCGCTATTGCATTGCACATGGAATAGATCTACATCAAACCACCCCTCCGCCCCCGGCCATAGGCGATCCGCCAGTTCCAGCAATCCGCAGCATGCGAAGAATTGGCCGGGGTTGGTCAGGTCCACGGGGATGGTGATGTTGGGTGTGGGGTTGCTCATTTCGCGCCTCCTTCGGCTTGGATGCTGGCGGCGTAATCTGCGGCGCGGACGAGGGATTCGAGGTAAGCCAGACCCCAGCGGCCGAACTTACGCTGGAGCCGAGCGAAGCGGCGGGGGACTTCGACCGCCAGATCGCGGACTGCCTGTGCTGCGTGGTTGTCGTCAAAGCATTCGTCCGCATTGAAGTGCGGTCTGGCGCGCCCGTGATGCGCGGCGATCAGGTGCAGAACCAGATCCTTTGCATCATCCGAAAGCTGTTGGAAACTCGGTTCTTTCTGGACATCGAGGACTGATCCGAACTCGTGCCGATAGGACGACCTCTCGCCGGCGAGGGTGCGATTGCCGGACTTGGCCCACTTCTTGTCGGGGTACTCGCGATTACCGATGCCGTTCTGCCAGCGCTCGCGATCCTTGCCCAGGTCGTGATACGTCGCGGCAAGAATGACGGCCTTGCGCAGTTCAGGCTCAAGCAGCAGCTTGTCAACAAAGCCTGTTGCGGCTGCTTTTGCGTCGTCCAAATGCGGCTGCAGGTCGTAACTTTCTCTGCTTCGCGCATCCGGATCGGCGGCAGAAAATCGCACGAACCAGTGCCAGGTCTTGATCGTCTTTTCGTCTTCATCGTCGCGATCGGTGAAGATGATCCGCTGAACGCGTTTCATGCCGGTGGGCGGCTTCGGATCGGATTCATCCTCCGTCGTCCATTTTCGTTTTCTCGTTAGCTGGTCTTCGGCGATCCGCCATTCGTCGGCGACGTCATAAGGCACTGCGGGGTCGTACTTGGCAGAGGCGGTGAAAAAGCCGCGATCCAATCCGCCGAGTTCTGGCGGCAAGAGGAGCGTGACACCTTCGATCGACTCTTTGCCATCCGCAACTATCTGAGACAACGTCGAGTCTTTGAAATGACCTTCATCATCGCCGATCCAAATCGGCCAATCACCTAGCGAGGCTAGTTTCTTGAGCGTGTTGAAGACACGATCCGTCCGATCTGTGAGCAGCTCATGCGGCTTGATCGGGTAAACGTCGAGCAGGTCTGAAGGCCGATACTGAATCAGAAGTTGGCCGGTGATCTTCGCGACTTCTTCGCGCCAGCCGACCTTGGTCTGTGGCGGTTCCCATTCGCGGATGCCGTGCATATAGGGTTCGACTTTGGGGCGACCGGGCATCCGTTCACGGATTGAAGTCATCGACCACGCATCGAAAAGGATGTCTGAAGTCGGAAGCGTGATGGGCCGTGGCGCAAATGCGTCTGACCGTGCGACGGGGTCAAGTTTCGAGAGCGAAGCGGGACTCGCATCGGTCAACGAGGTGAGCAGTGCGAGCGTCTTTTGGCGCGTGGGAGTGAGTTTGTCTTTGTCATCAAAGGTTGTGGGTGTGGGATGCACGATGTCGATGCGCGTGTCGTCGCGCAGGCCGAATCGATTCACGCGGCCGAAGCGCTGGGCCATGCTTTCGAACGTGGACAAATCGCAGACTAGATGGTCGGCGGAGATGTTCACACCGACCTCGCCTGCACTGGTGCAGACGAGGTACGCGGTTTTGGCCTCGGGTTCGGCACCGGGAAGAAAACGTTTGAAGATTGGATGATCGATCAGCTTGTCGCGTTCATGGCCGCGCATCGTGCCGGTGAGTTGGCAGGTCTGGTCTGCGGGCAGTTTTTTGACGACATCGGCAAGGTTGTCCACGGTGCGGACAAAGATCAGAATCGCCCGTTCCGAGTCTTTATGAGCGAGCGCGAGTTCTGCCGTTCTTTCGACAAGCGCTTTCTTCTCGTCTGAGACTGTGTGGAATGCCAACGATTTTTTGGCGTGGGTGCGTTGCCAGACCATGCGGAGTTCAGCAGGCGCATCGTTGCGAGCGAAGTCTGCGTGTTTTTCTTGTTCGGTTAATTCGAATGCCTCGTTGCCTCCGCGTGACGTTGCCGATAGTGCCATTACACGCAGTGGGTGTCGATCAGGAAATCGTCCCAAACATTGCTCGCTTTGGATTGCGATCAGCAGGTCTTGAAACGCTGGTTCGAGATGTGATTCGTCATGGACGATCAGCACATCTTGGCCGAGGAACCCCGCGTGGAGTGGTTTGGATTTGAAACCCACACCGTAACCGCTGAATAGGAGACGCGAGCCGATCATGTCCACGGTTCCGCAGATGATGGCGGGGCGTGACGGATCGGCGGCCCACTCGCGATTGTCGGCGAACTGGCCGCGGAGGGTGCTGATGGCGAGGTTGTTGATGCCGATCTTCGGTGCATTGTCGCGAAGGCGGATCGCTTCCGTCGTCGTCTGATCCACAACGGTGCGGCGATTGACGACATACACCAACCGGCGTGGCACCTTCGCCTGTTGCACCAACGCAATCAACCAGATGGCGATGATGTTGGTCTTGCCCAAGCCTGTGGGAATGTTGCATGTGGTTGGGATATTGTCAGCACGATTGCAAACAAATTGATCGTACATCGCTTGCTGCCAAGGGAATGGCGCATGGCCGGTGAGTGCTTTGAAATGCTTTTCAAACTCATTCATCTGAAGAGCCCCTAGGATGAATCAACTGTCTGCGAATGATTGCACGAGTCTTGGTTCTGTCAATGGTGATGACTTTAAGGGTGGGGTCTTGCGGTGATTGCTGATCCGACCATCGCCACCAGCGACGCGATGCCAGCCGTTCCAGATTCCGCATGCCTATCCACTTGCCTTTTGCCTTGGCGAATCTGCCGTCACGGAGCGTCCGCATCACGCACCAGCGCCAGAGTCGCTGACGATTAGTCGCGGCACTACCATACATGTAAGGTCGCTTGTTTTGGTTGTGATCGCGCTCCATCACAAGAATGCCTCGAAGTTGCTCCACGTCCATATAGAATCGGTGCAGGTTATCGAGCGGTGTGACAACCTAGTGTCAGTGGCAATTGTCATTGTCTTGTCGAGAATTGACACGAACTTGTCGGCCATCGAATTGACCTCTGGAAATGCTTCGGTGATTTGTGACATGATTGGCCCCATTTTTGATGGTTTGGTTGCGACACCAGCATCGTCCTGCATCTGACTGACAACAGTCTGTCACACTGGTGATCACTTTTGAACTTCAGTTTGTTTTACTTGGATTGAGCACAGGTGCGGCACGCGAACCAACACCCTCCTGTCTGCCTGCTATCGCCAAACAAAATGATTTACCTCTGAGCCACCCCTGTCAGTCCCCCTTTCTATTGTCATGCCCGTCACCTTAAATAGGAGGTACTCGCATGATCCAGAACAGCATCGCATCCCGTGCCCGCAGCGTCCATGCCGATTCACCGCAAGGTAAGCCCGCTCTTCGTGTGGTGCCCATCTTGGGACCCTCGACTGATGATCCTGCCTACCGCTTGTTGGAAGGTGACGCCCTTACCGCCGTCCGTGTACTTGAAGTGAGCAGCGGTGGCTCTGTGCCTGAACTGAAAGTTGAGAATCCTCTTGATGACCTAGTCTATCTCATGGATGGTCAGGAACTCGTGGGAGCCAAGCAAAACCGGATTCTCAACAGCGATGTGCTCATCCCTGCCAAGTCAACGATCACCATTCCCGTCAGTTGCGTTGAAGCCCAGCGCTGGCGTTACGTGAGCAATTCGTTTTCCCCTGGCAAGACCGCCAGTCACACGATTCGTTCACGCAAGCAAGCCCGCGTTCATCAATCATTGAAGCAATCACACCGACACGATGCCGATCAGCAGGCCGTGTGGAATGAAGTGTCACTGTCCATGAAGTCGTCGGGCACTCGCAGTGACACGGCCGCACTCAATGATGCTTACGCACAGAGAAACAATGAGCTGATCGAGTTCAGGAAGTCCCTGAGCATTCCAGAGCAGACCGTGGGACTGGCGGTATTCCGGGACCGCCAGTTCCTGGGTCTGGATTTGTTTGATCGTCACACGACGCTGGTGCATTACTGGAAGAATCTGCTGGATAGTTATGCCATCGACTGGTTGTTCGCTGCTGCTGGTGATGCTCAGCCGGATTCAAATGAAGATATGAAAATGGTGCAGGCCCATCTTGAAGCCGCTGCTTCAGGACGCTGGGAAAAGTTCGACTCACCAGGTGAAGGCGATGACTACCGCCT
>ENA-ORBV01014296-ORBV01014296.1-microbial-mat-metagenome-genome-assembly--contig:-NODE-14296-length-11903-cov-17.452731_pt1 | contig 11903 bp, 11 predicted proteins | sample MGYA00237777_ERZ505514 | MGnify/ENA primary metagenome ERZ505514 (study PRJEB26160, sample SAMN06269048) | microbial mat metagenome | isolation source: Oligotrophic lake microbial mat | place... | reverse complement strand
CAGGAGTGGGGGGGCGGGTGGACATCCGCGCGTGGTTCCCGCACCCGGATCGGCCCCTGGAGATCGAGATCGGCTCGGGCAAGGGGACGTTCCTGCTCCAGCAGGGCGCGCTGCAGCCGGACGTGAACTTTCTGGGGATCGAGTATGCACGGGAGTTCTATCTCTACGGCGCGGATCGCATCCGGCGGCGGATGGAGGCGTCGGGTGAACTGAGCAATGTCCGAATGCTCAACACCGATGCGTCGGAGTTGGTGCGCTGGCGCGTGCCCGACGCGGTGGCGACAGTGATCCACCTGTACTTTCCCGACCCCTGGCCCAAGGCCCGCCACCACAAGCGGCGCATGGTGCAGGACGCGTTTCTGCTCCAGGCGCGCCGGGTGCTTGTCCCGGGCGGCGAGTTGCGGATCGTGACCGACCACGCAGACTACTGGGCGTGGATGGAGGAGCACTTTGACCGCTGGGCCTTCACGCCTGGTGGTCCGGCACTCCGTGCCGGGGCGGAGTCGCCCGGCGGTTTCATGCGCCTGCCCTTCGACCGCGCCGAATCCGCGGGCGCGGGCGAGGTGGTGGGGACGAACTTTGAGCGGAAGTACCGGCGCGAGGGGCGACCGTTCTTTGGGACGATTCTGAGGCGGACACTCTGATTCAGCAGCCTCCGAACCAGCGTGCCAGGAAACCGAAGATGTCCGGCACCGCGATGACGCCGTTCTGGTCGACATCCGCCGCGGGGAGTTGCGAGAACCACGCGCTCAGGAACGCGAAGATGTCCGGCACGCCCACGCCACCCATGAGGTCGAAGTTGGCGATGCAGCCCGTGGTGGAGTTGCGGAAGACCGCAAGATTGTCGTCCACGACCGGAGGGACGGAAGCGACGGTAACCACCGCAATATCCCGCCGGCCATCCCCCGACAGGTCCGCGATGGTGATCGACCTCACTCGATCGGGGATCGTGAGATTGGGACCAAAGGAGAATGTGCCCGCGCCGTTGTTCACCAGGATTACCACGCTGCCAACGCCCGTGCCCACGGGGTCGATGCAGACCGCGAGGTCGGCGCGGTTGTCCCCCGTCAGGTCGCCCGAGGCGATGGACTTGACGGCGCTGCCGAGGGTAAGGGTCTGGGTGGCGGTGAACGTTCCATTGCCGTTGCCGCGAAGAATGCGCACGGAGTTGTCCCCCGCGCACAGCACGGCCATGTCCGTGTGAGCGTTGGCGGCGGGGTCGAAGTGGTCGAGCACGACACCGATGGGGTTGGCTGCCACCACGACATCGGGGGGCGCGACCTCGCCCACATCAATCGGGCATTCGTTGGTAAACGAGTAGCCGCGCCAGCAGATGTCCGAGCACATCACGAAGCCGTCGAAGAGCATGATCTTGACGATGTTGGAGCCGCTGACGCAGACTGCGAGGTCATCATCAAGCGGCCCGGAATCAAGTTTGCCGCGGGCCATCGGGCCGGCGCCCGTCCCGAGCTCGAGTGTTGGTCCCTGCTGGAAACCCTCGTAGGTGCCGTCGCCATCGCCCACGCGGGCTTGGATGCCCCCAACGGCGGTCATGCCCGAGCCGATCACCGCGTTCGCGAAACCGTCGATAGAAAAGCCGGTCGAGAACATCGCCGCCTGGCCTACGGGCTGGCCATCGAGCGAGGCGTTCAGGCTCCACAGTGAGGGGTTGCCCGTCCCGTCGCTCTCGTAAGCCTGCAGCGGCCCGGTGCCATCGGCGATGACGAGGTCGATCGCACCAAGGAAGTTCACCTGCATCGCGTTGACATGAACCGGGTGTCCGCTGCCGACGATGTTCCGTGCCCCGCCGAACATGAGCAGCCCGCCCGCGGTCTGCGGGAAGATGGCAAACTGGCCCGCGAAGTTGCACGCCATCGCGACGTCCAGCCGCCCATCGCCGGTGAAGTCACCCGTGGTCAGATGGACCGGCTCATCCGGAGTGGGGTAGTTGTTTGCTGCCAGAAAAGTCTGACCGCGTGCCTCACCGGCGGAAGCGATGAGCATCGCGGCCATGCTTGTTGCAATGAGAGAAACGTCAAAGGCACGCATGGAAGAACTCCTTACAAACAAATAGTCCGCGGCTGACCAGCATGCAGGCACTCGCGTGCGGCCACAAGGGCCGTCCGGCCAAATCCTGCCCTGTCTTTGAGGAAATGCGCAATCCGACCCTGGAAAGACACGCAATTAGTCCAACTCCGCGGCCTTTTCCGGCTGACCGAGGGTGGTATAAAGGTTCCGGAGCGATCCCCTGACAAGGGCGGTCCGCGGGTTGTCGCCCCCGAGTCCGCCGGAAACCAGCCCGTGCGCTTCGAGCAGCGCGGCCTGGGACTCGGACAAACGGTTCAGGGCGCGGAGCGTTTCCCCGCGGCCAGCGAGTGCCACCCCCACGGTCCAGTCGGCCTTGCCATCGGCTTTGGTCCGCAGCGCCACCGCCTCCTCCATGATCGGGAGAGCCTCCGCCGCGCGCCCGAGTTGCAGATTCGCCGCGCCCAGAGCGAGGAGTGTCTGAGCAGTCATTGATCGGCTCTCGCCGCTCAGCGACCGACGCTGCAAGTCCAGCGCGAGTTGAAACTGCTTTTCCGCGTCCGCGGCGTTGCCCGCCGCGAGCAGGCAATCGCCCCAGATGCGCCGCGTGTGCGCCTCGCTGGCCGGCGCAATGGGGCCGCCGACGCGTTTGTCGGTCTCGATCGCGCGTGCAAAGAGCAGGTCCGCCTCCGCCGCCCGGGCGGGTTGGGCGCGGTAGAGCAATCGCGCACGGTTGCGGAGCGAGATCACCGGGGCGCGCTCAAGGCCGCCGAGGTTGATGCTCTCGGCGCGGGCGGTTGGGTCTTTGCCCTCGCCCTGGACTGGCGCATCGGCAGGCGCATCCTCGAACAGGCCGTTGAGGTCCATCGCGGCGAGGCGCGCCATCGGTGCCTGGTCGGTCTGGTGGAGTTTGGCATAGAGATCGCGAGCGGCTCGGTAGTCCGCCGCGGCGACGTCCGGCTTTCCCAGCGCCAGATTCAGGTACCCGCGCGTGAGGCGGCTGAAGGCCGCGCCGGTGGAGTTCGCGCCGCTGACCCGCTCGCGCATCGCGCTCGCGTCCTGGATGAGCGTCTGCGCTTCGTCCAGATATCCCTCATCAACAAGGAGCCGGCCGAGCAGGTCCTTGGAGATGGCAAGGTCGAGAGAGTCCTTGCCGTCCTTGGTCGCGGCGGCGACGCTCGCGCGGTAGCACCGCTCGGCGCTGTCGTAGTCGCCCAGGTTGTGGCAGAGCGCGCCCAGCGCGTTGTTGATCGCCACCACTCTCGCGCTGTCGCCGGCGCCCAGCCCGTCCGTGATCGTCCGCGCCTCGTAGAGCGCTGCGGCGGTCTGGTCGTACAGCCCGAGTTCCTTCTTCGCCGTCGCCAGCATCATCAGCAGTTCGGCGAGCAGCGCCTTGTCTTCGGGCCGGTGCTTGCGAGCAAGTTCCAGGGCGCGCCCGGCGTGGTCCGCCGCGGCCTCGTAGAGATTGAGCGTCCTGAAGACCTTGGCGTATGTGCGGTTGAGCGAGAGTTGCGTGAGGGGCTGATCGGCGAAGCCCGTGGCGATGAAGGGCGCACCCTGCTTCAGGACGTGTGCGACCGTGACGTTGGGGCCACGCTCCATGGGGCTGGGACTCTGGAGCGTGTCAACCAGAAAACTGTTGACGGCCTCGGCCTCCCGGGCACGAGACTTGGCCTCCGCCTCGGCGTTGACCGCCGCGACGCGGGCGGTGCGTTCCGCGTTTGCCGCAGCGCGTGCCCGCACAAACCCGATGGTCGTGCCGACCGCCCCGAGGAGCAGCGCGCCCGCAACAGCGCCCGCGGCGAGCACGGCACCGCGGTGGCGCCGGACGAACTTGCGAGCGCGGTACGCGCCGGATTCCGGCCCGGCGCTCAGCGGGCGGTGGTGGATGTAGTTGGCGACATCCCCCGCGAGTTCCAGCGCGGTCTGGTAGCGATCCACCCGGTCCTTGCGCATCGCCTTGAGCGGGATCCACTCCAGTTCGCTGCGGAGTTCCGCGGCGAGTTCCTCGGGCCGCACGCGCCGGGCAAGGGCCGCGCGCGTCCCCTCCTCGCTCATGGAACTCAGGCGGGTGCTGGGGTGGGGCGGGTCGGACTCGCGGATGATCTTCTGGATCGCGGCGTAGCCCGCAGCGCGAAGCGTCTTGGGGTCAAACGGGAGGGCACCGGTGAGCAACTCGTACAGCACCACGCCCAGGGCGTAGATATCGGTGCGCGTGTCGATGTCGTTCTCGGCCATCTCCGCCTGCTCGGGGGACATGTACTCGGGCGTGCCGATGATCTGGCCGTGCTGGGTGAAGACCGTCTTCTCGGTCAGGCGGCCGGCGATCGCCTTGGCGACGCCGAAGTCGATGACCACGGGGCGGGGAGCGCCGCTCTCGGCGATGGCGACGAGGATGTTGGAGGGCTTGAGGTCGCGGTGGATGATGCCCTTGGAGTGCGCGTGCTGCACCGCCTCGCACACCCGCGCGAACAACTCGAGCCGTTCCTTGACGGTGAGGCGCTGGCGGTCGCAGTAGTCGGTGATCGGCGCACCCTTGACATGCTCCATCACGAAGAAGGGACGGCCCATCGGCGTCGCGCCGGCGTCGAGCACCCTAGCGATGCACGGGTGGTCCATCAGCGCCAGGGCCTGGCGCTCCTGCTCGAAGCGGGCGATGACCGCCTTGGAGTCCATGCCCGGCTTGATGATCTTGAGCGCGACGCGCTGCACTATCGGGTCGCGCCGCTCGGCGAGCCAGACGGTGCCGAAGCCGCCCTCGCCAAGCACCTGCAGCAGGTGATACGGGCCGATGCTGTCGCCGGCCTGCTCGCCGGGCGCGGGTGCGCCTGCCCGGCCACCACTCTCCTCGCGCGAGGACGATGGCCCAAGATCGCCTGTGCCGAGTTGGGAGGGGTCCGTGGGCACGAGGCAGGAGTGTATGGCGGAGTCAGGCTCCTCCCGTGCCAGTCCCTCTCCCGCCCGGGCGAGGAACCTCATGCCCGCCCCTACCGTTGCCCATGACACTCGCCACCGTTGCCGCTGTACTGATCGCCGCGGGACTCTCGTTGACGGCAGCGCAACCCGCGTTCGTAGCCGTCGCACCGCCAGAGACCGAGGTTGATCGCGAACGGCTGTTCGCAACCGTCCGCTCGCTGCCCACCAAGCGCGCGGCGTGGGGAGATGCCGAGCACAAGGCCGGCCTCCGCCAGGCCGAGACGCTGCTGCTGGACCAACTCACCGCACTGGGCGTCGCGTGCAGGCTCGATCCGCTCGACTTCCTTGGCGGGGACCGCGACGACAAGCCCTGGAACAACATCGTCATCGACCTGCCGGGCAGGACGCTCCCGGGCGAGGTGCTGGTGATCGCGGCCCACTTTGATGCTGTCCCCAACTCCCCCGGCGCGGAGGACAACGGCACGGGCGTCGCCGCGATCGTCGAGATGGCCCGGGTGCTGCGGGAGCGGCCGATGCACCGCACGGTGCGGCTGATCCTGTTCAACCTGGAGGAGGCGGGGCTGGTCGGCTCGCGCGCGTACGTCGGGCGGAACCTCGACGGCTGGAACGCGGGCAATGAGCGGATTGTCGGCATGGTCTCGATGGACATGATCGGGTACTACACCGATGAGCCCAGCAGCCAGCGAAGCCCGATCCCGCCGAGCAAGGTGTTCAAGCCGCCGACCGTCGGGGATTTTCTGGCGATGGGCGGAATCCTGCCGCACAGGTGGTTCAGCCAGGCGTTCAACAGTGCGATGAACGAGGCCGAGCCGCGATTGAAGACCTTTGTGCTCGACTTTCTGCCCATCGCGCCGCCGGACCTGCTGCGCTCGGACCATGCGCCGTTCCTCGCGGCGGGCATTCCGGGTGTGATCGTCTCAACAACGGCGGAGATGCGCTACCCGCACTACCACAAGGCGACGGATACGGTCGAGAAGATCGAGCCGGTTCGGTTTGAGTATGCGGTGCGTGCGATCCTGGGCGCGACGTGGCGTCTGGCAGGACCGGTGGACAAGCCGGTGCCGGCGCTTGCGCCGCCGACTGTTGATGAGACACCGTCAAGCGACAGCACGAAGCCGAAGGACTCAAAGAAGGCACCTTGACAGCGCTTGCCTTTTGGTGGCACTGGTCTCCAGACCAGTGTTCATTGCACCGCTCTGAAGAGCGGTGTCACCTGAAGAGCGGTGTCACCAAGAGAGTGATTTTACCAAGCCCGGCGCGCACCCAAGGAACGCACGCTTTCGCGTTCGTTCCCCGGTGTACCGTGGGATAGGCAAGGGAGGCTGGGGGTGGAATGAATCAGGCGGTCCGGTGCAGACGGCGCGACAGGCGGTCGGCGACGACATCCAACTTGTCATCGGTGAGGTAGGTGCCCGAGGCGATCTGCTCGCGGATGCGGTTGACAAGTTCTGCGCGGACGAGTTCTGCGCGGATAGGTGCGGGGCTGGCCTCGGCGCGGGAGGCCTCAATCGCTCCGTGCGAGATTTCCGCCACGTCGCGCGCTCGCGTGTCCGAGCGGGCATTCGTGGGCGGGGTGTCGCTGATTCGGCGGATGGAGGGGTCTGCGGTCCCTGCCGTGCTCGCGCTGACCATTGAAAGATGCGCCATGGAATCGTCTCCTTGTCACCCGGAGAGCCTGCTGGCCGTGCCGAGCGTGCGTGTCGGACATGCACTCCATCGCGCTTGCACAGGGTCGTCCTGACCCTGACACGTTTCTCCTGTAGGCCTGCACCTTTGCGCGCCTTCAGGACGAATACGCTTATCGACACACGGAGCGAATGTTCTCCACTAAAGACAATGTCTACGCTCTCAGGTTAAGTGCTTATGAAGAAACACATTACGACATATTTATCTGCGGCCATGAACGGGTCGCGGGAAGCCCCGCGGTCGGTGTTGCTCGCTACGGCGCTGGCCCTTGGGCTGGGCTTGGGCGCATCGCCCGCGATTGGACAGACCTCCAAGGACGAGCAGCGGAAGAAAGAGAAGATTCTGGAGGAGGGGCGCAAGGTCTTTGGGAACGACGGCGCGAAGAACGACAGCGAGCAGAAGGGCGGCTGGGCGGTGCTGGTCGGTATCTTCCGCGGCCCTGGGCACGAGGAGCAGGCCGCGACGACGCTCGCCGAGTTTCGCACCAAGGGCATGTTGTCCGAGGCCTACCTGCAGAAGCGTGGTGAGGCGGTGTGCATCCTGGTGGGCGAGTTCCCCGGACCTGATGATCCGACAGCGCAGGCGGAGTTGAGCCGCGTGCGGACGATGGAGATCAACTCCACTCTGCCATACGCGTATTCCTATCTGGCTCCGCCGCAGCGGGCGGACCTGAAGGGTGCGCTGCCGGAGTACAACCTGTCGCAGGCGCGTGTGCTGTACGGCAAGAAGGCCGTGCAGACACTGCAGGTGGGCGTGTACGGGCGCGAGGACCTCGACAAGCCCACCGAGGCGGACCTGAAGGAGTGCCGCAAGGCCGCGGAGGAGGCGGTGGTCCGCCTGCGCCGCGAGGGCGAGGACGCGTACTACTTCCACGGGCCGCGGCGGAGCATGGTGTGCGTGGGCGTGTTCGATGTGACGGACTTTGACCCGCAGGTGCCGACGTATCAGAGCGCGCGCCTGCGCGATGCGCAGAAGCGGTTCCCGCACAATCTGTACAACGGGCAGGCGATCCGCATGAAGGCGCGCGGCCAGGCCGCGAAACTGCAGCAGAGCAGTCTCGTGGCGATACCGGAGAAGTGATCAGGGCGTGCCGGGGTGCGATCAGGCATTCGGGATGACGCGCCGATCGGCGAGCATCTTGAGGCAAGCGCGAACCGAGTCCTCGACGGACATTGTGGCGGGCTTGAGGATCAGTTCGGCGGCGGCGGGCGCCTCGTACGGGTCATCGATCCCCGTGAAGCCCTTGAGTTGGCCGGCGCGAGCCTTTTTGTACAGGCCCTTGGGGTCGCGCTGCTCGCACACCTCGATGGGGGCATCGACGAAGACCTCGATGAACGGCACAGCGCCCCCCCCCCCGGCATCCTTCTCGTGCAGGGCGCGGGCCGCATCGCGGTCGGCGCGGTAGGGGCTGATGAAACTCGTCAGCGCGATGCAGCCGGAATCGGCGAAGAGTTTGGCGACCTCGCCGATGCGCCGGATGTTCTCCGCGCGGTCCTCAGCAGAGAAGCCCAGGTTCTTGTTGAGGCCCATGCGGATGTTGTCGCCGTCGAGGCGGTAGGCGGGGATGCCGCGCTGAACCAGAACCTGCTCCAAGGCGCAGGCGATGGTGCTCTTGCCGGAGGCGGAGAGGCCGGTGAACCAGAGGGTCGCGCCCTGGGCCTTGAGCATCTTGAACCGTTCATCGCGGCTGATATTGCCGTCGTGCCAGTGCAGGTTCGTGCCCTTGGACTGCTGGGCGGGAACGGTCACTGCTTTGGAATGGGCGGTAGGGGTGGTGGTCATGGGCCGAGTGTAGCGCGGCGAGAAAACCGCATCGACGGCGGCGTCGAAACCCATACATAATACGATCACAGTATCGGCCAATATTTGCCAATCATTGGCCGATAGACTATGCTGTGAGCATGGCTGAGCCCACCACCTCCAGCACGATGAACGTCTCGCTCCCCGAGCAACTGAAGCGGTTTGTGGATGCGAAAGTCGCTTCGGGCATGTACGGCTCGGCGAGCGAGTTCGTGCGCGAGGCGATCCGCGAAAAAATGAAGCGGGAGGAGGAGATGCGGGAGGCATTGGTAGTTCTGGCGGCGAAGGTGGTGGAAGGACTTGAGAGCGGAGAGCCTGTCGATTTCACCGATAGTTTCACCGCCCAGCAGAAGCAAGCATTTCTGAACCGGCTCCGCCCGGGTGAACGCGCGGCATGAAGTTTCATTTGAGAATACGCCCTCGGGCGATCATCGATGTGAACGAGGCCGCGGCGTATATCGCGAGCGACAGCGTTGAGCACGCGCTTCGTTCTTATGAGGCCGTGGATTCGACGTATCGAGTGATCCTGAGAAGTCCAAGCGCGTGGCCCCTCTTCACGACGTCGCAGGAACTGCCGCTGAGCGGGCTACGCCGGCGCGCTGTGACAGGCTTTGCGAACTACCTGGTGCTGTATTGCGTGGACGGACAGGTCATTGACGTTGTGCGTGTGATCCACGCCGCGAGAGACCTTCCCGCCGTTCTTGCAAGAGACATCGAGCCGGAGCCGGAGTGATCGAGTACATCGGGCCCAGATGCCACCGTCCCCCCGTGGCTCTATCCTTCCCAATGCCCTCGGCCCCGGACGACAACCCGCGTAACCGCAAGGCCATCCGGCGCGCCCCGGCCTCGGGCGAGGTCGTTCCGTCGCGTGCGCGCCCGCCCGAGCGCGAGTTTGACGAGGACCCCTCCGAGGACGACATTGCGCGGCTCGACAGCCCGGTGCGGACCTGCCCGGAGTGCCGCAAGGAGGTCTTCGACGATGCGGAGGTCTGCTACCACTGCGGGCACGCGTTCTCGCGCGAGCCCCGTGGCCCGTCGGGCGTCCAGATCGCCGTCGTCGCGGTGCTCGTTCTCTCGTTCCTGATCTTCACTCTCGCCTACCTGTTCTAGTCGCGTTCGGTCGGCGGGAGCGGGTTTGGCTGGATGTAGTTTCTGGTGGCACGGCACGGAGTGCCGTTCCCGGCTCGGAGAGCCGAGCCACCAAAGATCATCACCGCTGTGCCTCCTGCACGCCGCGTGCCGATACTCACGCCCGGATGATGCCCACGACTACCGCTGCTGCGCGCACGCTCCGCCCGCTGGTCCGCCTGGACCCGGGTTGGCTCTTCCTCATCGTGGGCGTGGCGGTGGTCGCCTGCACGGTGCTCATCCCCGCGCAGCGCAGCCTCAACAACGCCCGGTGGGAGCGCGATCGCGCGATGGCCATCGAGCGGCACCGCGTCGAGCGCCTGGAGCGGTACGCCGCGTACCTCGATGCGCTTGGGCGGGGCGATGAGAGCGTGCTGCTCTCGCTCGCGGCGACGCAACTGAACATGTCGCCCGAGGACCGCGTGCCGCTGACGCTCCCCGATGACCCAGCGCTCACGAGCGCGAGCGTGTTCCCGGCTCTCGAGCCGCCGCCGCTGGACCTGCCCGTGCGCCCCGAGAAGGCCCGCAGTTCGTCGCTCCTGGAGCGTCTGACGATCGGCGACACGTCGCGCCTCTGGCTCATGGCCCTGGGGCTGATCAGCATCGTGTGGGGACTGCTGCCTGCTTCGATGCGTGCGGGGTCGGCTGGCGCGCGCGACTTGGAGAGCGAGACCGCGCGGGTGGGTGCGTCCGGGGAGTAATAGACTGCTGGGCTTTTGCTGTCGGCCAGTCACGCGGTGCCCGAATGCCCACCTCTCTCAAAGCCGATGTCCTGATCTTCGGCGGCGGGATCGCCGGGCTGTGGACGCTTGCGCGTCTCAGGAGTCTGGGCTATTCCTGCCTTCTCGTCGAGCCGCACGCGCTGGGCGCGGGGCAGACGATCGCCAGCCAGGGCATCATTCACGGCGGGTTGAAGTACGCGCTCGATGGACAGGTCGGCGGAGCCGCGAGGGCGATCGCGGCGATGCCCGGCGTCTGGCGGCGCTGCCTTGCCGGAGAAAAGGATGCGCCGGTCGATCTCCGCGGCGTGCCGGTGCTGAGCGATCACTACCACTACTGGACCTCGTCGGGCGTGCTGTCGCGCATGGCCGGCGCGGGCGCCTCCAGGGTGATGCGCACCGATGTGGAGCGGCTTGCGCCCGCGGACCGGCCGGAGTTACTCCGCGCTGCGCCGACGGGCGTGGGCGGCGTCGACGTGTACCGCGTGGGCGAGATGGTGCTCGATGCGAGGATGCTCGTGGCGCGACTGGCGGAACTGGGTCGCGGCCGCCTCGTGCATGGGGCGCTCGTGCCGTCCGAAGATTTGAAGCGAGCACCCGGACAAGTCCGCCTGCGCTGCACGGATGGGCGCGAGGTGACTGTGCGGGCGCAGACGGTGGTACTCGCGGCGGGCGCGGGGAATGAGCACTTGCTCGAAGCCTTCGGCGGCCCGGGCACGGGCGAGGGGGGGTTCCTGAGGATGCAGTGCCGGCCTCTGCACATGGTCATGCTCCGCGGAGCGCCCGCAGAGTTGTTCGGGCACTGCGTCGGGACATCGACCTCGCCGCGGCTGACGATCACGAGCGGGCGGATAAGCGTTCCGGTAGGCACGGCGGCGGGGGAGCCGGAGCATGTGTGGTACATGGGTGGACAGATCGCCGAGGCGGGTGTTGAACGCTCGCGGGAGAAGCAGATCGAAGCGGCGAAGCGCGAACTCGCGGAGTGCGTGCCGTGGGTGAAGGTCCCGTCGGAAGCACGATGGGCGACGCTGATGGTTGACCGCGCTGAGGGCGTGCGTGGGGGGGCGGAGGCGAACAAGCGGCCTGATGGACCGGCCGTCGTGCGGACCAGGACGGCGATCGCCGCGTGGCCTACCAAACTGGCGTTCGCACCGCTGATGGCGGACGAGGTGGTTGCGCTGCTCGGAGAGATGAGGGTGCTGCCGCGAGCGGACTCATCGCTCGACCCGCCCGTGCCCTGTGCTCCGCCGATCGCGCTGCACATCTGGGACCGGGAGGGCATCGTATGGAGTTGAGACGCCTGGGCAGAACCGGCCTTTGCGTCGGTGTCATCGGCCTGGGCACGGTGAAACTCGGGCGCACCCGGGGCCTGAAGCATCCTGTTCCCGCCGCCGCGTTGCCCACCGATGAGGAAGCGGAACACCTGCTGCGCACCGGGGCGGAACTGGGCGTGAACCTCATCGACACCGCGCCAGCGTACGGCATAAGCGAGCAGCGGATCGGCGAGTTGATGCAGCGGCACGGGTGGTTCGGCGGGCGCGACCGCTGGGTTCTGTGCACCAAGGCGGGCGAGGAGTTCGACCCGGATGGCGTGGGGGGGGCGTGGGG
>ENA-ORBV01014294-ORBV01014294.1-microbial-mat-metagenome-genome-assembly--contig:-NODE-14294-length-11907-cov-3.498394_pt1 | contig 11907 bp, 15 predicted proteins | sample MGYA00237777_ERZ505514 | MGnify/ENA primary metagenome ERZ505514 (study PRJEB26160, sample SAMN06269048) | microbial mat metagenome | isolation source: Oligotrophic lake microbial mat | place... | reverse complement strand
CTGGACGGCAAGTAGGCGGGCCGGTGTTGAAGCATCCTTTTTCAGTTTTCGGGCGTGCCCCGAAGGCGCCCACGCCGGCCTTCATGCTGATCGAAGGCCCGATCGTGCGTCCCCTGCCGCCGGAGTCGACCAGAGTCGTCACCCGGAACTTCTGGCTGGTGCAGCCCTGGGCGATCGTCGCCATCGTCATGGTCGTCATCACCGCCCTGGTGATCCTCGGTCTGATCCTGGACCTCAATCGCGGCTTCTGAGGGTGGCGGCCCCTCGGTGGCGTGCCTATGATTTGGTCGCAAGAAACAGTCTCCGCGTGCGTTCCGTTTCCTGACGTCCCGTGTCCTGACGTCCAGACCGACCAGGAGGTGCTCGTGGCTACAGCCGTTCTCATCGTTCGGGCCAGACTGAACAACCTGTCCGACCGGCGGAAGTTCGACGATTGGTACCGGACCGACCATCTGCCGTCGGCACTCAAAGCCTTCCAGGCGCAACGGGCCTGGCGCTGCTGGAGCCGGACCAATCCCCTCGTGCATCTGGCACTCTACGAATTTCCGAGCGTCGAAGAGGCCGAGGCCATTCTCGATTCGGAAGCGCTGGCCGGCCAGATCGCCGAGTTCGACCACTTCTGGGGAACCGAGGTCACGCGCACGCGCGAAATCGTCGAGATCGCGGAGGAACTCTCCGCGCGCGCGTGAAAAGAAGTCCTTACTTTGAGTTCACTTTGCACGCCGCCAGTTCCTTGCGGCGTGCTGCGTCTTCCACGCCATGCCTGCTTGCGGAATTGCGGTTACACCAATTCATGTGTTGAACCAGGTTTGCACTCCACCGCATGCCTTCGAAGGTGCAGCTCGACTCCAGGGACTGGGCAAGCTCCACCTGGCTCCGCGATCTGGCCGTATACTCGTTGCAGTTCGTGATGGGGACCGCACCGAAATCGCCTCTGCAGGTCACCAGTGTCTTGCGGCGCTCGTCATCTTCCCGACCACGATCTTTAGGAGACGCCCCCTTGCACCAGTTCATGTGTGCCGCCGGATCGGGGCTCCATCGCGGACCTGGAAAATTGCATCCGGTCGCCATCTGGACCTGGCTCGTCGCTTTAGCGACGTAATCCTGGCAACTCTCGATGGCGACCGGACCAAATGAGCCCTGCGCGACGGCAGGGGTTGCCGCCAGAAGCAACAGGGACGAGAGGGCGACCGCCAAGGCCGTGGAATTCATGATGTTCTCCACTGCACTCAACGCCGCTATGTCGTCATAGTTGCGCGATGTCTGTTGCGACGCCGACCCTCCCCGCCCGAGCCGAGCGCCTGTGGGCGGCGCTGCTGGCAGCGACGCTGATGAACCTGCCCCTGGGATCGGTCTACTCCTTCAGCGTGCTGCTGCGCCCGATCGAGCAGGAGCTGGCCATCCCGCGCTCGGCGCTGTCGCTCGTCTTCGGCCTGTGCACGGTGGGCTTCACGGTGGGCTCGGTATGCGCCGCCTTCCTGTTTCGCGTCGCTCCCGCGCCGATCCTGGTGCTGGCGAGCGCGCTGGTGGCCGCCGGCGGCATCGTGATGGCGGCGACAGCGACTGGGCTCACGCAATTGCTGCTGGGCTACGGCATCGTCTTCGGCACCGGCGGCGGCGTCGCCTACATCCTGCTGCAGCAGGGCGTGAACATGCTGGTGCGGCGGCGCCAGGGGCTGGTGAACGGCTACATCGTCAGCCTCTACCCAATGGGCGCCATGATCGCGACGCCCATCTTCCACGCCTGCAACGAGGCCTTCGGCTGGCGCACGACGCTGGCGGGTCTGGCGGCCGTGCTGGTGGCAAGCGGCATGGCGGCGGCGCTACTTGCCCGACATGCCGGCGCGCGGCTAGTTGCGCCGGCAGGGAACACAACGACAGGGCCGGCGATTCTGGGCCCGACCTTCTTCAAGCTCTCGGCAACGTTTTTCCTCGCCGCCGCGGCCGGGCTGATGGTGCTGAGTCAGGCGCGGGAGATCGTGGCCGCCTATGGCGGGGCGGCAGCCCTTGCGGTGGGCGCCACGACCGGCCTCACCGGCGCGATTGCAGCCGCGCGCATCGGCGGCGGCTGGCTGGTCGATCGCTTCGCGGTGCCGCATGTGATGTGCGGGGCGCACGCGCTGGCGCTCTGCGGCGGGCTGCTGGTGACGTTGCTGCCCTCGCCCGTCACCGCGGTTCTGGGCCTCGGGATGATCGGCCTCGGCTACGGCTTCGTCTCCGGCGCCACCGCCGGCGGCATCGGCCTCTACTGGCGGCCGGCCGACTACGGGCGCGTCGCCGGACGCACCTACGTCGCCTGGTGCCTGGCCGCCGTCAGCCTGCCGGTCCTGGCCGGCTACTTGTTCGACATGACCCGCGAGTACGGCACCGCGGTGCTGATCGCCGCCGGTGCCAACGTCGCGGGCATGGCGATGGCGCTCACCATGCCGAGACGCGGCTGGCGGGAGGGCGGCTGAACCCTCTCCGTCACTCCTGCGGATAGCGCCAGGGCTTGGCCGGCTGCTCGGCACCCTCGTCGATGGTCCAGTGCGGGATGGCGAGACTGGGCGAGACGTCGGCGAAGACCATGCGCACCCGCGTGCCGATGCCGACGCGGCGCACCATCTCGGCGGGCGCCAGCGTGCCATCCTGAGTCACGAGATTGCCGACGACGCGCAGCGCCTCGTGCTCGCTGGGCTTGCCCTTCTGCGTGTCGAGGTCGACCAGCAGGATCAGGTACGGCGAGTGCGCCTTGAAGGCGGGCTGGATGGCGTGATGGACCTCGGTGTAGGAATGCACCGCGCCCTTGCCTTCCACCTTCGTCCACGCCGACTCGGGCGAGGCGCACCACGGGCACGCGGTGGTCGGCGGGTAGCGCAGCAGGCCGCAGGCGCTGCATTTCTGCAGATGGAAGTCGTGCTGGGCGCAATGCTTGAAGTAGGCGAGGTTCTCGACGTCGAGATCGTTCACGTCGAGCGGCATGCCTAGATAAGTTCCCTGGACGGCCATGGTGCTGCTCCCCCTACTCGTTCCGCATGACCATGGCCGATCCCGTGCCCGGGTTGGCCCAGCCCATGTTGGTGGTGAGCTCGCACTTCTTCGCCTGCCGGCAGCCGCCCTCGCGATAGTCGTAGGTGTGTTGCCGCTTGCCATCGGGCCCAACGGGACATGAATCGTCGGCGTCGTGACGCAGCTGGCGCACGTTCTCGATCACCATGTTGAGGCCGTGCGTATAACCCTCGCAGAGATGGCCACCGCTGGTGTTGTTGGGCCGCCGGCCGCCGAGGCGGATCGTGCCGTCGCTCACGTAGTTGCCGCCCTCGCCCTTCTTGCAGAAGCCGTAATCCTCGAGCTGCAGCATGGTGGTGAAGGTGAAGGCGTCGTAGGAGCCGGTGACGTCGATGTCCTCCGGCCCGACCCCTGAGTTGGGCCACAGGATCTCGCGGGCGTACTTGCCGGCCACGGTCGAGATCGGCCCGTGCTGGTAGTGCATGTCGGTGCGCGGCTTGTTGCAGCGGCCGACGACGCCGCGAATCATCGTGCGCGGATGGCGGCAGTCGCGCGCCCGCTCCGCACTGGTGACGACCAGCGCCGTGCCATTGTCGGTCTCGACGCAGCAATCGAGCAGGTGCAGCGGCTTGCAGATGATGCGGCTCTTGAGCACGTCGTCGACGCTGACGCGCTCCTTGTAGAAGGCCTTGGGATTGTTCGAGGCGTGCTCGCTGTGGATCGCCTTGACCGCGGCCACCTGTTCCGGCCGCGTGCCGTAATCGTACATATGGCGCATGAAGCTGGGCGCGAACATCTGGCCGGCGCTCTGCCAGCCGTAAGCGCGGGCGTGCAGCATGTCGCCCGACACCGGCGCCACGGCGCGCGCGCCGGTGCCGCCGATACGCACCTGGCTAAAACCGTTCATGGCGCGGAAGATCACCACGGCCTTGCACATGCCGGCTTCCATCAGGCCCATCGCCATGCCGACCAGCGCCTCGGTCGAGGAGCCGCCGCCGAACACGTCCATGTAGAAGTTGGGCCGGATACCGAGGTCGCCCGCGATAAAGGTCGAGAAGGTCGAATCGCCCGATTGGTAGGAGAGCATGCCGTCGACGTCGGAAGGTTTCAGCCCCGCATCTTCGATGGCGTTGCGCACCGCCTTCGTGCCGAGCGCCCGCGTCGTCACGCCCGAGCCGCGCATGTATTCGGTCTCGCCGACGCCCACGATGGCGTACTTGTCGCGCAGGTATTTCGGGCTGGATGTGTCGGTTTCGGCCGGCATCGTCATGGCGTACCCCATCGATGGCTCTCGGGACGCCACGATACGACGGCGTCGGTGGAGCGTCTGCCCCTTCAAGCCTGCGAGCCGCATCGCGGCTCTTGCAAATTGCCACCCGCCTCCCGGTCGTCGACCTTATCTATCGTCCCGCAGGAGAGGAGAGACCATGCCCGTCGACCCACAAATCCAGGCCTTGCTGGATCGGGGTACCGGTGTGCCCGCCACCCACACGCTACCGGTGGCCGAGGCGCGGCGGCAGTATGAAGCGCGCATCGCGCTTATGGCACCGCCACCGGCGGTGGCGAAGGTCCTGGAGCGCAGCATCGACGGTCCTGAGGGCGCGATCAGGCTTCGCGTCTACACACCCGCCGACAGTGGGCCGTTTCCCCTGATGATGTTCTTCCACGGCAGCGGCTTCGTGCTGTGCAGTCTCGATACGCACGACGGCATGTGCCGCAACCTGGCGGCCGGCATCGGCTGCGTGGTGGTGTCGGTCGATTACCGGCTCGCCCCGGAGCACAAGTTCCCCAGGGGTCCCGATGATTGCTTGGCGGCGACACGCTGGGCGGCCGCCAACGCCGCCGGGCTCGACATCGATCCGGCGCGCGTCATGGTGGCCGGCGACAGCGCCGGCGGCAACATGGCCGCGGTCACCGCGCTCCGCATTCGTGACGAAGGCGGACCTAGGCTTTGCGGCCAGATGCTGCTCTATCCGGTGACCGACTATCACACGCCGGGGACGCCTTCCTATGCCGAGAACGCCGACGGTTATGGCCTCACCCGCGACACCATGGAGTGGTTCTGGGCGCATTACCTCACCAGCCCGGTGGAGGCGGAGAATCCCTATGCATCACCGCTGCGCGCCCGCGACCTCACCGGCCTGCCGCCGGCCTATGTGACGAGCGCCGAGTATGACCCCTTGCGCGACGAGGCCGAACGCTACGGCATGCGGCTGCGGGCCGCTGGCGTGCCGACCGAGATCACCCGCTTTCCCGGCATGAACCACGGCTTTCTGTTTTGGGTCGGCGTCGTTGGCGGCGCCGACCGTGCGATGGCCGAGGCCTGCGCCTGGGCTCGCCAGGCATTCCGGAGGTAAAGGTCAGATGGCCGATGGAATATTCGCAGGTCTGAAGGTCATCGATTGCGCGAGCTGGATCGCGGGCCCCGCGGCGGCGACGATCCTCTCGGACTTCGGCGCCGAGGTGATCAAGATCGAGCCGCCGGGGGCCGGCGATCCGTGGCGGGCGTCAGCCCCGGTGCCGGGCAAGACCACGGACTATTGGTGGCAGCTCACCGCCCGCAACAAGCGGAGCCTCGCCATCGATCTCAAGCACGCCGAGGGACTGGCGGTCCTTCAACGCCTGATCGCCTCGACCGACGTCTTCATCACCAACTTCCCCCTGCCCGTGCGCGACCGCTTAAAAATCGCGGCCACAGACCTCCTCGCGGTCAATCCGCGGCTCATCTATGGCTCCATCACGGCCTATGGCGAGACCGGCGAGGAGGCGGCCCGCACAGGTTTCGACGCCACCGCCTACTGGGCCCGCACGGGACTGATGGACATGGTGCGGGCCACCACCGAGACGGAGCCGACCCGGTCGATGCCGGGCATGGGCGACCATCCCACCGCGACCGGTCTTTACGCGGCCATCGTGACGGCGCTGTACCGCCGCGAGAAAACGGGGCAGGGCGGAGTCGCGCAAACCTCGCTGCTGCAGAACGGGCTCTGGGCCAACGGCTGCTTCGTGCAGAACCGCTTGTTCGGCGAGCATGTGAAGCACCGCCCGCCGCGCACCGACACGCCGAGCGCGCTTGCCAACCACTATCGCTGTCGCGACGGACGCTGGTTCCTGATGGCGCTGCACAACGAGGCCCGCCAGCTCGCGAGCTTCCTCAAGGCGATCGACGCCGAGCATCTGGCCCAGGACGAACGCTTCGCCACCCAGCCGGCGCGGCGTGCAAACGCCAAGGCACTGACCCAGATTCTGGGCGAGATCTTTGCCCGGCGCGACCTGGCGGACTGGAAGACGATCCTCGAAGCGGCCGGCGTCACCTTCGGCGCCGTGTTCACGGTCGACGAGGCCGCCGACGATCCGCAGTCGCGCGAGATCGGCGCACTCGTTCCTTTTGCCGACGGCGCCGGCCTCACCGTGTCGAGCCCGTTCCACATCGAAGGCTCCGCCAAGGTCGAGCCGCAACGCGCGCCCACCGTCGGTCAGCATTCGGCGACGGTGCTGCGCGACGCCGGCTATTCCGCCGACGAGATCGCGCGCCTCAAAACGCTCGGGGTGTTGCAGCAGTAAAATCATCGACCTGAAAGGATTGACCTCATGACCCTCACCCTCGCGGATGCCAATCGCGTGATCGCCGGCGCCATCGAGAAGGCGAACCAGCAAGGCACCAAGATGAACATTGCCGTGTGCGACGCCGGCGGGCGGCTCCTCGCCTTTCAGCGCATGGATGGCGCCATGTGGGCGGGCGCCTTCGGAAGCCAGGGCAAGGCCATGGCCTCGGCCGCCTTTGGACGCCCGAGTGGCGATCTGACGCCACGTGCCGACCATCCGACCTTGCGCGGCATCGCCGCGGCCGAAGGCAACCACATGTTCTATGGCCAGGGTGCCGTGCCGATCTTTAGCCAGGGTGTCCTGATCGGTGCCTGCGGCGTTGGCGGCGGGACCGCCCAGGAAGACGAGGATTGCGCCCGCGCCGGCGTCGAAAAGCTGTGATGCTGACGGACCGCTACGGCCTCCCCCTCTCCACCAACGTCGCCGCCGCGCGCGATGCTTACGCCGACGGCGTAAATCTTCTCCTGACCGTCTACCCCGGCGCCGGCGCGGCTTTCGACCGCGCCATCGCCGCCGATCCAAAATTCGCCCTGGCCCATATCGGCAAGGCCCGTGCCTTCCAGCTCGCGGTCAACCTTGCTGGCATGCGCGACTCTCTCGCCACGGCACTCACGCTCACCGAAGGAGCTTCGGCGCGCGAGCTCAGCCACATAAATGTCTTTCGTCTCCTGTTTGCCGGCCAGGCCGTCGCGGCGCTGGCCGCGCTCCGCGCCCATGTGGAGACGTGGCCGCGCGACGCGCTGGTGCTGAGCCTTGCCGCCAACCAAGGCGGCTTGATCGGGATGTCCGGCCTGCCCGGCCGTGAACAGGGGCTTGTCGATTTTCTGGATCCGCTCGCCACGCACTATGGTGAGGATTGGTGGTTCGAGGCCCACTACGGCATGGCGCTGTCGGAAATCGGCCGGCACGACGCGGCACGCCCCCGGATAGAACGCTCCCTGGCGCAGGTCAGGCGCAACGCCTATGGCGCCCACGCCTTCGCCCATCTCTGCTACGAAACCGGCGAGCGCGACAGCGGCATCGACTTCATGCGCGACTGGCTGCCGCTTTACGATCGCGGCGGCGGCTTGTTCGGCCACCTGAACTGGCACCTCGGCCTGTTCGAGCTGCACGCCGGCCATCTCGACGCGGGGCTTCGCCTCTACAACGATGCCTTCTGCGCCGACGATCATCGCGGCGCCGTGCATCAGAAGCTCTCGGATTCCTCCTCGTTCCTGTGGCGCTCGGAACTGGCCGGCCATCCCCGCGATCTCGCGCGCTGGGCGAAGCTGCTGGAATACGCGCGCGAGAAAATTCCACGCCCGGGCTTTTCCCTCGCCGACTGGCACGTGGCCCTCGCATTGGCTGCCTCAGGCGAAGACGCTGCGTTGGAAGACTGGGTCGAGGGCATCGAGGAGCTGGTGAAGGCCGGCCGCTATCCCTCCGGCGCCACCATCCCCACCGTGGCGCGCGCCTTCGCGGCCTTCCAGCGCGGCGATCATGCCACGGCAATCGACCTGATCGTGCCGATGCTGCCCGATCGGGAACGCATGGGCGGCAGCCGGGCGCAGATCGATCTGGTGGAAGCGACGCTGCTGCGGGCCTATCTGAACGCGGGACGCGTGGCGGAGGCCCGGCATCTGATCGCGGACCGGCGCCCGGGCCCGGCGATTCTTCCGGTCGCGCGGCTTCAATAGCGTGTGCGCCAGGCTTACTTGATCCCCAGCAGCTCGACGTCGAAAATCAGCGTCGCGTTGGGCGGAATGGCGCCACCGGCGCCGCGCGCTCCGTAGCCCAGTTCCGGCGGAATGATCAGGGTTCGCTTGCCGCCGACCTTCATGCTGGCGACGCCCTCGTCCCAGCCGCCGATGACGCGCTTCATGCCGATGGGAAACTCGAAGGGTGCCCCGCGGTCCACGGAAGAATCGAATTTTTTGCCTTTCGCCCCTCCTTCGGAGAGCCAGCCGGTGTAGTGCATGACACAGGTCTGGCCGGTCTTCGGGCTGGCGCCCGTGCCGACGGTCGTCTCGATGATTTGCAGGCCGGATGGGGTCGTCATGGCTTTTCCCTGGGTTTGCGCGGCCGCCGGATGGGCGGCTGCCAAAGTTGAAGTGGCAATTGTTGCGGTTGCGATCAGGACGCGGCGGGTCACTGGCATGTGGCTGTTCCTTGGGAGAGGTCGCGTGCGCATCAAGCGTTACATCGCCGTCATGCCGCCGTCCACGAACAGCAGGGCGCCGGTGACGTAGGAGGCATCGTCGGAGGCCAGGAACAGGATCGCGGCGGCGACCTCCTCGGCCCTTCCCGGGCGCTTCATCATGGTCCCTTTCGCGGCGCTGGCGTTGTACTGCTCGACGGTCTCGCCGGCCGCTGCAATACGGCGTGCATGGAACGGCGTGAAGATCGGGCCAGGGCCCACGGCATTCACGCGAATGCCCTCCGGCGAGTGGTCGGCGGCGAGCGCTCGCGTCAGGCCCGCGATCGCGGCCTTGGTGGTGTCGTACTGCAGGTTGCCGCCGCCTGCGACGACGGAACGGACGGAAGCGACGTTGACGATGGCGCCGCCCCCACCCGCTCCGGCCTTGTCGCGGCGCATGAGCGGAATCGCCGCCTTGGCACAGAAGGCGTAGCTCATCAGGTTGACGTTGAGGATCTCGTTCCAGCTCGCAGCACTCGCCTCGTCGATTTTCTCGTATTTGCGGATACCGGCATTGTTCACGAGGATGTCGAGGCGCCCGAACTTGTCCGCGGCACCGTTGACGAAGGCGAGGCATGCGGCCTCGGTACCGACGTCCGCCTGCGTGAACGCGACTTTGGCGCCGGCGGCCTCGAGCTCGACCGCTACGCGCTGGCCGCGCTCGCCGTCCCGATCACAGAATGCCACCATCGCGCCCTCGGCGACGAAACGCCTGACCGTCGCCTCACCGATCCCGGATGCCCCGCCCGTCACCGCGGCGATCTTGCCGTCGAGCCTTCCCATTGTTCGCCCTCTTTCATTGCATTGCGAAAACGCACAGTCGCGGAACGTAGCATCTATCCGGTGTGCGGTTGCATCCTTCTTCCCCTTGGCGCGTTATCAGCTTTGTATTTTTGGGGGATCGCATGCGGGTTGGCATTTTGATGTCTTTTATGGCCTGCGTGCTCTTCGCATCGCCATCGGCTTTTGCCCAGTCCTGGGTGTATGAGGTCCGCGGCGGCGTGCTGGCACATGACATCCCGATCGTCGCCGCCGGCCGCTACGAAAGCGGGATCAGCCTCAACGCCGAGATAGCCTTCACCCCGTCATTACCGCTGTTCGGAGGCGCGATCCGGCCGGTCCTTGGCGGCTCCTTCGCGCCCAACGGCCAGACGAGCTGGGTCTATGTCGATGCGAGGTGGGAATGGGCCGGCCCGCTGTTCTTCTTCGGCATCGGCGTCGGGCCGGCGATCCAGACCGGCAACAACCTCTATGTATCGACGAGCGGCCAAAAGGCGTTGGGCTCGCGCGTGCTATTCCACATTCCGCTCGAGATCGGCCTCCAGATCACGCCACAGGTCCGCGTCTCGGCCTTCTACGAACATGTCTCCAACGCCTACACGGCCTTCCCCAATCCCGGCATGGACAATATAGGTGGCCGTCTCGCCTTCCGCTTCTGACTCTGGGCGCGTGCCCGGCGGCTCGTTGTCGATCACCTGGAGCTTTCAACTCCACATCATCGCTTGAGCAACATGACGCCCACAATCGGGACCAGCGCGCCGCCAACCGCGCCCAATAGCGTCAAGAAAACGCGTCGTATGTGGCGTCGGACGAGGCGGCCCCGGCTCATTGGACGTGGAGTCGTGTCGCCGTAAACTGTGCGGGCATAGAAGGTGGTCGTGCCGTACCACCAGCCAAGCCCGCCCCCCACGAGGCCAAGCAGTGCTATCAGCCCCCAGACAATGAACTGGACGGCTGCGGTCATGCCGCCTTTTCCTCGACCGGTAACAGCACGGGCGTCGCGGGCTCCGCCGGCCGCTGTAGCGCGAAGAGCGATTGCCCTTCGTCGCGGCTGAGACGGGTGGCGTAGAGGTTACACATGGTGCGCAGCATAGCTGGCGCACCGTCGGCCGTCAGGGCCCTGCGATGCTCCCGATCCGGGGGCTTGAGCAGGGTGTGCCTGCCAATTGAAGAAGCAGTCTCCTCCCCCGTCATCGGGGGAGGTGGCCCGTCATACGGGCCGGAGGGGTCATGACCCCATCGCCCTCGTAAGACGAGGGCACTTCCCCCCGCAGACGGGGGAAGAGAATGAGCCGTTACTGCGGGGACAGTCTCACCGCCGTCATGAAGCGGGTGCGGAAATAGTCGGAGTCCAGGTGCGTCACCGAGACGGGCGAGCCGCGCTGCGTGGCATGAACGAAGTGGTCGTTGCCGGCATAGATGCCGATGTGGGTGTAGGTGCCGCGGGAACCGAAGAGGACGAGGTCTCCCCGCTGGAGGTCGTTGCGCGCGACAGTCACGCCCTCGCGCGCCATGTCGTGCGGCATGCGCGGAATCCTTTGTCCGAAGACCGCGCCGTAGAGGTAATAGACGAAGCCGCTGCAGTCGAAGCCCGACTTCGGCGAGGTGCCGCCGTAGCGATAGGGCGTGCCCAGGTAGTTCATGGCGCGCGAGACCAGGCGGTCGCCCCAGTCGTTCGTGACGGTGGGTGCGACGGCGGGGGTGGCGAATGAAACCGGGACCACGGCGGCGGGTGCCGCGGTCGTGAAACCCGCGTACGTGCCGTTCTCCTGTTGCCATCTGGCATTGAGTTGATCGGAAACGGTATCCGTCGGATCGGCCTTCACCGCAGGCTTCAGCTTCGCCTTCGTGGCGGCCTTGACCTGGAGCGGTTTGACCTGGGGCGCCTTGACCTGGGCAACTGCGGGAGAAAGAACACCCGCCGTCCCGACCAAGGCCAGGGCCGCCAGCATCAGGATTCCGTTCCTCAACGCCATAAACTCTTCTCCTGCGGTCCCCGCCATTGTGGCGAAGGCCAGCCCGCCCGTCCAACAAATGTTGCATTTTTGCCACAGTAATTTCGGCCGTTAATGCATTGATTTAATTATATTTTTAGCACTCGCGTCGCGACCTCGCGCGCTTCATGCCAATCGTCGGTTCGCGATTGCACGCGTTTCTGACAGAGTGACTCCGGAGGTCGAGCCATCGGCCGCTATTTGGGGCCATTGTTCTAAGGATTGGAAATGGGCGGCTCGTCCCATCATTGCGGCAGACGTCGTCCGTTCAGGAGCCTGGTCTTGGCCGCGGCCGGCGCCTTGGCAATGACAGCCTGCGGCGATAGCGGCTCCTACCAGACAGCGGCGATGGATGCCTCCTCC
>ENA-ORBV01014293-ORBV01014293.1-microbial-mat-metagenome-genome-assembly--contig:-NODE-14293-length-11907-cov-4.070076_pt1 | contig 11907 bp, 16 predicted proteins | sample MGYA00237777_ERZ505514 | MGnify/ENA primary metagenome ERZ505514 (study PRJEB26160, sample SAMN06269048) | microbial mat metagenome | isolation source: Oligotrophic lake microbial mat | place... | reverse complement strand
ATGCTGGGTAGAGCGGAGTTTGGGCAGGGAACGACGCGCTTGGGACAAAGCTTGCTCCGCTGCTGTTGATCTGGAGCTGCGCAGCCGGTCCGGCAGCGACGCGTTGTTGTAAAGCGCAGCGAACTGCGCTCTAGGGCGCGTCCGCCGTGCTCAATCGCCGTCATTCACTTGATCGTCTGTGCCGTAGACTGCGGCTCATCTAATGCCACGGACGAGTGCCCCATGAGCTATGCCAACCTGTTGATTGAAGATGTAAACACGGTACGTACGATCACCATCAATCGACCCGAAAAGCTCAATGCCTTGAACCACGCGACCATTTTGGAGCTGCGTCAGGCTTTCGCGGCGGCGCGTTGTGATGCGGCGGTGCGGGTGGTGGTACTGACGGGCGCGGGGCCTAAGGCTTTTGTGGCTGGCGCGGACATTTCTGAATTGGTCACGCAAACCCCGGTGGTCGCCCGCGAGTTCTCGCGCATTGGCCAACAAATGATGCGCGAGGTCGAGACCTTGGGTAAGCCGGTGGTGGCCCGACTGAATGGATTTACCTTCGGCGGTGGTATGGAACTGGCGATGTGCTGTCATCTGCGCATAGCGGCCGACACCGTGAAACTTGGGCAGCCGGAGATTAACCTTGGCATCACGCCAGGTTTTGGTGGCACGCAGCGGTTGACGCGTTTGACCGGGCGCGCTGCTGCCCTGGAGTTATGTCTGCTCGGCGCGCCGATCAGCGCGGAACGCGCCTTGCAACTGGGCATCGTCAATCGCGTCGTGGCGCTGGCAGATTTGGATACCGAAGTCGCCAAAATCGCGAATCAATTGGCGCGTTCAGCGCCGCAAGCCTTGCGTGGCATCTTGGATGCGGTGATTCAAGGCGGCGACATGGCGCTCGAGCAGGGTCTGGAATTTGAAACGCAGTGTTTTGCGATTACGGTATCCACCGACGATATGCATGAAGGCACCCGTGCATTCCTCGAAAAGCGCGCCGCAGTGTTCAAGGGCAGCTGAGAAACATGGCCTGCGACTAAAGTAGCACGCGCCAGCAGGCTGCCTCCATGGTGTTTTTCTTCGCGTATTGACGATTGTCAAGATTTCGTTCTGTGACTGCGGCAGAGTGAACTCACTCAATTTGCAACTGGAGTTCACCATGAACAAAACGCTTTTTGCCATCGCACTTTCCGCGGCTGCTTTGCTGGCCTATTCGCCTGCTGCATCGGCGTATCAAACTGGCGATTGGGTCGCTCGAATTGGCGTGGGTAGTGTCAACCCCAAGTCTGACAACGGCACGCTGGCGGGCACCTTGGATTTGGAAGTTGACAGTGATGTGAAGCCCGCGTTGGCGCTCAGTTATTTCTTTACAGATCATGTCGCCGCTCAAGTACTAGTTGTGTGGCCTTTTGAGCATGATTATGATTTGAATGGCGCCAAATCAGGTTCGTTCAAACATTTGCCACCGACGGTGACGGTGCAGTATCACTTCAACCCGACCGGCCCGATGAACTTCTACTTGGGCGCGGGTTTCAACTACACCTATGTGTATGACGAAAATATTGCGATCCCCGGTGCAAAGCTGAGTTTGGATAATTCTTTTGGCTTGGCTGCGGAACTGGGAGTTGAATATTTCTTGACTGACAATTGGAGTTTGGGCGCGCAAGTTTGGTGGGTCGACATCGACAGCGACGCCCGCCTTAATGGGGCCGATATCGGCACCGCAAACGTAGACCCGATCGTGTTCGGCATTGATCTCGCATACAAGTTCTAGGGCTGTTCGCCGAGTAGGCGTTTGCTGCTTTCCACCCGGCGCCGATGGCGCCGGTCTTTTTATGGTGGACGCCGACTTTTTTCGGGCAATCGGGGCAGGGGCCAAGCCCAATGTGCGTCAATGGCATCCCGAGGTCGGCGTGCCCGCGTGTATGCTTGAGGGCTAATTGAACGGAGTCTATCGATGCCGCAGTTGGCGCAACGCATGAGCTGGGCTGTCCCAAGCGCGATCATGGCCGTAGCCGAGAAGGCCAAGCGCCTGAAGGCCAGCGGCCGAGACATCATTAGTTTTTCCATCGGCGTGCCAAATTTTCTGCCGGGTGAGCATGTCTACCAAGCCGCGCGCGATTCGCTTTCGAAGGATTCTGGACAATACGGATCCAATCGTGGCCCGGATGCCTTACTTGATGCCTATCTGGCGCATTTGAAGCGCAACGGATTGGAGGGCTATGAACGCGCGAATGTCTGTGTAGGGATTGGCGCCAAACATGTGATTTTCAATGTGATGTACGCATTGATCAGCGAAGGCGACGAGATCATTCTGCCGGCGCCCTATTGGACCAGTCATATCGACATCGCCCGAATTCTCGGCGCCGAAGTCAAAATTGCCCAGTGCGGGGCTGATCAGGACTACAAGTTACGTCCACAGCAGTTGCGTGAGCTGATCAGCCCGAGGACCCGCTTGTTGGTTTTCAATAATCCCAATAACCCCACCGGCATGGTTTACAGCGAGGCCGAAATTCGGGCGCTCGGTGATGTATTGGTTGAACAGGATGTCTGGATCATGTCCGATGACATCTACAACCAGATGATCTTTGATGGACTCGGTTGGCACCATTTGCTCAAAACGCACCCCGCCTTGCGCAGTCGATTGATTTTGCTGGATTCCCTGTCGAAGACCTACGGTATGCCGGGATGGCGAGTGGGGTTTGCCGCAGCACCCGTGGAAGTTGCGCAAGCACTGGTCACGTTGAATTCCAACCACATCACCAATTTGCCCGAAGTGGTGTGTGCAGCGGCGGTAGCGGCGTTAACCGGCCCGCAGGATATTCCGGAGCGCATGTGTGGGGAGTTTGCCGCCAAGCGCGATGAGGTCATGGCCAGTTTTGCACGGATCGCCGGCCTCAGCTGCCCACGTCCGCAAGGCGCTTTCTATGCGTTCCCCGATGTTTCTTTTGCGTTTGGCAAACGCCATGGCGATCAATTGATCAAAAACGATGTCGACTTTTGCGATGTGCTGTTGGAAGCGCACGGCGTGGCTTGTGTGCCGGGCAGCGCATTCGGCGAACCCAAAGGTCTGCGCATCTCCTACACCTGCAAGGCCGCCGAATTGACCGAAGGCTTGCGTCGTTTTGAGGCATTCTGCAGCGAGTTAGTGTGATGTCGGCGCCGAAAATACTGGCGGTGATTGCAATGTTGGCCGCGGGCCTGCACCTGTACGCCACCAGCGGTCCATCCCCGCACGACCCACGCAACAACAGCGGCGCTGATGCGATTGTGATGTTGTCGGCGCAATGGTGCGGATACTGCAAGGCGCTGCGCAGTGATCTGGATAAGATGGGCGTGGCCTACACGGAACTCGATATTGACGTAGACGAAGGCGGAATGGCGGCGTTTCGGGCGGTGAATGCTCGCGGCGTGCCGGTATTGGTGGTTGGGCAGGAGGTTGTTTATGGTTACGACCCTGGCCGTTCGCGTGCATTGATTGAGGCTGCTGGCCATCCCTTGGCGAGCCGCTAAACGTTCACATTGACTCAACTGATTGACTAACCGATTGTCTAAAGGAAGCTGACCTATGAAAGCCCCCGTTCGTGTCGTAGTCACTGGTGCAGCAGGACAGATTGGCTATGCCTTGCTGTTTCGCATAGCCGCCGGCGACATGCTCGGCAAAGATCAGCCGGTGATCCTGCACTTACTCGAAATCACGCCCGCCTTGCCGGCGCTGTCGGGCGTGGTGATGGAGCTTAACGACTGCGCGTTCCCGTTATTGCATGGCGTGGTCGGCACCGACGATGCCAGCGTGGCCTTTAAAGATGCCGACTACGCGCTGTTGGTCGGCGCGCGACCGCGCAGCAAGGACATGGAGCGCAAAGACCTGTTGGAAGCGAACGCCGCGATTTTCTCCGTGCAAGGCAAGGCCATCGATGCGCACGCCAGTCGTAACATCAAGGTATTGGTCGTCGGCAATCCGGCCAACACCAACGCGTTGATCGCCCAGCAAAATGCGCCCAGCATCAACGCCGGTCAATTCACCGCGATGATGCGTTTGGATCACAATCGTGCGATCAGTCAACTGGCCGAAAAAACCGGCGCGCTGACCACGGATATCTCCCGGATGATCGTCTGGGGCAATCACTCAGCAACCCAATATCCGGATATTCATCACACCACGATCAAGGGCCAATCGGCAACCGCGCAGGTTGATTCGGGCTGGTATCGCGAAAGCTTTATTCCAACCGTGCAGCAACGTGGCGCCGCCATTATCAAAGCGCGTGGCGCGTCGTCGGCCGCATCCGCAGCAGGCGCCGCGATTGACCATATGCGCAGTTGGGCACTGGGCACCGCCGAAGGCGACTGGGTCACCATGGCAATTCCATCGGATGGCAGTTATGGCGTGGCGCCTGGCGTCATCTACGGCTACCCGGTGACCTGTCAGGATGGCAGTTACAGCATCGTTCAAGGCCTATCGATCGACGAGTTTTCGCAGGCGCGGATGAACGCAACTGAGAAAGAACTGCGCGAAGAGCGCGCCGCGGTTGAACATTTGTTCCCGGCAAAAGCCTAGGTCCGGCGCCGCTGATCCGATCAATAGGGCGCACTTATTCATCGGATCCTATTGACTACCACTTTCCACATACCACATACCACTTACCGCCATGTCTGAAAGCTACTACATTAATCTGGAACAGCCATTAGATGATATCGACATCATGCCATCGGGCAAAGCGGTGGCCAAAATGATGGATCGTATTGATGAAATCACCGATGAGATTGGCGTTACGCGCCTGACTGATTTTGTTGCCGGCGACGGTGAAGACATGTCCGAACTGGTCGAGCAGGAAGGCTGGGATCTCGGCGGATTTGCCGCGACCGCCGGAGGTGCCCATTGGTTTGATGCCAGTGATGGTTTGGATTCGGTGCGTGCAGTACTCGGCTACATTGAATCCGATCCGAACTCCATCAAGCGCGCAAAAGCGCTGATGGAAGAGCTGCGGGAATTCGAGAAAGTCCTGGAAATTGCGCAAACGCACAATGTGCGCTTCCGTTTTGAGTCCGATTATTGAGGTGCCTTGATGTCCCATGATTCTGCTGGTGCGCGCTTGCGTGTGGCGATGCTTGCCGAAAAACCTTTGCAACTGCCCGGCGCAATTAATGCGTTCGCGGCAATGCAGGCGCAACGCGCCGGTTTTAAGGCGCTGTATGTGTCTGGCGCCGGTATTGCCAATGCAAGTTATGGTTTGCCGGATTTGGGCATGACGAGCTTGGACAATGTCTGTGAGGACATTCGTCGCATCAGCGGGGCGACGGATTTGCCGCTACTGGTCGATGCCGACACCGGCTGGGGCGCGGTATTCAATATTCAGCGCACTGTTAAAGAATTCATTCGCGCCGGTGCGGGTGCTTGTCACATTGAAGATCAGGTGCAAGCCAAGCGCTGTGGCCATCGACCGGGCAAAGCCGTGGTCGCCAAAGAAGATTTCGCCGACCGCATCAAAGCCGCGGTGGATGGTCGGACTGATGATCAGTTTTTGATTGTCGCGCGCACTGACGCATTAGCAGTGGAGGGCATCGAATCGGCATTAGAGCGCTCGGTGGCGGCGCAAGAAGCGGGCGCCGATGTGATTTTTGCCGAAGCCTGCACGACCATCGCTGAGTATCAGCGTTTTATCTCCACTTTGAGAATTCCGGTGCTTGCCAATCTAACCGAGTTTGGTAAAACCCCGTATTTCAGTGTCGATGAGTTAGGCGCGATTGGTATCGCGATGATTATTTATCCACTGTCGGCGTTTCGTGCGATGGCAAAAGCTGCCGAAGGCATTTACGGCGCTATTCGCGCAGAACGCACGCAAAGCAGTGTGGTCGATCGCATGCAAACCCGTATGGAGTTGTATGAAGTGCTCGGTTACCACGCTTACGAGCAAAAAATCGACAGTTTGTTTGGCAAGGAATGAGCTGCCAGGCTTCAGCTCGGCACGTCTACCAGCGGCTGCAATGCGGCGTTTAACGCGACCCGTTCATCGAAGACGAAACAGCGGTCGCGATAGCCGTATCCGCCGACCGCTTCGAAGTAGCCCAAAATGCCGCCTTCCAGTTGCAAAACACGCTGATATCCAGCCTGTTGCATCCAAATGGCGGCTTTTTCGCAGCGGATTCCGCCGGTGCAAAAGCTGACGATGGTTTTGTCACGCAAATCCTCGCGGCGTGCTTCCAGTGCGTCCGGAAACTCGGTGAATTTGTCGATCGGCAGACTGAGCGCGTTTTCAAAGCTGCCATAGGCCACTTCTTGTTGATTGCGCGTATCCAACAGCGCAATCGACCGACCTTCGTCGTCTGCGCCACGCGCAATCCAGCGCGCCAACGTTGCGGGATCAACCGCGGACGCCCGCGCGCTGATCGGATTCAATCCAGATTTACGAAAACTGATGGTTTCTGGCTTGGCCTTGATCAGCAATTTGCGAAACGGCAGGCTGGCGCTTTCGCTCCATTTGAGATTCATGTCCGCGAAGCGACTATCGCCACGCAGCCAAACCACAAAAGCGCGCAAGACCGACGGTTCGCCCGCCAGGAATAGGTTAATGCCTTCTGGCGCCACCAAGATGGTGCCCCGTAAACCACTGTCCGCGAGGCGCTCGCGTAAAGCGCAGAGCAAGGCGGCAACATCGTCAATCAGCACAAATCGGTAAGCAGCAAGGTTCAGTGTCACGGTAAGCGAGCCTTTGAGTGTTTCAACTACGCGATGTTGCCTGTCGATCGCTCATTTTCCGTCGAAAAATGCGCATATGAAGCCACTAGTCTCGTCTTTGCGAGGGAGCCTAAAGCGACCGCGGCAATCCAGGGACGTTCGCTCAAAGCCACTGCCAACGTCCCTGGGTTGCCACGGCCGTCGCCGCTGTGGCGTGGAAGACCTCGCAATGACGAATCAATGACTTACGCTGCTGCCCTGGTACAGCTCGCAGCTCGCAGCTTTTAGCTTTCAACAACGAAAGATCGATCGAAAAAAGGAGCCAGCCTCACTGTCCGCCGCGTTCAATAAATCGATCAATCTTCTGTTCCAGCACATCCAGTGGTAGCGAGCCATCCTGCAAAACATCGCGGTGAAAGGCTTTGACGTCGAACTTTTTGCCGAGCGCTTTTTCGGCGCGGGTGCGCAGTTCGCGGATTTTCAATTCGCCAATCTTGTAGGCCAGCGCCTGTCCGGGGATTGCAATAAAACGTTCCGCTTCGGAGATCGCGCGGGTTGGTTCGGCCGGCGAGTTGGCGTACATATAATCGAGCACTTGTTGGCGCGACCAGCCTTTGGCGTGAATGCCGGTATCGGTGACCAGTCGAATTGCGCGCCACAGTTCGGCGTCCAATGCGCCAAACAGCATCACTGGATCACTGTACACGCCCAACTCCAAACCCAGCGACTCGGCGTACAAACCCCAGCCTTCGGAAAACGCGGTTTCGCCGCCAAACCGTCGGAAGCGTGGCAGACTGGTCAATTCGCGCTGCAGCGCAATTTGGAAATGGTGGCCTGGCGTGGCTTCGTGCAGATACAAAGACTCAAGCGCCCAGCGCGGCCGCGATTTCAGATCAAAAGTGTTGGCGTAAAAGATGCCAGGTCGGCTACCGTCTTCGCTGGGTGCGTTATAAGACCCAGCGGACGCCGATGCAGCGCGGAAGGCTTCGACGGCACGAATTTCGAAGTCCGCTTTGGGTTGGATATCGAACAAAGCAGGCAAGCGTGGCTCTATGGTGGCGCGAAAACTCCGATAGGCATCGAGCATCTCCTTCTCGCTGCTGAAGTAGTTTTTCGGATCCGCCTTCATGGCGGCAAAGAGTTCTGGCAGCCCGCCCGCAATGCCCAGTTTGGCCTGCACCTTGCGCATTTCCCCCTGAATACGCGGCACCTCAGCAAGGCCAATCTGGTGAATTTGCTCCGGCGTCAGCGTGGTGGTGGTGCTCTGCCGCACCTGAAAAGCGTACCAAGCGGCGCCGTCGGGCAGCTCCGACAAGCCGATGCTCAGGCGCGCAGCCGGCAGATATTCGTTGGCGATGAAAGCGCGTAGGCGCATGTGCGCCGGGTTCAGATCGCGATCGATCAGCGCAATGAAATGCGCACGCAGCCGTGCTCGATCATTCGCGCTAAAATCGGCCGGCAGATTTTTGATCGGGCCCCAATAGGTACTGTCCTCTACGTAGTCGACGATCTGCGCGTCCAACTGCGGCAGCACTTTCTCCATCAACACGCGCGGCTGGGTGATGCCCTGGCGCATGCCTTCGCGCATATTGGCGATTGCTTGGTCAAACACCACGGGTATGGCGCGCGCGCGGGTTAGCCAATGATCGTAGTCCTGCACCGTTTTGAATGGTTGCGCGGTGGCGCCAGAGCCGAGCACTGCAAACTGGCTGGCAAAACTGTAAAACTGATTCAGTGGCATTAGATGGCGCGGGTACTGCAGCGCTTCCAATTCGCCTTCCAGTTCACGTACAAACAACTGATACGACAGCAAGTCCTGGCCTTGCAGGCCAGCATCGCCGAGCGCCTTGGCACGCGCCAGGAAATCACTATTCAGCACGCGGCCTTGTTCACGGTATTCGGCGCTGAGCTGGTTCGGCAAACGATCGTTGTAACGCGGATCGCCAATTTGCGTGGCTTTCAGCGGATTGAGCAGCAAGTCTTGTTCAAACCAGTCCTCGTAAAGCGTTTGCAACTGCGCGGCTTTACTAGGCTGCGAGACGCTGCTGGGCTCGTTGATCACCTGATTTTCTGGGCTGGCGCAGGCGCCAATCAATGCGGCCAGTGCCAATAAGAGTAGGCGACAATTCATTTTTAGATTCCAATGGTGTTGCGGCACGAGGAACAAGCCGTCAGGCCCGCGTGCCGGGTTGTAAGGCGACCATGTTGCCAGAGCGGATCGACCGACCCCAAGTTATGCAACTAGGCGCTGCGCTCGGTTGGCGATCGCCTGCGCTTGTGGCGGTGGCGAACGGCCATCGCGCACCGACTTGGAAAATGCGGGCAACAAGGCGATGGCTTGTTCGACGGTGACAATCATTGCTGGCGTGACTTTGATCTTCACTTGCTGTTCGATCAGCCGGATGGTCAGCTGCTCTAAATGTCGGCAAAAATCACCTAGTGCGTCGGCGCCCACCAACAAGGCTGAGCCTTTGATGGTGTGAAATCCGCGTCGCAAATCCTTCAGTGCGCCAGGATCAAGGGCGTTGACGCGCCAGATCACAAAGGCTCGGTCCAATGATTGGGTGACGTCTTCCAGCTCTGCGAAAAACACTTCGCGCAGTTCCAGATCGAAATCATCGTTTCCGGCGCGGCCCATGCCAAACATCGACCCGATGCGGCGCAGTAGTGATGTAAACCAAGCAATCACGGTAAGCATCTGCCGAAGAGTCAAAGACCCGCAGATGTTATGCGTTTTCGGCCTTGCTCGCACAGTTTGGCAGGTCGCAAAAAAGAGTTTTGCTTCTATTCGGGCGAGAGGCAGCGTAAACCATATGACCATCCGTAGCCCCAGCGCCATGGGACCGGCCATAAATCCAAACCGCCGAAGCGCACGCTGAGCGCGTAGATAGGCCCCAAGTTCGGCCATCCGGCGTCGCGGATACAGACGCCCAATTTCAGATCAGCTTGGCGTCGTGCCGCGCAGCTGCCGCCTTGCCAGTAGGCGCGATCATGCGATTCGCAGCAATGGGTGAAATTCAGATCAGGCACCAGTGTGCATCCGTCGCTGCGATAGGGGCGGGGCGGCTGATCACCTCGCGCATAGGCACTACGCTCAGTAGTGCTCGCGCAGGCGAGCAGCGATCCGCCCAGGATCAGCAGCAAAAGTTCGCGTCCCCAGTGGATCATGGCAGTTCTTGGTTGGATTGCGCCTTGCCCTGCACACCCATAACCGCACACTCTACCCCGTCCAGCTGAGGTTTCTAGGTTGAAGCGCTGGAATATTCCGAACTCTGAGCGGGCGTCGAGTGCGGCGGTGGGTTCGTCGAGAATCAGCAAATCGGCGTCGCGCATGTAAGCGCGGGCGATGGCCACTTTCTGCCACTCGCCGCCGGACAGATCGATGCCTTTTTTTGAACCTGGCAGCCTGTCGGGCTCTCCTCGCGAGTGCGCCGGAAGTCCTTTTGGTAGTCATTTTCTACTCATTCTCGGATTGATTTTGGAGGCTTGGGCTCTATTTTCAAGTCTGCGCTATGCCAAAAGGCCGCCAGGCGGGCTGCGCGTCTGGACGGCGTCTGCGCTGCGACGCTAGTCAATGGAAGAGCCATTGCATGCGCGCCGCGCCTTGCAGCCATCCGCTTAAGCCACACAACGCATCTCACGCTGAAAGTCCGACAGGCTGCTGGCTGTTGAACTTGAAGAATCGAAACGTTTGGCGCGATCTGCTTACGGGTTGATGGCTTCTACCCTAGTCGGGCTAGAGGTAGCTTCTGAAGTTGTCTATTCTCACGCTGCGCAACAAGAAGATTACTTTAAAGGCTTTTGAGGAGGATTTAACATGGCTTTTGGAAAAGAATTTACCAGCGAAGACTTTGAAATCCTCGCTTTAAACCAGAACAATAGGGTGCCATTGAGAGAGACGGCCAAGCTGCTAGGTCGCAGTGAGGCGGCTACAAAAAGCCTAGCTAGCGATCACGGCCTTTTGCAGCCTAGAAAAGGGAAATGGACTAAGAAGGAAGACGCTGAGCTTATTTATTACGTTAAGCTCGGGCTTAGCGTTTCAGACATTAAGCAGAAAATTGATCGAGAGGGGATATCTCAAAGGTTGGCAAGGCTGGGCTTGACTTTTGAGTCCGTTTATCAAGCCAAGTAGGGAGGCAGGAGGACGAAGAAGCGGTTGCTGCAAGCCAAAGTACTTCCTCATCTTTGTAGCCCAGCCGAAGACTGACCTCGCCGGCCTGTTACTCAGCAGTCGGTTCAGTAATGTGCGGCCATGCGACCCGCAAATTTGCCCTGCTTCCCGGCTCCAACTACACAGCCCAGTCTTCTCGCGGCACTCACATCCTACTGCTGTGGTCAAAAAAAGTGGCTTTAGATTTGCTACCCCTCACCATCCTTTTTCGTTGCTCGTAGGAGGCGGAAACGTGCGAATACCATGCCCGCGCCAATCGAAGCGAAAGCAATGTTAAAGATCATTGAAGCGGTATCAATAGTCTTACCGCCAGCGTTCGTGTAAAAGTGCGCAGCCTGCCAAATTCCCAGTAGGCCAAGAACAACCCATGGGATCAATAGGGCAGCAAAGCTCGCCCCCTTCAAACCGACGATGCAGCTTCTTAGGTAACCTGGCTTCGTGATACTCACGACAATAGCAAGGCTTGGTAAAATCAATACAAGAAGCAATATCCAATTCATAAGAGCGTCGCCACTTTATCTGGGTTATTTGGAAATTGGCAGTAAGGACAGTTATGCAACGGCGAAGCGGGGAGTGCTTCGATCTTCATGCGAACTTCACCGCATTGACTCGAAGGGTTCAACGCAAACAGCATTGGCATTTGCGGCGGGCAGGGTTGGTTTTTTCTGACGGAGCAATTGCGCCGCTAAAAACCAGTGTCCCCGCTAGCACTCCCACCCTCAGTGCTCGACGCCACCTGATTCCGAGACGCTTGATTGAAGCTCAACAGCCGAGAGCGTACGACAGAATGTAGCAATGGTCAGCGACCGTACATTAGAAACATTCGCCTTGACGTCGCGCCGCCCGCTGGATATCTCGGGGTCTAGCCCGTGGATGCGGTGAGGTATAAAACGCATCAACCGTGACTTGCGCAGAATGGATTTTTGGAGTTTTGCGTGCCGACGATTCGCGAACGATGCGGTGCACTTTGCTCGCTGTATCCTCGCTAGGTGGGCATGGTTTGCACGGTCAGGGCCTGCGAAGGGCGGGTTTGAAACCCGCCCCCACCGTTTGGTAATGGTCACACGTTCAGCAG
>ENA-ORBV01014292-ORBV01014292.1-microbial-mat-metagenome-genome-assembly--contig:-NODE-14292-length-11907-cov-6.408030_pt1 | contig 11907 bp, 12 predicted proteins | sample MGYA00237777_ERZ505514 | MGnify/ENA primary metagenome ERZ505514 (study PRJEB26160, sample SAMN06269048) | microbial mat metagenome | isolation source: Oligotrophic lake microbial mat | place... | reverse complement strand
AGCTCAAGTCGATTCGAGCTCGATTGTGGTCGGGGACGTGCTGCGCCTCACCGAAGGTGTCGCAGTGCCAGCAGACGCTCGGTTGATCCACACCATCGCTTTCTCAACCAACGATTTCGCGCTCACCGGCGAGAGTGACCCAACAAGAAAGTTCGCCAGAGCAATTCGGCAAGAGGTGCCGGTGGCTGACCGCCACAACATGGCATTCGCGGGCACCACCGTCGCCACCGGGGAAGGGGTGGCCGTCGTCGTCGCGACGGGCATGGGCACAGAACTCGGCAGGATCGCCCGCTTGACCCAGGCGGCACCAACCACCAGAAGTCCCTTGCAGCTCGAGACGTCAAACATCGCGAAATACGTCTCATACGGCGTCGCGGCGATCTCGGCCGTGGTGCTGATCATCGCGGTCCAGTCCGACCTCCCGTTCAAGGAGGCGATGCTCTTCGCGGTCGGCTTCGCCTGTGCGCTCATTCCTCAGGGACTACCGGCCGAGGTGAACACTGCACTGGCCGCGGCGGCTGGCGTGCTGGCCAAGCAAAACGCGTTAGTGAAACGACTGAGCTCGGTTGAAACGCTTGGCGCGACCCACGTGATCTGCACGGACAAGACCGGCACGCTCACCAAGAACGAGATGACCGTGACCGAGCTTATGGTCGGCGGCAAGCAATACAAGGCATCGGGCATCGGCTACGACCCGACCGGCGAGCTTCTGCCAGAAGCGAGTGGTACGGGTCAGGCGCATTTGCTCGAATTTCTCGGGGTGGGCGCGCTCGCCAGCAACGCACGGCTGGTCGCCCCAACCGAGGCGGATGCCGCGTGGCGTATCCTCGGCGATCCAACCGAGGGTGCCCTGCTCGTGGTGGCCCGCAAAGCCGGCATCGATCTCGAAGCGCTCCGCACCGCGAACGAGGAGATCGGCGAGTTGCCATTCGACTCAAGTCGCAAGCTCATGACCTCAATCCGCCGGGACGCACACGGCACGATCACCGCGTACTCGAAGGGGGCTCCCGAGAGCATCATTGCCCGGGCATCCAAAATTCTTGTTGGCACGAGAGTGCGCGCCATCACCGAAGCCGACCGAGCCAAGTTGCTCGCCCAGCACACCGAGCGGGCGTCGAGGGCGCTGCGAAACCTGCTGTTCGCGACGAGAACGCTCACGGCTCACCAGGCCGCCTCCGACAGTCACACCGTCATCGAGAAGGACCTGACGATTCTCGGGCTCGTTGCAATGATCGACCCGATCCGCACAGCCGTGCCAGACGCGATGGCTATCGTGCTGGCCGCCGGAGTGAAGGTCAACATTATTACCGGCGACTTCTCTATCACGGCCGAGGCCATTGCGCGCCAGGCCGGCCTCGCCGGAGACGACGGGCTCACCGTCGTCACGGGCACAGAACTCGCAACGATGACCGATGCCGTCGTGCTCGAGCACGCCCTTCGCGGCGGCACCGTGTTCAGCCGGGTCGCGCCGGAAGACAAGGTGCGCATTGTCGACCTTGTCAAGAACTCGGACCACGTGGTTGCCGTCACTGGCGACGGCATCAACGATGCGCCTGCGCTCAAGCACGCGAACATCGGGGTTGCCATGGGCGCAACCGGCACGGATGTCGCCAAACAGGCTTCAGAGATCGTGCTGCTTGACGACAGTTTTGCCACTCTGGTTGCGGCGGTACGTCAGGGACGAACGATCTACCGCAACATCAGGAAGGGCGTGCTCAGTTGCCTGACCTCGAACATTGCCGAGTTCGTCGTCAACACAGCAAGCCTCGCGCTCGCATCCCTGTTCGGGGTACCGCTCGCCCTCAACGTGCTCCAGATTCTCGCGATTGACCTTCTCGGCGAGATCTTCCCGATCGCCGCCCTCGGGCGCGACCCAGAGGAGGACGAGACCATGACCCGGGCGCCGCGCGACTCGAAGGAGCGCATCCTGAATCGCCGCTCCATCGGCGACATTCTCTGGGCGGGCGCGCTTATTGGTGGCCTCGCGTTCGTCAACTACCTGTTGTTCTACTCCCGGGCCGGCGTCGACCCGTTCTCCGAAGTCGTGCCTGCCGACCTGCTCCCTCAGGCAATGTCGATGACCTACGTAACGATCATGGTGTGCCAGCTGGTGAGCATCATCCAGCGGCGCAGCGTTCACGGATTCTTCACCCGCTACCAGTTCACCAACCCGACCTTCTGGCTCGCGATCGTTGTCGCCCTCGGAATCATGGCCGCAATTCTCTACGTTCCGTTCATCGCTGGCTTCTTCGACACCGGCCCGCTCGGCGCCACCGACTGGGGCTGTGCGCTATTGGCTGCAACCGTGTTCCTCGCCATTCGCGAAGGGCAGCGGCTGCTTCAGGCGCGCCTCAGCGCTCGGTGAGAGGCCTCGATTTTCGGAGCCGGCAAGCTACGCGCCGTACGTCACCCCGGTCAGCGTCTCCGAGACCTCCCACAGTCGACGCGAATCCGCCTCGCTGAGCGCTCGTTTCGGCACGTGCGCGAGTTTTGGGTTGCCACGCAATTCATAGAAGCCGTCGGGTCCGTAGTAGGCGCCGGGGAGCGCATCCGCGCTCGTCGCGGCATAGAGCGATGGCAGGATGCCGGTCTCGACCGACTGCATCACGCGACCGAGCACCCATTGCCCGAACTTTGGCAGCTCGCGCCCCTCGCGAGGGCCGCTCGTTTGCAGGTTGGTCGCTGTGCCACCGGGGTGAGCGGCTGCGCTCAAGAGGCCCCAGCCGGCGGCATCGCTGCGCACCTGCAATTCGCGCGCGAACATGAGGTTCGCGAGCTTCGACAGCCCGTACGCCTCGTACGGCACGTACTTCTTCTCGGACTGCAGATCGTCGAAGTCGATGCGACCGCGGCGGGCGACGATACTACTGGTTGACACCACGCGCGGATGCTCGGCCTTCCTGAGCGCAGCCAGCAGTCGGCCGGTCAGCGCAAACGGCCCGAGGTGGTTGCTGCCGAATTGCAGCTCGAAGCCGTCCTCGGTGAGCCCTCGCTGTGGCGGCGCCATGACGCCGGCGTTGTTGATCAGAATGTCCAGTGCGCGACCGTTGGCCACGATGGCCTCGGCGAACTCGGCGACGCTGGCGAGGGAGGCGAGGTCGAGGTGGCGCACGTCGAGCCGGGCAGCTGGCTGGTGTTTGCGGATGCTTGCTTCGGCATCCCGCCCCTTGTCGACATTGCGCACGGCCATGATGACCTCTGCGCCGGCGGCGGCAAGACGACCGGTCAGCCCGAACCCGAGCCCGCTGTTCGCCCCGGTGACAATGACGAGGCGCCCAGTCAGGTCTGGAACAGTTACGGCGGATCGGGACGATGATTCAGTGGTGGACACAGGGTCTCCAGTCGGGGTTCGGATTGTCTGCCGGGCCGCTTGCGATCAACGCCCGACGTGAAGTAGCATAAATGCTATGAGCATAAATACTACATTGACGGATGTCGAGGCAGCGGCTTCGCCTCAGCGACCGTACCACCACGCCCTCTACGCCGGCCGCCGCCAGTGGTGGCGGGGCGTGCTGAGCATCGTCGTGTTCTTGGTCGTCTTCTTGGTCGCGAACGTCGTCCTTGGCGGCATCGCGATCGCGTTCGATGTGGTCACCGGGACAGCAACGCTCGAGGATCTCGGGGCGGGCATCGTCGCGATCACGCCAGCCGTGTTCCTCGCGAACAACATCGCGCTCGCTGCGTGCATCCCGATCGGAATGTTCGTGCAGTGGGCATTTTTCGGGGTGCGCCCACGCTTCCTGTCGTCCGTCGAGGGCGGCCTTCGCTGGAAGTTGCTCGGTCGTTTCGCCCTCGTTGTCGTGCCGGTGTGGCTGGTCTACGTCGTCGTGCTGTTCGCGATTGAGCCACCCTTGGCTGGCGCCGACGGCATCACGGCATCCGCCATAGCGCTGACGATCATCGTGCTCCTGACAACTCCGCTGCAAGCGGCGGGGGAGGAGTACGGATTCCGCGGCCTCGTCGCCCGCTCGGTCGGGTCATGGTTTGCGCGGCCGATCGTGGCACTGGTCGCCGGAACGATCGTGTCGTCCATCTTCTTCTCGATTGCGCACTTGGCGGCCGATCCGTGGCTGAACGCCTACTACTTGGCGTTCGGCATCACGATGTCGATCGTCGCCTGGCGAACCGGCGGCCTCGAAGCTGCCATCCTCATCCACGCCACCAACAACGTGTTCTTGCTGCTCCCGACCGTGCTTTTCGGCGACGTCGAGAGTATCTTCGAGCGCGGCGAGGGAGCTGGCGGACCGGTCGTGCTCCTGCCGATGGCGATGCTCGTGGTCATGACCGTGGTGCTGAGCTTGTGGGCAAAGCGACTTGGTGTGGTTCGTGAAACCGTGCCACCCGCGGCTCGCGCCACGGTGCCTTCGAGCTAAGCGACCCTACTCCCTCGGGCCAGCTGCGCGGCGGGCGTGCGCGTGCGCGACCACGCATAAACGAGCGCGCCGACGGCAAGCACGAGGTGGATGACCACCCCGACGAACCAGCCCGGCGTCGTGCGCTCGACTATCTCGCGTGGTATCTCGAAGTCGGATCCGTAGAAGTCGCTCGAGCACTCGTTGTAGGTCATGGTGAGTTCCGGCGCCAGCTGCGCCTGCCGAACCCCAAGCTTGATGTTGCCGAACAAATCGGTCGGGTAGCCCTCCGCGCTATATGCGGTCGGGACGGCATCCGCCAGCAGGACATAGGGATTGGCAACAAGCACCCCCCAGAAGTAATCGAAGCGCGGCACTGGGTAGGTGGTGGTCTGTGGCGGTCCACACCGTTCTGGTTCGCCGGCCGGGCTGTAGCTGATGGCGTAGGTCGTCGTCGAGCGCACGTCGCTCTGCACCGCGAGACCACCGAGCAAGAAGGCGATGAGCGTGCCGACGCTGAGAGCCGCGACTACAAGGTAGCTAACCGCGACTGAAAACAGCGGCCGCGAAAGGATGCCGGAGAGGCCCACTCCGATTGCAGCAACGACCCCGAGTTCAAACGCGAGCACGAGCACCGAAACGATGATCGCAGTTGCCGAGATACCGCCGTCGAGTGCCGCGTAGATCAAGAATGGAACCGCCGCTGCGAGGAAAGCCAGTGCTGTGACCCAGGCGGCGAGGAACTTGCCGAGAATGAGCTGCCAAGTGGTGACAAGCGTGACTTGCGTCGTCGCGAGTGTTCCGGCATCCCGATCGCCGTTGATCGCGTTTCCACTCAGGGCTGGCGCGACGAGCGTGCCGAGCAACAGTACGAAGTAGATGATGGCCGAGAAGATTGCCCCGCCGGAGTTCTCGGCGCCGAAGCCGCCGAACGCGATCGACAGCAATAGCGTGACGAGAGCCACGAGCGCGACGAACACACCAATCAGCACGTACCACGCGACCGTCCGCACCCGCTGGCGCAACTCGAGCGAGACGATGACGCCGATGCCAGTGAAGAACGCGCTCACGAGTTGTCTCCCGCGTTGAGTCCGAGGAAGGTCTGTTCCAGATCGCCAACAGCAGGCGCAAAGGTGTTGATCGGGACCCCGCCGGTCACCAGCGTCGCCAGCAGGGCGGATGCCTCGGCCTCTGAGGCGAGCGGAACCATTACTTCACCGCGCTCTTGCGTCAGCGTGTCAGACGCGAAACCCGCTCCGTTCAGTGCGCGAACGAGACCGGCCCCGTCGGTGGACTTGATGCGCCACGCGCGCACGCCGGTCCGGGCACGAGCGACGCTCTCCTTCGATGCGGTCACACCGTTCGCCAGGTATACGGCGCTGTCGGCCATCTCATCGAGCTCTGCAAGCACGTGGCTTGAGATGAGCACGGTCTTGCCTTCGCTCGCAACGCGGCGCACGAGCGTGCGCAACTCAACCCGGGCAGCTGGGTCAAGGCCCGATGCGGGTTCATCGAGCAACAGCACTGCCGGGTCGTGGACCAGCGCCCGCGCCAGAGACAGCTTTTGTTTCTGACCTCGAGACAACACGCGAGTTGGGCTGTCGGCTAGGGCTTCGAGGCCGACGAGGTCAATGAGTTCGCTTGCGCGCTGTGCCGCCGTTTGCCGGTCCTGCCGGTATAGCCGACCGGTGTACTGAAGTGTCGAGCGCACGGTGAGCGCAGACCACGAGCCGAGCACATCCGGCATCCAACCGAGACGCGAGCGCACCGCGGCAGTGTCGACAGTCGGGTCGAAGCCGGCAATCTTGATGTGCCCGGCATCCGGTTTCAAAAGAGACGCCAGCATCAGCATCAGGGTCGTCTTACCTGATCCGTTTGGGCCAATCAGCCCGGTCACAGTGCCAGCGGCCGCCGTGAAGCTTGCCGCCCGCACCGCCTTGACCTCGCCGAAGGCCCGGCTAACACCTTCGACGACAATTCCCGCCGCAGCACTGTCAGAAGTTGTCACCGCCTCACGATAGCCGCAAGAGTCGAGAATGCGGCTTCACGATGAGCTGAGTCACAGCGCGGAGCTTGCCGGGCTACGCTGGCGCAATGAGCAATCTTGATGGTGCCGTTGTCCTCGTGGTCGGTGCGACAGGTGGCCTCGGCTCCCGCATCGCGACACAGCTTGAGAGCCTCGGTGCCTCCGTCGTTCGCGTCTCGCGCGCCGAATCCGATCTGCAAGACGTCGGCGGGCCAGCCACAGCGGTCGCGGCGGCCATCGCGAGTCACGGACGGCTCGACGGTGTCGTGATCGCCGCCGGTGTTGTTGCCTTTGGCCCGATCGAGTCAGTATCGGATGTCGCGATCACCGAGCTCTTCGCTACCAACACCCTTGGGCCGATCCGCCTGATCCGCGAGGCGACTCCGCACTTGGCAGCGTCAGCGGCTGCTGGCCGTGACCCGTTCATCGTGACGCTCAGCGGGATCGTCGCCGATGCACCGACGGCCGGCCTTGCAAGCTACTCGGCGGCGAAAGCGGGGCTGGCTGCCTTCACGAAGGCGGCAACCCGAGAGCTACGCAAGTCGGGTATTCGTATTCTGGATGCTCGGCCCGGGCACACCGAGACTGAGCTGTCGCGGCATCCGATCGAAGGAACTGCGCCGACTTTCCCTGCTGGCCTCGATCCGGATGCCGTTGCCGCACGAATCGTGCGAGCGATCGTTGACGACGAGAAGGATCTGCCGAGCACTGAGTTTAGCTAGCGCCCGCGCCGCACGCGTGGCACCATATCGTCATGGCTCAGAACCTGACGAAACCGACCGATGTGAGTGTCGACGAGTTCATCGCTGGCGTTGAAGACGAACGGCGGCGAAGCGAAGCAGTCGTCCTCCGCGAGCTGATGGAGCGCGTGTCAGGGCAGCCCGCGACCATGTGGGGTCCAACAATGGTTGGGTTCGGCACCTACTCCTACCAGACCCGCTCAGGTCAGACCGAGGAGTACTTCGTGGTCGGTTTCTCACCGCGCAAGCCGGCGCTGTCACTGTACGGGCTGGGGGACGCCTATGCCCCAGAAGAGCATCCGCTGCTCGATTCACTTGGCCCGCACACGATGGGCAAGGGCTGTCTCTACATCAAGAAGCTCGAAGCGATCGATCTCGGGGTGCTCGAGGAGATGACGCGAGTCGCCGTCGAACGGTCACGGGCGGTCAGTTAGCCCGCGCACTCCGAGACCTGTTGAGCAGAGAGCGTCGATCGAGCCGACGTTTGATCAGGCCCTACCAACCGAGCGTTGCCGGTTCTCCCTTGAACGGACCGACCACGCGCGAAGTGATCCAGCCGCCGTAGAACCCACCGGCTTGCGGAGTCACGGCCTCACCGTTCACCTCGCACGAATCCATGGCGCCGGGGTAGACGGCGACGTGATCGACCAGTTGCTCAAAGCCGGGGGACGGGCTCGGGTAATACCACGCAGCGCGCTTCGCCGTGGCCTCCGCCGTTCGCAGGCTCAGGTACTTGGCTGCCCCCTTGAACTCGCAAAAACTACTGCCAGCCGCCGGTTCGAGAACACCGGGCACGAATGCGTCACGGGGCAAATAATAGGTGGGCGGATGACTCGTCTCGAGCACCCGCAACGACCGTGTAGTGTCGGCGATCGTCGTGCCGCCGAGGCGCAGCACGATCCGCTCATCGCTCGGTTCGACGCGAGGCGGGCGGGGATAGTCCCAGACGGATTCCTGCTCTGGGCCGGGAGTTTTTCGTTCGATCGCCATGGCGCCATTGTGCCGATCGAGGCTGTGAAGTCGGCTGTGAAGTGGGCTGTGAAGTGGGCCTACAGGGTCAGCATGAAAAGCGGTGCTATGACGCGAACACGTTGGGCTGAGCCGCGAAGGCGGTCAGCGCGCCGTACTCGATCACACCGCCGAACTTGGGCCGCTTGTACGGCAGCAGCACGAGCAGCGCGGCATTGGCTTTGTGTTCGAGCCGCACTTCGATCGCGTCGGTACGTTCCTTGGCCAGTCGCGTGTTCACGATGAGTGCCGTGCACCGCGAAGTATCGCTCAGCGCGCGCAACTGGCTTTGGGTTGCCGAAAGGATTTGCTCCGTCTCCGGATGCTTCCCAAGACCGGCCAAATCAAGTTCCATTTGCAGAGTTTTGCCCGCAAGGTCAATGAGAATCGCAAAGGGGTCGAACTCGCTCGAACCGGCAAGCGCTGAGCGCGCGATACCCAAGGCTGTGTCAAGGAGACGATCCATGTCCGCTTGGTCGGCCGACGACAGGTTGTCGCGCCATGGATTCATTCTCAAACCGTATCGGCTCCTCAGCTTTTCGTACGACCCCACACGGTTGGCCACCAGGCCATTACCGCATTCGGTGCTGATTCACTGTTGATTCGGTGCTGATTCAGCGAGGCGCAACTGCTGCGAGTCCTGAAAAGCCTTAGCGAGTCCCAAACAGGCTGACGAGTGCGGCGGTCAACGCGGCACGAGCTTGATCGCTCGTCAGCCTCGATACCCCGTCACCAGATTGTGGGCCGTAGTCGCCGAAGTCGGCGTGATTGAAGCCGTCGATCTCAACGAACTTCGTCGCGGCGCCAAGCAACACCGCTCCGCTTTGGATCTTCTCGGGAGTCGAGAGTCCATCTTCGCTCCCGCTAATCGAGAGCACCGTCAGTTGGGAGTTGCTGAGGTCGTTTGCGCAGAAGCTACCAAACAAGACAAGACCCGCGACATCCGCTTCTCCGGCAATCTGGCAGGCACGTGCTCCGCCAAGCGAGTGCCCACCGACGAACCAAGTCTCAACCTCCTGAGCATCCGAGGTGAAGGTTTCGAGCGGTCGTTGATCAAGGATGGCCAAGTTGAGAGTCGGTTTCGTGATGACGATTGTCACTCCACTCTCTTCGACGATTCCCGTGAGCTTAAACAGGTAGGCGTAGGGGTCGACCTTTGCCCCTGGAATGAACACCAGACCTTCACCGCTTGGCGCGCCAGTCGGGATAATCACGATCGAGCGGTCGGTCGAGGTGATCGAGACGGCCGGGTTCTGCCACGCACTGATCGCCGCAGCGCGATCGCCGCGCATCACGATGCTCGCGTAGAACAGCAGACCAACGGCGAGCATGAGCACCACGGTTAGCACGATCGCCAGGGTGCGTGTCAGAATTTTCGTCAAGCGCTTCATGTGTCCATTGTGCACTTGCGGTTCAGCAATGCACCGATCGCGATTGACCGAATTCGCATGAACGAACTCGAAGGGACGCGTCGATGTCGAGTCGCACTGCTAGCTACAGCGTGAATGCGCGAGCGGAAGTCACGCCCGAGCGTGCCTATGAACTGTCAGGCCCGCTTGACCCGACCATGTTTTACCCGGGGCTCGGGCCGTTGCCGGCCGTTGTGGCCTGTCAAAACCAGACGGGCAGTTGGGACACCCTCGGTCGCACCCGCACCCTGATGCTTTCTGACGGTGGCCGCGTCGTCGAGACGATAACGGATGCCACATCGCCGGACGTATTCGCCTACGAACTCACTGACTTCCAGAAGCTGTTCGGTCGCCTCGTGTCTGGCGCGCGCGCAGAATGGCGGTTCGAGCGCGAGGCGGGCGGCACGAGCATCCGCTGGACCTACACCTTCTTTGCGCTTCCGGGTCGAACCGGGATCGTGCGCGCAATCGTCAAGCTGTTCTGGGCGCCATACATGCGGCAGGTTCTGCCAACGATCGCACGCGAGGTTGAGCGGCTCGCCCGGTCGGTCGCCTGACGCTCGCTGACGCTTGCTGACGCTTGCTGACGCTTGCTGACGCTTGCTGACGCTTGCTGACGCTTGCTGACGCTCGCTGGGGCCGCACGGCGCCCAGCAATCAGCCCCCGGGGAAATCAGCGCCCAGCACTCAGCGCCCAGCAATCAGCGCGATGTACTGGCAACGTCGGATGTGAAGGCCTGCACCCTGGCAAGCAGTCCTTCAGTTCGGGTTGCGAGCAACTCCTCGCGTGATGGCTGCGGAGACGAACTCGGCGGAAGAATGCGAATGAGATGCGAGCAGGCCAGGTCGTCGCAAATGTAGGTGCCGACCGTGTTGCCGTCGCGACCGGCTTGGCCCGCGCGCGGCGCTGAGAACAGCGTGACCTGATCCGAGGGCTGCGATATTCGACACAGCGAACACATTGCCGAGATGCCATTCTGCAGCGAGAACTCGGATGCACGCAGCACGATGCCGACCGCGGAATCTCCGCTCCAGTGCACGAGAAAGCCGCGCTGGTGTGCGCTCGAATCTCGCCAACCGAGATACTCGCGGTCCTCCCACAACACATCGTGCAGGCCAGGAAGCGGAATGCGCTCGATCTCGCCAAGAGTCGTGTTCACGAAGCTCGCGCGAATCAGCTCCTGGCTCATCGGCTTCACGATTCCAGCGTACCGGCGCGTGTCGACGTCGAGCGCGAGGATAGGACCACAACGAGTGTGAAGTCCCCGCGTGTGCGGCGCGCGAGGTCGACGGCACCGTTCTGGGCCTCGACGTCGAAGTCAACGACATGGGAATGCTCCAGCTGAGTTTGTGCACCGGCGGCAACGTTCTCACGTACGAGAAGCACGGCCAAGTACCAGCGAGCTTCACGATTCTGGATTTTGCGGCGACAACATCGACGCGGCGGGCACCACGCTGAGTGTGCTGAGCAATTGAGCCAACCGGATTCCTCGAACTCCAAACTGCTTGCGCTTCTCGCCGCTGATCGCGTTGCAGCCGATTTCACTGTCGATGGCGTCAACCCGCTGTTGCGGCGGATGCCGCGTCTTGGAGCGGCCGGCGCGTTTCAACTCCGGCTCAGTGACACCTTCGGCAACCCGCTCGTTGACTGGCGGCCATACTCGGCCGTCGATTCCGCGGGAGTGGCGAACTGGTGGATCACCTCTGACCCTGGCGTGAAGAACGTACTCGGAGTCGGCGGAGCATCTACGACAAAGAGGCGATGATGGCCGAGATCCTGCCGGAGGTACGAGAACTCGTCGAGACGGGGATGCTTTGTGTCGAGTCAACGACACTCACTGGTCGCGCTCACGTACCTCCCACCTGACACAAAGCTGCGCTTGCGACTATTGCACCATGATTCGCGCGCGCTCCGTCTTGAGCGTCGTCGCGGCACTGTACCTGACCACGCTGGTCTGCCTGGCGTTCGTCCCGCGTGGCGACACGGTCATCCCGTCCGAGGTATCCGCAGGTTTTCAGTTTGCGCTTGCTTCGGTTCTCCTGGTGCTGTTGCTCGGACGGAGACGATGGTGGGTGGCGCTCGGTTTCGCGGTGCTGGGATCGAGCTGGATCGAAGCAGCGCAATCGGTGTGGATGCCGCCGGGCTATGCGCTTATGACGGACGTCATCGCTGGCACAATTGGGGCAACGGTCGGGGCGCTCGTGACCCTCGCGGCCGTGCGGATCTCGCGTCATCCGATTGCCCCGTCGGCGGTTGCCAAACCGGAAACCTCCGAGCGTAAGCAAGTCCGAACCTAAGCAAGTCCGAACCTAAGCAAGTCCGAACCTAAGCAAGTCCGAACCTAAGCAAGTCCGAACCTAAGCAAGTCCGA
>ENA-ORBV01014290-ORBV01014290.1-microbial-mat-metagenome-genome-assembly--contig:-NODE-14290-length-11908-cov-8.805257_pt1 | contig 11908 bp, 4 predicted proteins | sample MGYA00237777_ERZ505514 | MGnify/ENA primary metagenome ERZ505514 (study PRJEB26160, sample SAMN06269048) | microbial mat metagenome | isolation source: Oligotrophic lake microbial mat | place... | reverse complement strand
GAATCGGTCCAGACCCGCACCGGCCCGCAGGAAAATATCCTCATGCTCAGTCAGCGTCTGCCGTGGTTTGGCCGCCTGCGCGGACGCGCGGAAGCCGCCGGCGCCGAAGCCGAGGCGATTCATTACGCCTTTCAGGCGCGCCAGCTCATGGTTGCCCGCATGGTCGGGACGGGTTTCTTCGACTACGTTTACAACGGTAAAGCCATCGAGCTCACCGCGCAGAATCTCGCCCTGCTCGAGCAACTCGAGCCCCAGGTGGAGGAGCGCGCCCGTACCGGTGGTAATCTCAACGGCCTCCTTCGCATTCGGGTCGAGATCGGCAAGCTCCGTGATCAACTCGCGTCTCTGGGACAAAAGCGCCTGCAGCTCAGCGCCCGCCTCGCCGCCCTCCTCGCTCTGCCGGGCGGCGAGACGCTGCCCTGGCCCGAGTGGACGCCCGACGCTGCGAATTCCAATGCAGAGTCTGATGCCATGCCCGACGCGTCCAGTCTCCAGGCAGCCATCGATGCCAACAATCCGGAATTGCTGATGCTCCAGCGCAAAATCGCCAGCGCTCGCGCACGCGTCGATCTGGCACGCCTCGAAACGCGTCCCGATTTTAACGTGGGCGTGACGTATATTCAGGTCGGCGATCCCGTGGTAAACCCCACGACCCCCGACGCCGGTCGCGATCCTTGGGGCGTTACGCTGTCCGTGAATTTCCCCCTCTGGAACAGCCGCACCTCCGCTGCCCGCCGCGAGGCAATCGCCACGCAGCGCGCCGGCGGGAGCGAACTCGATGACCGGCGGAACCAACTGCGCGCGGAAGCGCTCGTGGCGCTCTCGGCCCTCGGTGACGCGCGCCGCCGGGTGCGACTTTACGAAAACGATCTGCTGCCCCTGGCCCGCCAGGCGGTGGAAAACACCGTCACCGGCTTCCAAGGCGGCAATGCATCGCTCCTGGAGTTGATCGATAGTGAGCGTTCGCAACTCGGTCTCGAGCTGGAGCACTGGCGCGCCCGCGCCGACGCCGCGCAGCAACAGATCGTCCTTCAAACCCTCGTCAACCAGCCCCTCTGAATCGCCGTCATCGGCGCAACATCCCATGCAACGAAAACAACTTTTCATCGGAGGTCTGGTTCTCGCGCTCGTCGTTGGCCTGCTCGTCGGCCGCTACGCTCTCGCGCCCGACGGTGATTCTCACGCCGGTCACGATACAGGCAGCGCAGCCGTCACAGGCGCGGCGACTTCGACCCAGGCTGAAGTCTGGACGTGCTCCATGCACCCACAGATCCGGCAACCCGGTCCTGGCAAATGCCCCATTTGCGGAATGAATCTCATTCCGGTCGAATCCGGCGCGGCGGGCGCTGACGATGGCCCGCGCACCTTGGTCATGAGCGAGAGCGCCCGCGCGCTGGCTGACATTCAGACGACTCGCGTCGAGCGTCGTTTCCCCGAATTCACCGTGCGTCTGGTTGGCCAACTCGACTACAACGAGACCCGGCTGCGGTCGCTCACCGCCCGTTTCCCGGCGCGCATCGACGAACTTTTCGTCAACTACACCGGCGTCACCGTCGCCAAGGGCGAACATCTCGCCCGCATCTACAGCCCGGAGCTCATCACCGCCCAGCGGGAGCTGCTCTCATCCCAGGCCGCCGATCCCGGCGGCTCCATCACGCAGGTCGTCCGCGACAAACTCCGTCTCTGGGATATTCTCCCCGAGCAGATCGATGCCATCCTCGCCCGCGGTGAGGTGGTCGACTCGTTCGAACTGCGCGCGCCGACCGGCGGCGTCGTCGTCACCAAAAACGTCAAAGAGGGCGACTACGTAAAGACGGGCGAACCGCTCTTCCGCATCGCCGATCTCAGCGAGCTCTGGCTGCACCTGCAGGCTTTCGAGTCCGATCTCGCCAAGCTCCGTTACGGCCAGGAAGTCGCGTTCACCGTCGAGGCCTGGCCCGGCGAAACCTTCACCGGCCGGATCGCCTTCATCGCGCCCGATGTCGATCGACGCACCCGCACCGTGCCGGTGCGCGTCAATGTGCCGAATCCGGACGGCCGCCTTAAACCAGGGATGTTTGCCCGCGGCCAGGTGCGGGTGAAACTTGCCGCCAACAACCAGGTGTTCGCTCCCGATCTCGCGGGTAAATGGATCAGCCCGATGCACCCTGAGATCATCAAGGATGGCCCCGGCGCGTGCGACGTCTGCGGCATGCCGCTGGTGCCCGTCGATTCCCTCGGCTATCAGACCCGGCCAGCCGGCGAAGCACCAGTCGTCGTTCCTGCGTCGGCGGTGTTGCGAACCGGCAAGCGTGCCGTGGCGTATGTCCAGAAAGCGAATACGGAGAAACCCGTCTTCGAGGGCCGCGAGGTCGTGCTCGGTTCCGAAGCCGACGGCAGCGTGGTCGTCGTCTCGGGCCTTGCGGAGGGCGACGAGGTGGTCACGCACGGAGCGTTCAAGATCGACAGCGCCCTGCAGATTCTCGCCAAACCCAGCATGATGAACCCATCAGGCGGCGGGCCCGCGCCGGGACATGATCACGGCGGAAGCTCTGCTGCGCCCAAAGCCCCCGCTGCGGCAGCCTCATCGGCTTCCGATGAACATGCCGTCCACAATGCGTCGGTCGCGCTCACGCTCGAACCCGCCCTGGCCCGTTCGATCCTGCCCACCTATTTTAAACTTCAGACGGCGCTCGCGGGCGACGACCTCGCCGCAGCCAAGGAGGCGCTGCGCGCGATGATGGAGGTGACCGGCCATGCCGGTCCGCTGCCCGAGCTGCTGCACGGCCTTCTGAGTGGTGAAAAACTGGATACGCTGCGCGAGCCCGCCTTCGCGCAACTGTCCGACGCCATGATCGCCGCATTGAAAAAAGAGCCCGCCGCGCTGGAAGGCGCCGTGATTCAGATGCATTGCCCGATGGCGGCCGGCAATCGCGGGGCGGACTGGCTGCAGGCGACCGACGAACTGCGCAACCCTTACTTTGGCGCCAGCATGCTCACCTGCGGCGAGATCGTCGAACGTTTGAAATAGTCCGACTTAATTCGCGCGCCCTCCCGCCATGGTCAACAAACTCATCCGCTTCTGCCTCGAGAATAAACTCGTGGTCATGCTGTTCACCGTCGGCCTCATCCTGTGGGGCGTGCTGGTGGCGCCCTTCGATTGGAAGCTCGACGCATTGCCGCGTGACCCGGTGCCGGTCGATGCGATTCCCGACATCGGCGAGAACCAGCAGATCGTATTCACCGAATGGATGGGCCGGTCGCCGCAGGACATCGAGGATCAGATCACGTATCCGCTGACGACCGCGCTGCTCGGCCTCCCGGAGGTCAAGACGGTGCGCAGTTACTCGATGTTCGGGTTTTCCTCGATCTACATCATCTTCCGCGAAAAGGCGGAGTTCTATTGGACCCGCAGCCGCATCCTCGAAAAACTCAACAGCCTTCCCTCCGGTCTGCTCCCGGCCGGCGTGCAGCCCCAGCTTGGGCCCGATGCCACCGCCTTGGGGCAGGTGCTGTGGTATACGTTGGAAGGCCGCGACCCTGCCGGCAGACCGGCCGGAGGCTGGGACCCGCAGGAATTACGCAGCGTGCAGGACTGGTATGTGCGCTATGCGTTGCAGGGAGTCGAAGGCGTGGCCGAGGTCGCCTCGATCGGCGGCTTCGTGAAGGAGTATCAAATCGATGTCGATCCCGACGCATTGCGCACCTACCGGCTCACGCTGGCCGATGTGTTCGCCGCCGTGAAAGGCAGCAATCTCGACGTCGGCGCGCGCACCATCGAGATCAACAGCGTCGAATACGTCATTCGCGGACTTGGCTTCATCAAGAGTCTCGACGACCTGCGCAAGACCGTGGTGGCCTCGCGCGAGGGCGTGCCCGTCACGCTGGCGCAACTGGCCTCCGTCAAATTCGGGCCGGCGCTCCGGCGCGGCGCGTTGGACAAGGCCGGGGCCGAGGCCGTCGGCGGCGTGGTCGTCACTCGTTTCGGCGAGAATCCGCTGGAGGTTATCAAGCGCGTCAAGGCCCGGATCGTGGAAATCACGCCCGGCCTGCCCGGCAAAACGCTCGCCGACGGCACCGAGAGCAAGATCAACATCGTGCCGTTCTACGACCGCACGGGCCTGATCTACGAGACCCTCGGCACGCTCGAAGATGCGATCCGTGATGAGATTCTGGTTACGATCATCGTCGTCGTGCTGATGGTGATGCACCTGCGTAGCGCGCTGCTCATCTCCAGCGTGCTGCCGCTCGCGGTGGTGTTCGCGTTTGTCGCCATGAAGGTCACCGGTGTTGATGCCAACATCGTCGCGCTTTCCGGTATCGCCATCGCCATCGGCACGGTCGTGGACATGGGAATCGTGCTCGTCGAAAACATCCTCAAGCACCTCGACAACGCGCCACCGGGGGAGAACTCCCTCGAGACGGTTTATCGAGCATGCTCCGAAGTGGGCGGAGCTGTGCTCACCGCGGTGACGACCACGGTGATCAGCTTTCTGCCGGTGTTCACGATGGAGGGAGCGGAGGGCAAGCTCTTCCGTCCACTCGCTTACACGAAGACGTTTGCTTTGATCGGCGCAATCCTGGTCGCGCTCACGCTCATCCCGCCGCTGGCGCACTGGCTCATTGCCGGGAAGTTTCGTTCGCGCCTTGCCGGCTGGGGACTCTGGGGCGCCCTCGCGTTGACCGGTCTGATCGCGCCGTTCGTTGTCTCCTGGTTTCCGTTTTGGGTTGGCCTGCTGTTCATCGTGGTGGCGGCGTTCAATCTGGTGAGCGACCGCATCTCGCCCGTCTGGCGGAAGCGCACCCTCTACGCGTTCAACTTTATCTTTGCGCTGGTGGTCGTCTTCATTCTTGCCCGCACGTGGGCGCCGCTCGGCCCGGACGTGCCCGTCCACAATGTCATCTTCGTCCTGCTCACGGTCGGCGGGCTGCTGCTCGCGATGATGGCGTTTGTGCATTTCTATCCGCAGATTCTGGCGCGGTTGTTGCGCGCGAAACTCCTCTTCATGGCGCTCAGCAGCATGCTCGTCGTCTGGGGTTTGCTGGCCTGGCTCGGGTTCGGCCAGGTCTTCGGCTGGCTGCCCGGCTGGGCAAAGGACAACCCGGTTTACACGAGCGCTTATCACGCGTTTCCCGGACTCGGCAAGGAGTTCATGCCCGACCTCGACGAGGGCTCCTATCTCTACATGCCGACGGTCATGCCTCATGCCTCCATCGGCGAGGTGATGGACATCCTCCGAAAGCAGGACATGGCCATTCGCGCCATCCCCGAGGTCGAGATGGTTGTCGGCAAGCTCGGACGCGCCGAGAGCCCGCTCGACCCGGCGCCCATCTCGATGATCGAGACGATCGTGACCTACCAATCTGAATACCGCACGGATGCCGACGGGCGCTTGCTCACCTTTTCCTACGACCGAAAAAAAGAAGCATTCCTCCGCGACGCCGACGGTGAGCTCATCCCTGATCCCGACGGCCATCCGTATCGACAATGGCGTGACAGCATTCGCTCTCCCGACGACATCTGGCGCGAGATCGCCCGCGTCGCCGCCGTGCCCGGCAGCACCTCCGCACCGAAGCTTCAACCCATCGCCGCCCGTGTCGTCATGCTGCAAAGCGGCATGCGCGCCCCGATGGGCCTGAAGGTCTACGGCCCCGATCTCGCCACCATCGAGCAGGTCTCGTTGGAAATCGAAGCGCTGCTCAAACAAGTGCCCTCCGTCAACGCCGAGGCCGTGCTCGCGGATCGCATCGTGGGGAAGCCGTATCTCGAAGTCACGATCGACCGCGACGCCATCGCCCGCTACGGGATCAAAATCCAGATGGTGCAGGACGTCATCGAGGTGGCCATCGGCGGCAAGCCGATCACCACCACGGTTGAGGGGCGCGAACGTTATCCGGTGCGCGTGCGTTACCCGCGCGAGCTGCGCGACAGCATCGAGGGCATCGAGAACATTCTCGTGGCCGCGGCTGACGGCACGCAGATCCCACTGAAGCAGCTTGCCCGGATCGATTACGTGCGTGGTCCCCAGGCCATCAAGAGCGAGGACACGTTTCTCGTCGGTTATGTCATCTTCGACAAACGCGCCGGCTTTGCCGAGGTGGAGGTCGTCGAACAGGCCAACGCGCTGCTCCAGTCGAAGATCGCGTCCGGCGAACTCACGGTTCCTGCGGGCGTCAGCTACAAATTCACCGGCAGCTATGAAAACCAGATTCGGGCCGAGAAACGCCTGAGCATCGTGCTGCCCATCGCGCTGTTCGCGATCTGGTTGATCCTCTATTTTCAGTTCAAGCGCATCGCCGTCACGCTGCTCGTTTTCTCCGGCATCGCGTATGCATGGTCCGGCGGCTTCGTGCTGGCATGGCTTTACGGCCAGCCGTGGTTCCTCGACTTCAGCCTCTTTGGCCACAGCCTGCGCGACCTGTTCCAGGTGCATACCATCAACCTGAGCGTTGCCGTGTGGGTGGGGTTCCTCGCCCTGTTTGGCATCGCCACCGATGACGGCGTCATCATGGCCACCTACATTGGTCAGCGCCTCGACGAAGCGCCGTCCGAGACCGTCGCCGACATTCGCGCCCGCATTCTCGAAGCCGGCGCCAAGCGTGTGCGCCCGGCGATGATGACCATTGCGACCACCGTGCTCGCGTTGCTCCCCGTGCTCACCTCCACCGGCCGCGGCTCGGACGTCATGATTCCCATGGCGATTCCCACCTTCGGGGGGATGATGTTCGCCATCGTCACCGTCTTCGTCGTGCCGGTGCTCTATTGCTCGCTCGAAGAGGCGAGGCTCCGTTTCCGGCGCCAGGAGCGAGATCCGGGGAGCTTCAGGGCCAGCGTCGGACCCTGAAAAAAATGACCGGAGATCAATTATGAAAGAACACGAACACACAGCCAAAGATAAACCCGAAACCAAGCCGCCGCGCGACGAAGTCGCCAAAAAGGCCTACGCTCTCTATGAAAAAGAGGGGCGTCCGCAGGGGCACGACAAGCAGAATTGGTTGGCGGCTGAGGCCGAGATTTCGGGCCATGGCTCGGACGAACACAAAGGGCACGCCAATCATCATGCGCACATGGCGGCAGACTTCCGAAAACGATTCTGGATTTCGCTGATCGTGACCCTGCCGATTCTCGTCCTCTCGCCGATGCTCCAGATGTTGGTGGGGCTGAGGGAAGCGATCAGTTTTCCGGGAGACGTTTATGTTCTTTTCGGTTTTTCCTCCGCCGTGTTTTGGTATGGCGGCTGGCCGTTCCTCAAGGGGTTCTTCGATGAAATAAAGGCCCGCAAGCCGGGGATGATGACCCTCATCTCCGTGGCGATCGCCACCGCCTATCTTTACAGCAGCGCCGTGGTGTTTGGCCTGACGGGCAAAATGTTTTTTTGGGAACTGGCCACGCTCGTGGACATCATGCTGCTCGGGCATTGGATCGAAATGAAGTCCGTGATGGGCGCATCACGGGCCCTGGAGGAGCTGGCGAAACTCATGCCCTCCGACGCGCACAAGCTGATGCCGGATGGCAGCGTGAAGGACGTGCCGCTCGGCGAATTGGCGGTGAACGACAAGGTCTTGATCAAGCCGGGCGAAAAGATTCCTGCGGACGGTGTTATCGTGAATGGAGAAAGCTCGGTCAATGAAGCCATGCTCACTGGCGAATCGACTCCCGCAGCAAAAAAAACCGGCGGCAAAGTCATCGGTGGTTCCATCAACGGCGAAGGCTCGCTGACCATCGAGGTCAAAGGCACGGGCAAGGATTCGTTCCTCTCGCAGGTCATCGATTTGGTTAAGCAGGCCCAGGAGAGTAAATCGAAAACCCAGGACCTTGCCAACACGGCTGCGCTCTGGCTCACGATCGTTGCGCTGGGCGGCGGCGCGATCACCTTGATTATTTGGCTGGCCGTCATGGGCAAAGATTTCGCCTTCGCCATCGAGCGCGCCGTCACCGTCATGGTCATCGCCTGTCCGCATGCCTTGGGTCTCGCGGTGCCGCTGGTCGTGGCCGTCTCCACGGCGCTCGCGGCCAAAAACGGTTTATTGATTCGCAACCGCGTCGCGTTCGAAAGCGCGCGAAAACTGCAGGCGATCATCTTCGACAAGACCGGCACGCTCACGGAAGGACGCTTCGGGGTGACGGACACCCTCCTGTTATCGCCGGACATTAACGAAGAGACTCTGCGCCGATACGCCGCCTCGGTGGATGCGAATTCCGAGCATCCCATCGCGAAAGCCATTGCCGCCTCATCCGAAAAGAAGTCACCGGTGGAAAATTTCAAAGGCCTCGCAGGCAAAGGTGCGGAAGGCCGGGTCGAAGGGAAAGAAATCAAGGTCGTGAGCCCGGGCTTCCTGCGCGAACAAAATATCGCGATGACCGATGCGCGCGTGGAGCAACTGCAGGGGCAGGGGAAGACAGTGGTATTTGTCCTCGTGGATGGAGCGCTGAAAGGAGCGATGGCCCTAGCCGATATTATTCGGCCCGAGGCGAAACAGGCTATAGCGGAGCTCACGGAAATGAAGATCCGCTGCATGATGCTTACCGGTGATAACCATGCGGTGGCCAAATGGGTTTCGGATCAGGTCGGCCTCGACGAATATTTCGCCGAAGTCCTGCCGCAGGACAAAGCGGCCAAGGTGAAGGAAGTCCAAGCTCGCGGCCAGTTGGTGGGTATGACCGGTGACGGCGTGAACGACGCCCCTGCACTCGCGCAGGCGGATCTGGGCATCGCGATTGGCGCAGGCTCCGATGTCGCGGTCGAAACTGCCGATGTCATTCTGGTTCGCAGCAATCCGGCTGATGTGGTCGCCATCGTGAAACTTTCCCGCGCCACGTATCGCAAGATGATGCAGAATATTTTTTGGGCGACGGGCTATAACGCTTTCGCAATTCCGCTGGCCGCCGGCGCGCTTTACTCGTGGGGCGTGCTGCTCACGCCAGCCTTGGGCGCGGTGTTGATGTCGGCCAGCACGGTCATCGTGGCCATCAATGCGCGGCTGCTGCGAATTTCGTAATAGCCTGAGTGCGGCGTCGGTTCTCGATTCGATCATGCAATCCAATGCTCGCGTCAAATCTGCGATTGATTAGCTTTAGCTCATGTCGCCCCGTTCCGACCTGATTGCTCGAGCGCTCAATGACCAGCGTGTCACCTTCAAGGCGTTTCTCGCCGCACGGGTCGGCAGCGAGGCCGAGGCGGAAGACATCCTGCAGAACGGACTGGTCAAAGCGTTGCAGCACGCGGACGAATTGCACGATGACTCCAAGCTGACGGCTTGGTTCTACCGGCTCCTCCGCAACGCGATCGTTGATCACTATCGCACCCGGGCAGCCAGCCGGCGGCGGGAGGCTGTGCTGAGCACAACGCTCGCGGCGCTCGGTGAAGATATAGTTGCTGCTCCGGCAGGCTGGGAGACGCAACTCTGTGCCTGCCTCGGCCAAGTGGTGGACACCCTCAAACCGCAACAGGCGGCATTGCTCCGTCGCGTGGATCTCGACGGCGAGTCCGTGCAAGCCGCCGCCAAGACCCTCGGCTTCACCCCGAACAACGCGAGCGTCACCTTGCTTCGCGCCCGTCAGGATCTCCGCAAAAAATTGCAGGCTTTCTGTGGCGCTTGCGCTGATGGCGCGTGTCTTGATTGCGACTGCCAGCCCGTGAAAGATAAACGTTAAATCCGGTATCAACGGCTGCTGCTGGTGGTCTAATCCAGCAGGGGTTCTCAATCTTGACCGATGGGCTGTAAGATATTCCAGGCAGCTCCGTCAGCCCAGTATGAACCCGCACCATTGCCCCATGAAACACGACCACGCTTCAGCAGTCAGCCGTCACGACCATCACCATCACCCTGACGCCGATGTTCAACCGGCGAAGGATGCGAAATACTATTGCCCGATGTGCGAGGGCGTGGTGTCCGACCAGCCCGGCGATTGTCCCAAGTGCGGCATGGCTTTGGAACGCAATCCCGCCTTCATCGAACCGGCCCACACGATCTACACGTGCCCGATGCATCCGCAGATCGAACAAGATCAGCCCGGCGATTGCCCGATCTGCGGCATGGCGCTGGAACCGAAGACGGTCACCGCCGCGCCGGAGGACGACACGGAATTGCGCGACATGACCCGACGGCTCTGGATCGGCGCCGCACTGGCGTTGCCGGTGTTCGTGCTGGCCATGGCCCACTTGCTGCCGTCACTCGCGCAGGTTGCGAACGGTTCGCTGAGTCGCTGGGTGCAGCTCGTCCTATCGACCCCGGTTGTCCTGTGGGCGGGTTGGCCGTTTTTTGTGCGCGGCGCGAAGTCGCTGCGTTCCGGCCATTGGAATATGTTTACGCTGATCGCGCTCGGCGTCGGCTCGGCTTGGCTCTACAGCTTGGTGGCGTTTTTCCTGCCGGACGCTTTTCCGCCGGCAATGCGAGCCCACGGAATGGTGGACGTTTATTTTGAAGCGGCGGCCGTGATTGTCGTGTTGGTGTTGCTGGGCCAGGTGCTCGAACTGCGCGCCCGCGCGCGTACGTCGAGCGCCATGAAAGCGTTGTTGAACCTTTCCCCGCCCACCGCGCTGCGCGTAGGCGAAGGGGGCGATAGGGAAATCCCCTTGGCCGAAGTGAAGACGGGTGATCGTCTGCGCGTGCGGCCCGGGACCAAAGTGCCGGTGGACGGAGTGATTGAGGAGGGATCGTCTTCAGTTGATGAATCCATGCTCACGGGTGAATCGCTGCCGGTCGAAAAAAACGTGGGCGAGCACGTGACGGGCGGCACCGTGAACGGTACCGGCGGCTTTGTTCTCCGCGCGGAAAAAATCGGAGCGGACACGATGCTCGCGCGCATCGTGCAAATGGTGGCCGAAGCGCAACGGAGTCGCGCGCCGATCCAGGGATTGGTCGACAAGGTGGCCGGGATCTTCGTGCCGACGGTGGTGTTGATCGCGGCGGCTACGTTTGTTATCTGGTTTTTCTTCGGGCCGGAGCCGCGACTCGCCTACGCCATCGTCAACGCGGTCGCCGTCCTGATCATCGCCTGTCCGTGTGCGCTGGGGCTCGCCACGCCGATGTCGATCATGGTCAGTGTCGGTCGCGGTGCGCAGGCGGGTATTTTGGTGAAGAATGCCGAGGCGCTTGAGCTGCTCGGGAAAGTGAAGTGGCTCGTGGTGGACAAGACCGGCACACTCACCGAGGGCAAACCGCGCCTCATCGATGCGGTGACAACCGGCGGAGTCGATGAAGCGACGCTCGTCCAGTTCGCGGCGTCCTTGGAGCGTTCCTCGGAACATCCGTTGGCGGCGGCCATCGTGCGCGGGGCGGAGGAAAGAAAACTCGTTTTAGTTCCTGTGACTGATTTCCGCTCGGTGACCGCCGGCGGAGTCGCGGGCCGCGTGAGCGAAAAAACAGTGCTGGTCGGTAAACAGAAATTTCTGGAAGCGGAAGGGATTGCCATGTCACCGGACTTGAACAGCCGGGCTGCGGCGCTGCAGGCTGAGGGCAAGACCGTGGTTTTCGTTGCGGTTGATGGCGCTGCCGCCGGATTGTTGGCCGTGGCCGATCCCATCAAGGAATCGACGACTGAAGCGGTGGCTCAGCTTCACGCCCTCGGTATCAAACTTGTCATGGCCACCGGCGACAACCGTCGCACGGCCGAGGCCGTTGCGAAAAAACTGGGCATCGATGATTTCCAGGCCGAGGTGGAACCTGCGGATAAGATCCGCCGCGTCGAGGAGCTCAGGCGGCAGGGCGGGTTGGTCGCGATGGCAGGCGACGGGATCAACGACGCGCCGGCGCTTGCGGCGGCCGATGTCGGCATCGCGATGGGCACGGGTACCGACGTCGCGATGGAAAGTGCCGGCGTCACGCTCGTGAAGGGCGACCTGCGCGGCATCGCCAAGGCCATCCATCTTTCCCGGGCGACGATGCGCAACATCCGGCAGAACCTGTTTTTTGCCTTTGTCTACAA
>ENA-ORBV01014289-ORBV01014289.1-microbial-mat-metagenome-genome-assembly--contig:-NODE-14289-length-11908-cov-9.056800_pt1 | contig 11908 bp, 9 predicted proteins | sample MGYA00237777_ERZ505514 | MGnify/ENA primary metagenome ERZ505514 (study PRJEB26160, sample SAMN06269048) | microbial mat metagenome | isolation source: Oligotrophic lake microbial mat | place... | reverse complement strand
ACAGGCGGGTACTTTCAGTACCCGACAACGGGGTATTTTCAACCCCCGATCTCATCACAGCAACGAGATTTGGACAGTAACAATGAATTCCTCCGCTGGGGGCGGGCAAGCCGCCGTGCCGTGCTTCGCACTCAAAAGCCAATGCACAGAACGTGTATGGAATTGCCCAACGACCCAATGACCTGCGGATTTCGCCGAGCAGATTCCACACGCTTCGGTGTTCGGCGTCGGGGTTGAAGGCAAGCGTGCCGATTTTGCTCTATTGAAGCGGAGCAAGCCCGCGTTGCAAACCGTCGAATAATGTCTTGCCGACTGTAGCGGAGGGCTTTGGACGGCGAACGGAGAACGACTCTGCCTCTTTTTGCGCTGTCCGTTCGGCGATTTGGATACTCATCCAAGGAAGCGCGGCAGGGCGATGAAGTCAGCGGACGCAAGTCAAGGAGATCGGCGATCAATCTCTTCTATCGCCTCTTGAAGCCGACTTTTGCGTTCGGGCGTAAGAGAATCCTTGCCTTGCTCTGCCGCCGCCGCGCCGTAAGTTCGCAGCCGCTCGCGCAGAGTGTAGAAGAGATGCAGAGCCTCACGGCAGCGCGTACAATGGGTCACATGATAGCGCACATACCACACAAGGAAGCCCGGCAGCCGTTTGCGCTGCCAAGCGTCGAGTAATCCTCTCATGTGAAAACACGGCTTTATCTCTTGAGGCGTTTGTTGGGTCATGGCAGTCTTCTTTGTTCAGCGTTGGTCTGAAGAATCGCGGCAAGTTTTTCGTGGGCGCGGAAAAGGCGCGAACGCACTGTGCCTACCGGAACGGACAGGATGCGTGCCGCTTCGATATAGGACAACTCTTCAATATCCACCAAAACGACGCACAGGCGCATGGTGGGAGAGAGCGTGGCGAGGGCGCGTTCCAAATCCTCATCCAACGTCCGGGTCAGCAGAGCGGTATCGGGGCGGTCTCCCTTCGAAGCACGGAGACTTTCCGGCAATATCTTACCCTCGGTGACAACGCTGTCGAGATCAATATCGGCAAGATGCTTTTGTCGGCGATAGTCCATCAAGAAATTGTTGGTAAGAATCCGCATCAGCCATGCCCCCGCGTTGGTTCCCTCTTGAAATTTGCCTTCCGTATATGCCTGATAGCCCCGTATCAACGTGTCCTGCACCAAATCCTGCGCCTTGTCTTCATTGCCCGAACACAAACGCCGTGCCAGCCGCAGCAGTTTGCCCTCGTTTTCGGCAGTCATTTGAGCAAAGACAGCGTGCTTGCGGGCGCGTTCTGCCTCCTCATCGGAAGCGAGACGCGGCAGGAAGCGGCGCAGGGCTGTGGCAAACGATTTCATCGGGCGATTCTCTCGGAGAGTAATAGGTGAGTTAATACACGAAGCCACCGAAAAGTTCCATTTCTCCGAAAAGTTTGAGGAAATTTGGGAAGGAATGGAACTTTTCCCGCTGTCACAATCATTACTCCCTGCGGAACACACTCCCTGCCTCGCGCAGGACTCTCTCGGTGTTCCGAAAGGAAACTTCACCATGATTTGCTCTCACTTTTCGCGCAGTCTGATTTTGGCGGCACTCGCCCTCGTTCCCGCCGCCGCGCACGCCCAGAATATCCGCGTGTCGGTGGAAAATCTCGCACCCAATCAAGGCACATTCCTGACGCCCGTTTGGGTCGGATTTCACAACGGAACCTTTGATCTTTATAATCGCGGCGAGGCAGCTTCCCCCGCTTTGGAGCGCATTGCGGAAGATGGCAGCATTGCTCCTTTGAGCGCGGCATTTGCCGCAAGCGGAGCCGGAACGGTTGACGGCGCGGTTTTCGGCAATGCCATTCCGCCCGTGATGCCCGGCGAAACCGCCTCTGCCATGTTCAGTGTCGCGCCCGGTTCTTCCATGAGCCGCTACTTCAGTTATGCCTCGATGATCATTCCAAGCAACGACGCCTTTATCGCCAATGGCAACCCGATGGCGTTTGAGATATTCGATGCGAGCGGGAATTTCATCGGCGCGGATTTTACCGTGATGGGCAGTATGGTTCTTGATTCGGGAACGGAAGTCAACGACGAGATACCGGCGAATACCGCCTTCTTCGGGCAATCCGCACCCGATACGGGCGTCAATGAGAATGGCGTTATCCTTACGCACCCCGGCTTCAATCCCGTTGGCAGCGGCGGTATTCTGGACGATCCTCGGTTTGCCAATGCCGATTTCAGATCACCGGGCTATCAGGTGGCGCGTATCCGGGTGACTGCCGTTCCTGAGCCGGGAACAGTGGCTTTGCTCGTGGGGATTGGGGTTGCAGGAATTGCGGTACGTCGTCGCCGTAAATAGGCGGTTGCCTTCTGCATGATACTCAAATCAAACCGCCCTTCGCTCTTGCCGTCAAGCAGAGCGAAGGGCGGTGATTTCTTTGTGTGCCGCCTCTCCGGGACGATGCGAAGAGAAAAACATTACGGTTTGCCGATGGCGGCGCGTCCCGTGTTTGTCCAGTTGACGAAGCGAACACGCGACGGCGTGCGCGGGCGGTCTGTGCCGTAGTTGCCCGCCTTGATGTAAATCTTTGTGAAGGCAGGAGAGTTGAGAGAAGCCAGTGCCTTGGCAACCGTTTGGAAGGGCGCGGCGGCAGTTCCGGTTCCGGCAGTATCGCTCCCTGCGGCTTTGTCCACATAGAAATCCACGAGAAACAGAGGCGTCGAGCCGAACTCATACGCCCCGATGTCGGGAGCGGCTCCGGCAGTGCGGTTCAGTCCGACAAGGTCATAGGGCAGCAGGTTAGGAGCGGCGGCGGTTCCGGCGTTGATGACGGGCGAACCGGCTTGCAAGCGCAAATCGCCGAAATCGTCGTCGGCAGTGCCGAGAATGCCGTCCGCGCCCGCCGAAGCGTTGCGGACAAACAGCGGGTCGGCTCCGAAGTTGTTGTCGGCGTCGGGTGCGGCAGGATAGCCGCCGATACAGGAGTAAGTGACCGCGATGACTGCTGCATTTGATGCACGTAAGTTCGCTCCGACGGCGGCTGTATTCTCTCTCACAATGCAGTTGGTGAGAGGGATAACCTGACCTTCGGGAATTCCGTCCCTTGCCATAGAGATGCCGCCCCCATATTCTTGATTTTGTGGGTGCATTGCGGCATTGCCTGTCACCGTGCAGTGGGTGAGATGGGAGTCGTCCATTGGCTGATAGGCGTAGAGTCCGCCGCCCGACGCGCTCGTTGGAGAGGACACAGAATTGTTCACAAGGAGCGTGTTGATCAGCACGAATCGGGAACGCTGCGTGAAGATGCCTCCGCCGTTTGTGACCGCATTTGCCGCCACACACTTGTTTCCGGCAACCACACAGTTCGTTAGCAGCAAAGCCGTAGCGTAATCCTGGTCGAAACCGAATTTTCGGATGTAGATACCGCCGCCCAAGGCGGAGTTCTGGAACTCCATACCAAGGGCAGAAGCGGAGTTGCGGAGAAATTGGCAGTTGGTCGCGGACACGGGGGATTCAACGATGTACAGTCCGCCGCCATAAGCCGCGTCGTTTGAAGTGGTGACCGTGTTCTCCGAGCAGACGACATTTCGCAGAGTGACAACACCGATATTGTAGAAGAGTGCGATGCCGCCGCCTGACGCAAAACGATTGGCAGCCACCGCCGTATTCTGGGAGAGCGTACAGTCGGTCAGGGTGAGCGTGCCTCCATGCGCCAACACACCGCCGCCGAGTGCATCCTTTGCACCCTCGACGCAATTACGGAGAAGACGACAACGGATCAGAGTGGCTTGTGACGATGTGTTGCGGAGAGCAATCGCTCCGCCGCTGGAACGACTGGCTTCCGGCGAAGTCGTGCTGACCGCATTGTCCTCGAAGGTGCAATCCGAAAGCGTCCCTGTTCCTCGGAACATCAGCGCACCCCCATCGCCAAGTTCGGCGGCGCTTACAGTATTCTGAAAGAACTCACAGCCGCGCAAAGTGAGGCTGCTGTCGGCGGTCACATGGATCGCGCCGCCCTCAGCATCTCCCACCGTTGCGATGACGCGATTTCTCCGAAACAGACAGTTCTCAAACACGGCATTGCTGGTCTGAAGATAGATCGCGCCGCCACGCGCACTTGAAGCCTTCTCGGCTCGATTTCTGAAAAAAGTACAGTTGCGAAAGGTGGGGTTGGAGCCGACGATAATGGCTGCACCGCCCGTACCTCCTCCATTGCTTGCGGTGATAATTCCGTTCTCAACGGCGAAACCTTCAACGACCATCTGCGCGGTGGAACCGGCAGAAAATTGGAAGGCACGCCCGACGCCCAGACAATCAATGCGGCAGTTCTCCGCTCCTCCCTGCGATTTGAGCGTGAAACTTTTGCCGTTGAAGAGCAGATTGGTGTTGTCGCTGCCTATATAAAAGCCGTCGCCAACCCAAACCGTATCGCCATTCGCCGCCGCGTTGATGCCGCGCTGAATCGTCTTGAAGGGGGCAGTTTGGGTTCCGGCGTTGGCGTCATTGCCGTCGTTGTTCACGTAATATGTGGCGGCGCGGGCGGCAGTTGCTCCCATGACAAGGGCTGCGAAGAGAAAAAGGGTAAGAATTCGGTATCTCATAAGTGTATACTTTGCTAAGAAAACGCCCTTTCCATCGGAAGATTGCCGTCTGTTGCAGACGAAAAGGGCGATGTTCGCGAGTCAGTGAGTATCCGGTACACTGCCGCGAATATAGAAAGCGGGAGGAGCGTGCAGCGTCTGCACTGCCCGCGTCACAGTTGCACGTATAGCGTTCAGAGTCTACAATATAGACATCACAGTTGCGCGTATAAAGTTCACAGTTAAACTTATAGCGTTCACATTCGACAATGCAACGTTCACAGTCTACAATATAGACCTCACAGTTGACATTACAGCGTTTACAATTGATGATAAAGCCTTCTATGAAGGCGTGAAGGCTTTATTGTCAACTGTGAACATCTCCAACAAAGCCGCTGTCTAATTCAGTGAGACAAGGACGAGAACCAAGCCCTTGCCGCTCTTGAGATTGCTCATGGCTTTGCCGATAACCGCACCATCGCGGCGTTCTCTGTCCGTCGCTTTCATGGCATGACCGATGGTATCGGAGGACGTGAGCATATCGCCCGCTTTGATACTGCCATTGGCGTCGGCGTCGCAATAACACCATACGCGCCCGATGCTGGCAACGGGATATTCGCCGTCGGCAACGGTTCCCTTTTGCGTGAGGGTGATGCCGGGACGGATGCCGTTGGCTCCTGAGATAATTCCGGCGACGGCGTAGTCATAAGCGCGGGAAGCGACCTGCATCTGCCCGATTTTGTCGGGGTCTATTGTCACGAGCATACCGGGCAGGGGCTTGACGTTGCCGCTGGGCGCGACGTAATACGGCTCGGCGACATCGCTGCCGCCCAATACCGTGACGACATCGGCGGTGATCTCTCCGGCAACGTGCAGTTTGCTGCTGGGGGAGAGCGTGCCGATACCGATATTGCCCGTCGCGCCGTCCATGAACATCCGATATGCGGCAGGGGTGGAGGCATCGTTCGCCGATGTGGTGAACCAGTAAAGACTTCCTGCCGTCGCGCCCATGCCCCATTTTGTCGCGGCATTTTGTCCGAGTTCAACAGCCGCACCGTTGTTGAGCGTGAGGGATTTGACCCAACCGGCTTGCGTCCAAGTGGTTCCGCCGGAGATATGCAGTCTGCCATCGGGGGTTGTTCCGCCAATGGCGACACTGCCGCTGAAGTCTGCTTCTCCTATGCGGACTTTGCCGCCGGGTGCGTTAAGAATGAGGGGCAGGGGCAGTCCGGTGGTGTAGTTGAAGGCGAAGATATTGGCGGCGATGGTGCTGCCTTCGAGGAAAACCCCGCTGCCGGTGAACGGACTGGAACTGCCTGTGACGCCAAGCCCGCCGCCGGTGAAAAGACTGTCGCCGTCCGCCATGATTTTGAGGCGTTCGACGTTGTTGGTGCGGAAGGCAAGCGGCTGCGCGTTGGTCGTGCCGAGAAAGTTGGCGGCAGTGGCGGCGTTTCCACCGAGCAGCCACGCGAGATTGTTCACCGCGTCGGCTGCGAGTTTGGCGGAAGTGACGGCTCCATTGGCGAGCTGCGCGGTGTTGATGCTGCCGTCCGGCACAGAATTTGCTTTCATGGCATAGGCAACGGAGACCAATTGCTGTCTTGGCGTAAGAGCAGCATCCGTTCCGATTTTGGTTTCGAGATAGAGATTGGCGTTGAAGAGTCCGGCGGTGCTGGTATTGAGGAGAACGGCGAACGTGCCATTCTTCACGGCAACGGTGGCGAGGGTTTGGTTCCACTTTTCGGTTCCGGCACTGAGGGCGTCCCACAGCGAGAAGCGTATCGAATAGGTTCCATCGGGGACGGGATTGCCGCTTGGCGTGACGAGTCTACCTTGATAGTGGAGCAACGTAGGGGCGGCAGTGACTTGTGCATGAGCGGCAGGCACGACGCCAACGGACAGACCGACGGCGATCAGCGCGGCGAGTGACAATGCGGTGTTGTAAGAACGGTTGAACACAGGTTTCGGCTCCTTGTCGAGGAAAAAGCCGCAGGGATATTTTTCGTCTGCGGCAGGAATGGCGGGTCTGGACAGCGAAAACAGACAGGGTGCGGCGGTGAGTATCAAGCGGCAGTGTAGCGCGAAGAATCGGCTGGCAAGCAAAGTGAAATGAAAGTGCGACAGGGAAACCTCGGCGGAGCGGTGAATCGGCAGGAAGGACAAGGCAAGAATGTCATCGGGTGCAGAAAAGGTCGGCGGATTGATCCGGCAAATGCGGCAGGGTCGTGGAATGGAGTTGACGCGGCTGTCGCACCTTTCGGGGGTGCATCGGGCGACACTGCATCGCTGGGAACGCGGCGAAACCCTGCCGCGTCTGCCGGAACTGAACGCGGTGTTTGCGGCGTTGAAGATTCCCGAACACGAACAGCAGCAGGTTTTCGCCTCGATGAATAATCACCGCGCCCGTGTTGCGCTGCACACCAAGGAGACACTGATGGGAGAACAACAGGAAATTGGTTCCTATCCACATGGCGGCGATTTGCTGCGGGCGATGCGGCTACGTTGCGGTTTGTCCTATGAACGCATGGCGTTCCTGCTTCATGTCAGTACGCGCACCATTCGCCTTTGGGAAAAAGCCGAAGTGTGGCTTTCCGTCGAAAACCTGCATCAAGTCTGCTCTCTTCTGCGGGCGCAGGAACCGGAGATCGCGGCATTGACCTGCGGGCGCGTCACCCTTCAGCCGCGCAGTGAAGAGGTCTCCCTCGAAGCGATTCGGTATCATCTCGACACCCTGCGATTGCGCCCCTTGATGCCCAACGAGATGCCGCGTGACTTGGAATATCTTGCGCTCACCGCGCAGTCGTGGTCTCATGCAGCAAAAAGCGAAACCGGACAGCGGCTCTTGGCGGAAGTGTATGCGTGCTACGCCGATTATCTGCTGACCGCCTTCCGCCCGCTGGAGATGCACATTCCTGCCGAGCGCACCCTTGCCCTCATGACCACACTCCAGCCGAAAGAGGACTTCTGGCTGCGAGCGGGAATCGTTTATGCTCAAGCCGTGCCATGGCGAGACCGTGCCAACGAACAGCGCGGACACCGCAACGCCCTGAAACTGCTTGCCGACTGGCTGCCCTTTGCTTCCGATGGTGAAGAAGAAGCCTCGCTCCGTTCTTTGATGGCACTGTATCTGGTCATCACGCGGGACAACGACGCGGCGGTGGAGATGGTGGACGCAACCCTTCGACTGGCGGAACGAACGGAGAAGCCGGAACAGATACGGGCGTGCAAGCGCAGAAAAGCCAATGTCTTTTGGCGCATGGGACAGCCGGAGAAAAGTCTGCCGTTGATCGAATGGAACACACAGGACACTCTTTCCGACCAAGGGATCACACTGCTGCTGGGCGCACGGGCATATTTGGCAGCGGGCAAAAAGTCGGAGGCACATGACTGGCTGCAACACTTGATGACTCTGATTGCGGCGCATACCTTACCCTCCCTGCACGGCGACGCCGAAGCCCTTGCCTGTCTCCTTTAGAAGAATCCCCCACTTCCCCTCAAGACAAACCCCCAAACGCGCCATAATCAAAGGGAACGCTTGAGTACCCTTGCCCTCCCGACTGCACACCGGCAAAAGGACGTGCATTTAGAGAGTGCGATGTTTGCGAATGCCGATTTCAGATCACCGGGCTATTCGATAGCGCGTATCCGGGTGACTGCCGTTCCTGAGCCGGGGAGCGTTGCGCTTTTGATCGCGATGGGTGTGGCAGGTGCGGGGGTGGTTGTGCGCCGTCGCCGCAAATAGGCGGAGATGTCGTAAGGGGAAGGCGAAGGCAGTTGTCTTCGCCTTCCCCTTACGACATCTCTATAAAACCTTGCAAACTTTGTCAAGCACGATTTTTTGTGGCAGCGGCGGAAGAAGGTTTTGGGTCAAACAGGTACAATAGCGGCAACCTCACCGAACAAGGAGAATCCTGCAATGCCGCTCGTAGATATGCCGCTCGACCAACTGAAAGCCTATGCCGGACGCAACCCGCGCCCGCACGATTTCGACGCTTATTGGGAGAAGGCTCTCGCCGAACAAAGGGCAACCGACCCGAAGCCCGAACTGATTCCTTTCCCGCTTCAATCATCCTTCGCCGAGTGCTTTCATCTCTATTTTACAGGTGTCGGCGGGGCGCGAGTCCATGCCAAATATCTGCGTCCGAAGAACAGCATCGCTCCGCACCCCGCCGTTCTGCAATTTCACGGCTATACCGGAAACAGCGGCGAGTGGCAGGACAAACTCGGACTTGTCTCGCAGGGCTATAGTGTGGCGTCTCTGGATTGTCGCGGACAGGGCGGGCTTTCGGAAGATTCCTGCGGCGTCAAAGGCAACACACATCGCGGGCATATCATTCGCGGTTTGGACGACTCGCCCGAAAAACTCCTGTATCGCGCCATTTATCTCGATACCGTCCAACTCGCCCGTGTGGTGATGGAGATGCCCGAAGTAGACGCTGACCGAGTCGGCGCAACGGGCTGGTCGCAGGGCGGAGGATTGACGCTCGCCTGTGCCGCTCTCGAACCCCGCATTGCAAAAGCCGCGCCGGTCTATCCGTTTCTGTGCGATTATCAGCGCGTTTGGGAGATGGATTTGGCGAGCGGAGCCTACGAGGAACTCAAAACTTTCTTCCGAATGTTCGACCCGCTCCACGAGCGCGAAACCGAAATTTTCACGCGGCTCGGCTATATTGACAATCAGCATCTTGCCGAGCGCATTCAAGCCGAAGTGCTGATGCCCGTCGGTCTCATGGATACGATCTGCCCGCCGTCCACGCAGTTTGCCGCCTATAACAAAATCACGTCGCCCAAAGAATTGCTGCTCTATCCCGACTTCGGGCATGAAGGCTTGCCGGGCGCATACGACCGGATTTTCAACTTCTTCGCCGACTTGTAGAACCACAGGAGACACAGGGAACACAGGGACAATGCACAAAATTTGATCCACGAAAGAACACGAAGTAAGGAACCAAAACAATACCCACTTCACTCCAAGAATTTCTCGCGGCGGCGACAATCAAAGCCGCCGCCGATCTCGAAGCCGCTTTCTTGCAGTTGTCGGATGATAAGCGCAACTGGAAGCCGTCCGAAGGTTCGCGCTCTGCCGCCGACTAAGAATCTCACCTTACGCAGAGGCACAGACTCCTTTGAGAACTTGAAGTTCCCGGTAAGCACTGACAAGTGCCGCTTGATAGATTCTGCCCTTGAGGGCAAAGTGATTGATCGTGGTTTGGAGGCGCATCTTCTCCAACTTCACATACGCCCATAAACAGGCAAAGATGTGATTGCTTTGGGTACGAATGGTTTTGGTCGGCGATTTGGCGAAACTGGCATTGCTTTTGACCGACTGATGATACTCTTCGACTTTCCACCGTTTTTGGTAGATCGCCTGAATGGAGGGGGCGTCTAAGGTCGTATCGCTGGTCACCAGATAGAGAACGCCTTGGCTGCCGTCTTTGTTTGTAAAGACCTGCTTGCAGAGCAGAAGAGGGAACTCTACCCCCTCCAGCCAGATTTCTTGGGCGGCAGTCGCTTCCAGTACGACCGACGAGACGGACACAAAACGTCCCGCTACCTTGTCTTCGGCACTCAAGGCAACCTTACGGTTCTCTTTGAGGGGAAAGATAAAGTCGGTTTGGAGGTCACTTTTGAGATACCTCCTATTCTCTGCCGACCCGAACCCGATGTCGGCTAACACGTAACGAAACGGCAATTGATTTTTCTGGCACTGCGCGACCATTTCCCGGAAGTAGTCGTTCTTAGTTTTGGGGCAGACCCGTTTCTGTTTGCCCGTTTTCTTGTCGGTTATCCACTCCGACTTTTGGATGAGTTGGAAAGCCACGGGCAACGCGATTTCCTGAGTGCGATAGAGGCAGGTGACAAAGTTGATGCCCTTGAGATTGCGTCCGAAGCAGTGATCCCAATGCCAGCAGATGAGTTCGCTTTCATCGGTGTAGGGTTTCTCTTCAATACTGTCGTCGATGATAAGAACCGCGTCATCGCGTTGCCTCTCGCGTACCAGCGGTTTGACCAACTGCCAGAGGTCGGTAGAGGTGAAATCGCTTGTCGACAGAAACCGCGTGATCTTGTCGTGGCTGATCGCTCCCTCCAGCAGAGCCGAAAGTCCAGTGGCTGTTGTCAGACCGAACGAACAGATTAGGTAATCCGAGTAGATGTCGAGAAGGTGCTTGTCCATGACGCTATTATACCGTCAGACACGCCCTCTGGCTTTCCGTTGCGTAAGGTGAGGAAGTAAATGGAAAATATGGGCTTATGCTCATAAAAACGATCTTAGTCGTTTGCAACAGGCTTCTGCTACTCAATCTTCTGTTGCATTTGAGGTTTACGAACTGATACCTGCAAACCCAACACACAAAGCAACGGGTTTAGACAACAGTGATATTGCAAAACCTCCGTTTTTCTTCACATGGTTGGCTTTTTCTAAATCTTCGCGTCTCCCCGATAAGTTCAAGGGCAACAAGAAAGCAGAAAAATACCTGCATGGCGAAAAGTTCTATCGCGATAAAGCGATAACCAATGGTTTCAAACTTTATCGGGATATTCCAATCGCTACATCAGTTAATTTTGGACGGATTAACTATACGTTGTGGGCAAGCGGGCGTATCACCGAAAATTTTGAACCGGATTCAGGAGACACCAAAGGTCGAGAGCGGAAAGAAATTGAACCACCATTCGAATTTCTATTTTCGAGGAGAAAAATATGAAGCAACATCTCAGATTGATGAACCGTGCTTTGTACGGCTTGATCGCCATTTTGTCTGGTATTTTGTTAGGTTTAACACAAAGTAATTCACTGGCGTCTGGTACAACGTGCCCTATCGTCGAGAACCCAATTGAGTGCGGAAGTGGGCAGACTTTTTCAAGTGCATTCGCAGGATACGCTTGTGGCATGAATACGACGACAGGAAAGTGTTGTCAGTATCATGCATTCAACATCTACTGCAACGAAGTTTACAGAGGCACTACTTACGTTCTTGTTGGGGACACCTATACAGGACCTTGTAGCAACGGGTTGTGCCTTAGTTTTGTTCCTCCTGAAGGAGGAGGCAGTTAATATAGGTACGTATCTCTTGTATCCGGTTTGCAGAAAGCCCTCATTTTTAAATAATGAGGGCTTTCTGCTTCTGAGAAATATTACCTCGCCAGTATTGAATTCGCTCGCTAAGATTATGAAATCGATGGGTAATCAGGTCGCCGCCCGCGTTGCAGCGTACCGCCGCAACGGTTGCCGACAAATTCATTTTCTCCGCGACACGTTCGGGGCGGTCTTTGCTTCTGCCGTTCATCGCCGTGCTGAACGCGGCATTGAGGGCGACGCTCATCAGGCTCGACGCGACATAGGGGCGGTCATTGAC
>ENA-ORBV01014288-ORBV01014288.1-microbial-mat-metagenome-genome-assembly--contig:-NODE-14288-length-11909-cov-3.344067_pt1 | contig 11909 bp, 20 predicted proteins | sample MGYA00237777_ERZ505514 | MGnify/ENA primary metagenome ERZ505514 (study PRJEB26160, sample SAMN06269048) | microbial mat metagenome | isolation source: Oligotrophic lake microbial mat | place... | reverse complement strand
GTATATATCTATATGCGTGTGTGTGTGTGTGTGTGTGTGTGTGTGTGTTCCTCGTGTTGGGCGTTCGTGCTTCGATCTAGTTTCCATTTAATGGTGCTGCTCGGTTACTGGTTTCAATTACTTTGCACTTCGACTTACTTCGTTCTGACGTACCAGTTGTTTCTTATCACAAACTCGGCGTTTCGCTTCGTGGACGCGGGTATGCGATATCTGCTGCGAGATTATCTCAGCGTTCAGAATATCAAGGTGCGACCTTTCTCCAATTTCCACTTGCCGCTGTTGCAGTTTGCTACTGCCCGTTGACTGTGCGGGTGAAGCAAACATCTTTGTCTGCTGATGAACATCTTCCTTGTGCTGGCATCACAGTGGCCTGAGGTATTCGATATTGTGATCACGTCTGCCAAGAAGCCATACTTCTACATGGACGAAGGCCGTGTCAAGGGCTTCAGAAAAATTGACCCCAACACAGGTGCGGGTTGGGTTTCGCTTCGTTTTACGGCTCAAATTCCTTTCATCGCGCGCTGTACGACTCCACTCACGAACAGCTCTGCTGAACGGAATATGCGCGTGGCTGTTCATACTCACCAGGAATGATGACGCTTGAGCAAGTGGACTCGCTGAAGCGGGGAGAGGTGTATTCGGAAGGAGGCTTGACCGAGTTCCTTCGGCTGTCCGGCTACGAGTTTGGCCCCAACGTGCTGTACATGGGTGATCAAATCTATGCAGATCTTGGTATGTGCTCTGCGACAGTCTTCACCTCATGGTAGTCTGTCGATTGATTTCCCGGTATGTACAATCGTTTGAAATCACCTACTTCAGTGACGCCGAACGAGATGGCTATGTGGAAAACCGCTGCTATTATCAAGGAGATTCAGCATGAGACTACCGTCATGTCCACTCCGCGTACGTTGCTGTCGCTTTCAAATCAGTTTGGACGATTCTTTCCCTAGCGTGCTCAGCGATGCGGCATTTCTGAAAGCGTACGTGCTTACGCCATTTGTGGTTGTGCAGTGTTTGCATCCAAGCTAGCCGAGCTACTGGAGATTGAACAGCTGATCCATGATGGCCAGTTGATTCACGATGCGGAGGCCAGGCAATTGGTTGAGAAACTCAAGTCCGAACGGAAAGAAGTGCGCGCTACACTCAAGGTTGGTGGGATGCTATCCGACAGTGCACATATTCTCCGCCTCCCGAGTGTTGTTCATTTTGCGAGTGTTGCACGCCGCACCACTGAGTCTAATGCTGCTGATTGTGCTTTCGACTCGAGTCGCTTATCTCTGTATTGAACTATTGTAACTGTATTAGGAGGTGCTGAACCCAAACTTCGGCAGTGTCTTCCGCACGTACAACAGTCGCACGATGTTCTTCTACAACGTGGCGCGCTATGCAGACGTTTACACTGCCAGCATCAACAACTTCCTGCGGTATTCTCTGGATCACTGCTTCTATGCAGGGCGACAGTACCTGCCGCACGAGCTGCCTTTCCCTGACCCTGCGGTGTTGACTGTGGTGGAGCGCATGCACACTGAGGAGAAGGTGATGACGACGGGTCCAGGAGGAATCAAGCAGCACAGTCCGCGACACGATGGCAGCATCGGGGCGTCCTCAAATCCGCAGACCTCGGTATCGTCCAGCGACAATATCCCCCATCGCCTATCTCCGGAAGCGGATCCTCAAGTCATCGTACCCTACATATCGTGACGTGGTAGTTTCTTCGAACTGATGGTCATGATTCACAGGGTTTTGCATTTCTTTTTGACCATGCTAAGTCTGCGTTACTCTTCTGTTTTGCTGTCGACCTGCCACAAAGTAGAAATACCGTCATATGCCTCCGAACAGAGAAGCCTAATAAATAGAATCTGCGCTGCTTGACGAGCTTAACATGGTTTACGACCCGCCTGGCTTCCGGTGCATGAGCGAGATGTAGACGAAAAAAGCTTACGACAAAATGTATTTCAACCCGACGGACACGACACTCGCGGCCGGTACAGGTGCGGCCGTCGCACGCCTAGGGTCCACCTGCAATCCCTCTGCAAGTCGATCGGTTCGAAGTCAGAGATGGCAGGAAGTTGAAATTCGCGGGAGCGCTTCTCTTCAATTAATGGCAAGGCGCACTGCGAGCGTCATCCACCCTGGCACGGCATAGCGTTCTTGAAAGTGGTGATCTTTGCAAAGAATGCAGTTGTCCCCATGAACGTAAGGCGGCAGCAATTGCGCGACCCGGTAGCGCGAAAAAACAAAGATCTGGGCAAGCGCATCCTCGTTGGGCCAAGCCCTTACTGCGGAGATGTCTATGAAGAAGAATCTCAACCATCAACATCAAAATCAAAGCTTACGAGCAGCCCTAGCAGTTGCCTTGCTTGTGCGTTTGCCGCAGCAGGAGGTTGGGAGATCGTAGGAGTGCACTCTCCGGCAATCGGGGAACGTCTTCAGAAAGACGCCCGCGTTGAGTGAGATCTTGTTCGTCTTGCGTAATGTCGACCTTCAGATCAGGCTGAAATCCGAACAAGGACGATGCAAACATCACGCCCACTGCGTTCAAAACAGCGTCACAATCCATCCGCGCTGCAGCTGCAAACACCGTGCGCCAGACGGAAAGCTTGCGCACGTTGTTCCAGAACTGAGTCTGTAGGGCAGCCTTCGGCCCTTTCTCCTCGGGCCCTTTGATCGACTTGTTCATCAGCATGGCGAACGACGCGTAGTCCCCGCACAACCGCTGGAACAGTACGCAGCACGCTGCAAACCAGTCGTGTGCACACTCGGCAATGTAGTCTCCCCCTGTTAGGTATGCCTCCACGGCAACCTCTGGAGCGTGGACAAGGTAGCCAGAAAACTTGACTTGGGTGTTGTTTGCGACCATGCACTCGAAATCGATCGGAAGCAACTGCGACAGTGCGATCATAAGTAAATTATGACTCGATTGAAGCAGTAGACACATGCACCTTTTCCCCGTGGCGCAGAAGATTCGACAGCTTGATATCTCGATGCACTTTGCCCGCTTTACCGAGCCACACCAAGAAGTCGAGCAGAGCTCTGAAGTTGGAGATATCGAATGGTTGATTGTAAGCCGCCTTTCCTGCTACGCCCGCTTGGGCCGCGACCAGCATCTGAGCGGAAGTTAAAGCAAACGGCGTTCCGATGGGCACCAGCAACAGAGCACGGCCGTCGACAGACTTAGCGTACACCTCAGACAGACACACAGTGTCAGGCAGCTTGCGGTCATTACGCCCGGCGTGCAACTTGAATTCTTCGTCGGTAGCAGTTGAGCTCTCCTGAAATTCTAGCAGATCCTCGTACTTCGCTTCTTCGACCGCACACCGACCGGCATCACGGAACCACTTGACTGCGAGCTGACCGTCTCGAGTGCCATCGTACTTTACGGAGCCAGTGAAGACGGAAGCAGAGCTGCCCGTTCCAAGTGTCGTGAGCAGACTCACCTCTTGTTCCATTTCATCCGATGTGATGAACTTGATATCTGGACAGCTGTAGCCGAGCTCTACGTACGAAGCAGTATAGAACGCATACAGAAGATCCGCACCCCTGCCGTCGAAACGCATCGTCTCACTTTTGTAGATTTGATCCTTCTCTCCTTTCTGGAGCTCCACCATGAGGAATTCGATAAAGACTCCGTCTGTGAGGTAAGCATACGCCTTTTTCGAAGGCCGCTGCTGGGCCATCACCAGATCTCTCAGCAGCGACGCGCAATGCCCTTCCTCCTCGTCACTGAAGGTGTTGCTCTGCCCTTTCCGTCGCTTCTTGAATTCGCTAATCGCCACCACGTTCAACACGTCGACAGTAGCACGCTTTCGGTCCGCGTAGAACCGAAGGTGGATGCCATCGGGTTTACGCGTCTTGTAGGCAACACGGTTGTGCGAATCCTTCCAATACGATGATGCGACTTTACCAAGTGCGTCGACGAGCTGACTCCCTTTGTTGTCGAACCACTCTTGTACGCTCGCCTCAGCATCACCGAGGGGAGCCGTGTTCAACAACTGTCTGAAGTCCGCAGGTGCTTGCTTATTCACCAGAAAAGAAAACGCTTGAGACTGGTCCGACGGCAACGAATGTACTGTACTACCTTGAAAATATTCTGCAAAGGTAGTTGGTTCAACAACTGAAACAATACCAGACCCATCAATGCGCGTCAGATTCGTACGCGGCATTATTATCAGAGCTCGGTACCTGCATCCCCCGATTGCAGAAGCAAAGATTGCCACTGAGCTTCATATGTTTGACGCTTGTAAAGCTCTGCTTTCTCAATTTGAAGCTGCGTCCTGGCTTTCTGAATTTCCTGGCGCTGAAGATCAAGAGACTCGCGCTGCCTTCTCAGATCATCGCGATTCTCTTTGCGCTCAAGACCAAATGCCTCGAGCTGCTTATCAAGAGACTCGCGGTGCTCCTTGCGCTGCTTATCAAGAGACTCGCGGTGCTCCTTGCGCTCACGCTCAAGAGACTCGCGCTGCTCCTTGCGCTCAAGATCAAGAGACTCGCGCTGCTTATAAAGAGACTCGCGCTGCTTATCAAGAGACTCACGCTCACGATTCAGGGCGTCCAAAGTAGATCTTCGATCGCTCTCGAGCTCCGCCAATTTCCACTTCAGTTCGTCCTCCCGTCGTTTTACGTCAATTGCAACCTCAGAGCCCCGCAATTGCAACGCATTCTTCTCCTGCGAGTTCTGCGGCCGGGGGCAAAGGCGTAGGCGCGGGATTCGGCTTCCTAAGCGGTGGTTTTGCGTCTTTCCTGAGATACATGGCGCCAATTGCATCATGATGGCGTCGCGGATCTCGTTGACGTTTGATCACGTTTGAGTTCCGTTGGAAAGTCCGGTTCCGAAGGACGGAATCGAAAATTGGGGCCAAATTGACCCATAGTCCTAGCTATAGTAACGCGGCCGGGACATCCGACTTCGTCACCGTGGCAGTGACTCCGAGGCTGTGACTACTATGATATATCATTCACCGGGAAATTTGCGCCATTGAATGATTCCTTCTCATAGCTGATCATATAGCTATCACAGTAGCGCTTTTCCAGCCCTATCCACGGCGTATACTCCGACAACTTAATTGGTCTGATGTACCGCGCACCGTGGCTAGCTGCCCTCAGGTCTATCTGCAAAGCTAGGTGGTCGGTTGAACCACTGATATCGACACGTACCATACTAGTACATGTCACGTATCATAGTGGTACGTGTCACATGTACAATACGCGTCTGCAGATTCGTACGCAACATTATCAGAATTCCGTACCTGCATCCCACGGTCGACTGCAGCAGCAAAGATGGCCTCTGAGCTTCATATGTTCGACGCTTGTACTATACGTGACAGCTCAGTTAAGCTGAAGCTGCGACCTGGCTGTGTGTGAAGTTCCTAGCTTGCGCTTAAGATCAGAAGCCTTGATTGCGCTGACTGTTCAGATCATCGCGCTGCTGATCGCTCACGCTCAAGAGGCTCGCGATTTTCCTTGCGTCCAAGACCTAAAGCGTCGAGCTGCTTATCAAGAGACTCGCGCTGACGATTGAGTACACCAGTCCAAAGCAGCTTTTGACCCTCGCAGCTCGCTCTCGAACTCGATCGTCCTGCCGTTGCTTCACGTCAACCTCCCACGCCGCATGTGTTCGGGGCTTAAGCTTGTTATCACTTCCCCGTCTGATATGTGTTCGGGGCAAACGGTCGAATGCACACTGAGGAGAAGGTGATGACGGCGGGTCCAGGAGCAAGCAAGCAGCACAGTCCACGACACGATGGAAGCATGGGGGCCTCATCAAGTCCGGCGACCCTCGGTATCGGCGGCAAGATTTTCCAGCGGTCATCTCCGTTTCGACGATGATTTGTGTTTCCTAAGTTGGCTTCTTGCTATGCACAAGCCTGTATCATTGTTATGAGGTCAATACTGCGCCCAGCTGAGCACGTGCGACAATCGACGCATCATCTGAACTAAATAAGCATCACGAGCTCTCGTGCATCTGTATCCAGCTCAATTCAGCCTGTCAGCCGTTCTTTCTGCGTTTGGACAAGGTGCCACGAAGAGTCTGCACCTCATCTAACGCTGTTTGAAGCTCGCCGATGTAGTCTTGCAGCGCTTTCTGGACGGCGTCCAATTTCGCTTTGGAAAAGTCGCTGTCGCGAATCCGCTGTTGGACGCGCGCACGGACCTTGGGATGCTGTTGAAGAATGGCTGCCAGCTTCTGATCGGCCTCATCGAGTCGCTCTGCAGCCATGACATTCCAAGTATTCATCATGGGCAGTCGATAAAACAGCATCATGAAGCCCAGCAGACAAACGCGATTAAGTGCAGGCCGCGTGAGCAACACCAGAGCGAGTGTGCACTTTGGCATATGTGGCTCGCTTTGGCTATGTATTAGGTGTCGGCTTTACCTGGTGGGGCAGAAGCTGCAGGGGCGGGTGCTGGGTGCACGATTGCAGCAGATGGACTGAGGGATGGCGAGAACAGTACATAGACCCGATCAAACATGTCAAAGCTCTGATTGCATGCGCACAGTGACGCAAGAGATAGAGACTGACTAAGATAAGCCGATGCTTTACTTACACGGGTGAAGCAGCGCGGCGCTTTTGTCCTGAAGAGTGCAATAATCATCAATTAGGTCAATCCAATTTCTTGTTGCAACGTGAAAGTACATGATGCAAACCCTTACCTGGCTGAATGTGCAGGTGAAAGTGCGCGGTCTCGTCAAACTGCAGAGTGCGATCATTAGGAAGTTTGAGCTCTTGCTCAAACTGCACTCCCAGAGTCACCGTCATTTCCGCGGACGGCTCTTGCAAGCTGCGGCACTCAAGTACGCCTTTGCCATTGTTTTCAAACTTCAGCTGCAACTGCAAACTGGGCGCGTTCTGGGGCCCTACCAAGCCGGTGGCACGCATGGTGTGACCTTGTTTTAGCAACTCGAACGCGGACTCATCTTCCCGCAGTTGCCCTACGGATAAAGTCAGATCAGCTGTTGAATCCCGCGCGCACACATCAATTTTGAGTGTGCTCGTCCCCCTCATGTGGAAGGTTGGTATGGAGACCTGATCGTCATCGTCGTCCTGATGACTGCTGGTTCGCTTCAGAGTGATCAAATCAGCCAAAACCTGAGGCTCTGCGTAACAGACAAGTAACAAAGTAGTGGCAGTAATTGGTGTGCACAGTAATCATTGTTGCATGGTAAATACGGCAAATAATGCATACCTGGTTCCTCGTCCGCCTGTAGCTTCAGTGTAATTGTACTCTGATCCACAAACTGGATGCCCGAGTCGTTTGTGGGTTCCACGATCCGTATACCAAGAGTCCGAGTCATGTGCGCATGGATTGGACCTCTGCATTCGCACGTCAGCGAACCCTTGCCCGCTGGGGTGAACTGGACACGGAGGCTGAGTCCGACGTCTGGCGCAGGTGCGTTGGTCGCTTGGACTGTCAGGCCTTTGCGCAGCAGCTGCCATGCTTGCGCGTCTGATTTCAGTTGACTTGGTGTCAATTGCCGTCTGGACGCATCCAAAGCGCGAACGGAAAACATCGTGCTTTCATTCGCTGCTAGCTCGCGGGGTGCTTCAGGATTCGGCTCGCTCAGTTCAAGAAACCGCACAGCACCCTCTTGAATGATCACTTCATCTTTCTCATCTTCTGCTGCCACACCAACTAAAAATCACTCAGGAGGAAACTCAAATTCAAACACATGACTTCAAGGACTTGCAAACCAGAAACTAACCTTGCGCTTGGGGGGCCCAGTTCAGTTTGATTTCGCACTGATCATCAAAGTTGAACTCCGGGTGGTCTGGCAGCTTCAATTCGCCCTTGAGCCCCAGCTTCATCGTAATTGACTGAGCATTAGTCGGTGGCTGTAGACAGCTGCACTCAAGATACCCCGCTCCATCTCGATCAAACTTCAGCTTCATCAGCAAGGCAATTGCCGGCGCGCGTGCGATTGCGACTTGCGTGGCTTTGAGTTCAAGGCCAACTTTCAAGCGCGCAAGCACACTCTTGTTTTCGCAGACGTCATCTGGACTCAGTTCATTTCGAAAAACGTCGAGCAGGCGCACTGAAACTTTGGTCGCGGCAGTGCCCTGCAAGTTGATGACATGCGGGTCTCCTCCTGCGGCAGCTGCTTGGCTGGTGAGCGTAACGATTCTTGCTGGTCCCGCTGTACGAAAACACGTTCATTAGCACGTGCGAGGGCTTGTTAAACAGCAACGGTGAAATATCGTACGTTTCACATGCACATCTTGGCTGAAAGATGCCAGCACAGAAAATCTACTCTTCCACCAGTTCCACTGAAGGTTGTCTGCAGCATCTGGTAGAGGCTGCTGAATGATGACGTCGGGCGAGTTTGGTGCCTTCATCGCAGCGCAGATAGCATTTGCCGCCACCCGCACGTGCTCCGGCATGTCTTTGGTGTTCTTGGTGGACAGAATATACGGCACCTCTTGATCTGAACGCGTCCGAATGAGCTGAATGGTCACTCGGATGGGACCAGACTGCTGCCAGAATTGATTCTGGTTTGTGAAGTAGCCTTTCATGTCGAGTAAGCACGGGCTGTCCAAATCGGTTAGGGACACATTGGCGTGACAGAAGCGCAACGGCGGTGCGGACGGTGAAGCGGAAGCGTGATTGAACGAAAACAAAATGGTGAGTCGGTCGCGAAACTTCCGATTCGCTTTGCCTGGTGTCAAGCTGTATGTTCTTTCCTCCTGTGACGGTGCTGGCGGTCGAGGTAAGGTGACTTCGAGAAAGCGTTTCGGCCCAGCCAGCGAGAGCCTACGACACACAAATAGGATGAGCATTTTTCAACACGGGCATGCATTAGTGCCGCTGCTAGCTCGTCGAGGGACTCTGGTTCACTCCTCGAACCGCTGACAGCAAGCTCGATGGAAAAGAAGGGTGCACAACGCTCGTACCATGCTGCTTTTGGGAAACTGACTTCAATGTCCGGCAGATAGTCGGTGGCACGCAGCGTGTCCGAACCCTTGATGATTGGAGGTGTGTCGTTCCAGAAAGTCTGAAACTGTCTGAGGTTCGGGAACAGCGGGGAATTGTGCTCAAAGCGGGTGCCGACGTCTTTGGACTCCATGGCTTCAATCATTCTCAACGGCACTACGATGCCCACCGGAACATCGGAAGGGGAGAACGCCGTCTGTGGCTCCAGGATGCCCACGGCTAACGACTCATCTCGAGTCTTTTTGGAAGGCTGAATTACGCCCAAGAACTGAAAGAACACTGGGGGATCGTTTCCCTTACTAGCAGGGGCCAATACAGCCTGTGTGTGGACAGCGTCACGGAATACAACGGATGCATACAAGCAGTCATTGGAACGCACAAAAATGGTCAGACAGTACTAACTAGTGCTGGAAATGAGGACAGCAAGGAGCCCACACGGGCCAGAGAAGCTTTCAGAAGTATCTGTGGTGCACGCGGCTTACCATGCTGCCCTTGTTCAGGTGCAAGGGTCCCTGTTTGAGCGTGCGAAATAGCTCGCAAGCAGTGCCTTTGTTGGCTACCGCAACAGCAGGCGCAATCGGGTGCTCGAGTACAATCTGTGATTTGAACGGTAAGTCATTGCATTCATCATCATGGAATCACACATGGAGTGGGCGGTTATCTCAATCTACCTTCTGATCAAACTGGTTGCTACAGTAGACGATCCAGTTTTGAATGGCTGCATGGATCTCGGTTTTAGATGTCTTCGCATCGGAGAAAATTTTCGTCTGATTGAAAAGCGACCAAATGATTTCCGTCTCAAACCGTCGTCACACTTGGCCGTTCTCAACTAACACATATACTTACTTCGGTCCAGATATGCCTCGAGGAACGCTGATCCAGCATATGGAGTTTTGTAACGTTCTCAGTGAAAACCTTGACACATGCCACGGGCTCGTTGTCTGGCGACTCCAAATACTCTACCAGGGATTTGCAATGGAACTCTCCTTTGTTGATGCTTATCTCAAAATTGTCCCCCAGAAACAGTTTCACTGACAATGGGTCACCACGGCAATAGAGACGCAAAACATGTCAGTCATCCGGAATGCAAAAAAGCAATACAAACGCGTTTACGTTCTCGAATCGGTGAGATGGGGTAACAGCTTACCACGCACACGCCTGCGTTGGTCGGGCGCTAGGGTTGCGAATACTTTGAGCTTGGTACTACGAGAAGGGCAATATCAAACGCAAATGCACATGAATCAAATGCCAACCGCCGTAGAACCAAGAAACAGCTAAGATACCTCGATATTTTCTCGCCGTGCACCAGTCGTCCCTTGTAAAACACCTCCATATGATTCAGCCGCTTTGTCGCGGCCAGCTGCGCCGGGTCAGTGGTCTCTTCAGAGCCCTTGCTACGGTCACTGGAGCCGGAAGCTTGAGCACTACCCGCTGCCTTAGCTTCATAGGCGTCATACGGAGAGTCTACATCGATCGTTTCGATCCTACTCAAGTCGATGACCTCGCGGTACGGATCCGAATCGATGTCCATCGGGCTGGCGCCTGAATCATCATTGCCATTGTGCTTGTGATCCGCCCCATTGTGGTTCGCTTGATCATCGACGGCTAAGAGGGGATGGTACGAGAATTCCGCCTATACGCACGCATTAAAAAAATAGCCAGTACGGTATTAGCGGGCAAGCATGATCGACTATCGGTTGATTGGCACTGTTCCGTACCACAATTGGCAATGAAGGGCTATCAGAACTGCGCCCAATTAATTTTGGGGCTTGATGATCCATGCAAGTAATGATGTTCAAAGCGGCAAATCAATCAGTGATCGTGAGCCCATTGTGTAGACCAAACTCGATACTACCAGAATCGTACCTTGGTACAGCGCAAACATGACGATGGGAGCAGCCTTGTTGGCGTCCTGCCGTCGAGCGCATTCTGCCAGCTCAAATATTTCAGTTTCGATGTGGGATGCATCCGGGTTGGCCGGCGCAAGCTCTACCGAAAATGTTATGTTCACCGGTATACGAGGCTCGGAAAATGCCAGCCGTTGAGACGGTGCCAGCTTCTGGAAATTCAACTGGTTAGCAAACTCTTCGATGAAAAGGTGCTGGTCGTACAGCGGCTGCCGGAACAGTGGTGCGTGCAGAGCTCCGAACGGAGGTGTTAAGAACAGATCATACCTGGAGAAAACATTCCAAGCGTACACGACAATCAGCACCATATCGTTGCTGTTGCAGACAGCATCCGTCTCCAGAATCCTTACCATCGGGCCCACACGTCGGCATTTTCTTTGACGCAATCTCCACTGAGTAGGTGAGCGTACTTGGATTCGTCAACCGGAAAGACAACCAGAGTGCCGTGGGATCGGTTTTGAACCCATCCGGTGACAAATCGCTTCACTAAACCACAAAAGCTGTTGGCAGCGGGTGCAGGCATATCATAATGAAGTCCCAGCAGATTGCCGTTGTTGGCGAACAAGTAACTGGACCTCCAGTCATCCGCCCCACGATGTTGGGAGTTCACAGTCCATCGCGATTCTTTCTGCGTCAGAGAGATCACATGTACACTGATTAGTCATGAGCCCGCTGTTTCCACACTCAATCAGGCTGGATGCAAGGCATCGACTGGTCAAGCTGCACGTACCGCCTCAAACCACACCTCTGCGACGCTGTTGGCGTCCTGCGTCTTGGAGATGACGACGTATTTCACACTTTGCTTGTTAGGGTCCGGTCGAACGTGAGCTACGGCCATTTTTTGTCCCACACCGTATTTGGAAACGGTGCTGTCCATGTAAAGGGTGGCAGCGGAAGCGAGATCTGACCATTGAGACGGTCCGTCTGGTTGCTTCCCTGCCTGGGCATTCTTGATGAGCTCCTCTTGGGACATACCGTGACCGTTATCGGCCACTATGCCAATGATTTTTTTTGTGTGCCTGCCGCGTTTCTGCATTATGCAACGCCAGCGACAAGGCGCGCACAGGTCACACA
>ENA-ORBV01014287-ORBV01014287.1-microbial-mat-metagenome-genome-assembly--contig:-NODE-14287-length-11909-cov-6.592039_pt1 | contig 11909 bp, 10 predicted proteins | sample MGYA00237777_ERZ505514 | MGnify/ENA primary metagenome ERZ505514 (study PRJEB26160, sample SAMN06269048) | microbial mat metagenome | isolation source: Oligotrophic lake microbial mat | place... | reverse complement strand
TTTTCAAGCAGAAGACGGCATACGAGATTCGCCTTAGTCTCGTGGGCTCGGAGATGTGTATAAGAGACAGGAATGGCGACGCTCGATCAACGCGGCGAGGATGTTGGAGTACGCATCCATGCCAGCTGGCGGGTTGCGAACGGCGCTGCAACGGCATGCTCGAGCGTGACAACGGTGGTGCCCAGCACAGGTCGAAACGGTGCTGGTGTCGACGTGGCCGCTGTCATCGCCAAATTCATCCCCACGCAGCGGCTGCAGCCAAAGTCGCGCGATCAGCGATCAGAACAAGCCGGATATCCGGCCATCGTCGTCGATGTCGATCCGCGCCGACGCCGGCTCCCGGGGCAGCCCGGGCATGGTCATGATGTCGCCGCAGATCATCACGACAAACTCGGCCCCGGCAGCCAGCCGGACCTCGCGGATGTTGACCATATGCCCGCTCGGAGCACCGCGCAACTTCGGATCGGTCGAGAACGAGTATTGCGTCTTGGCCACACACACCGGGTAATGGCCGAACCCGTCGGCCTGCAGCTTCGCGATCTTCGCCCGCACCGCCGAATCGGCCGAGATGTCCGAGGCGCCGTAGATCGTCGTGGCAATCGCCTTCATCTTGTCCCACAGGCTCGCTTCGTCCGGATAGACCAGCTTCATGCTGGCAGTGCCGCCTTCGGCCAGCCGCACCACTTCACGTGCCAGGTCCTCGGCGCCACGCGAGCCTTCCGACCAGTGCCGCGCGACCACGACCGGAACGCCCTGCCGGTTCATCTCCCGGCGCAGCAGGTCGAGTTCCTCTCGGGTGTCGGCGGTGAAATGGTTGATGGACACGACACACGGCAATCCGTAGTGGTGCCGGATGTTGTCGACATGCCGCTCCAGGTTGGCGATGCCCTTTTGCAGCGCGGCCAGGTTGGGCGTGTTGAGCTCCTTCGCCTCGACGCCGCCGTGGTGTTTGAGCGCGCGCAGAGTGGCCACGACGACCGCGGCATCGGGACGCAGGCCGGCCTTGCGGCACTTGATGTCGATGAATTTCTCGGCCCCCAGGTCGGCGCCGAAACCGGCTTCGGTGACCACGTATTCGCCCAGCTTGAGTGCGGCCTTTGTCGCGGTCACCGTGTTGCAGCCATGCGCGATGTTGGCGAACGGGCCACCATGGATGATGGCCGGGTTGTTCTCCAGTGTCTGCACCAGGTTGGGCTTGATCGCATCCTTGAGTAGCGCAGCCATCGCGCCGTGCGCCTGCAGGTCACGCGCGCGGATCGGTGCTTGGTCGCGCGTGTAACCCACGATGATGTTGCCCATGCGCTCCTTGAGATCCTTGCGGGACGTGGCCAGGCAGAAGATCGCCATCACCTCGGACGCAACGACGATATCGAAACCATCCTCGCGCGGAAAGCCGTTGCCCGGCCCGCCGAGCGACACCACGGTGGAGCGCAAGGCGCGGTCGTTCATGTCCATGACCCGGCGCCACACGATACGCCGCACGTCGAATCCCAGCGTATTGCCATGGTGGATATGGTTATCCATCAACGCCGCAAGCAGGTTGTGCGCCAACGCGATCGCATTGAAGTCGCCGGTGAAATGCAGGTTGATGTCCTCCATCGGGACGACCTGTGCATACCCTCCGCCGGCAGCGCCACCCTTCATGCCGAACACCGGCCCCAGTGACGGCTCGCGCAGCGCGATCACGGTCCGTTTGCCGATCCGGTTCAAGGCATCGCCGAGCCCCACCGTGGTCGTGGTCTTGCCCTCACCCGCCGGAGTGGGGCTGATGGCGGTGACCAGCACCAGCTTGCCATCCGGCCCGGTCTGTTTCTGCAACCAGGCCAGGTCGATCTTGGCCTTGTAGTGTCCATAAGGCTCCAGCGCCTCGGGCGGAATGCCCAGGCGCTCCTGCGCCATTTGCAGCACTGGCCTGAGCGTGGCGGCCTGTGCAATCGCGATATCGGACTGGATCATGCTGTCTCCTGTTGCATTTTCAGAGGGGCATTGCACAGCCGCCATATTAGCGCCGGTGGACGCCCCGACCCGACTGATCGAGAGCACGGGTTGAAGCACGCGGACGGCGCCAGGACGGGCAGAGATACCTACAACGCGCCCAGCGTGCGCGCCAGGCCATCCAGATAGGCCGCAAACTCCTGCAGGTCGTTGTGCCCGGCTCCCGGTATCAGCAGCAGCTCCGCACGCGGCGCCAATGCCTTGAGCGCCTGGCTGTGCGCCGGCCCGATCAGCGCATCCTGCTTGCCGTGGATGAGGAGAACGCGGTTCGGAATCCGGTCGATCAGCGCATCGGTGCGCAGGGGATAACGCAGCAGTCGTTCCGGTACCCATGGGTAATGCTGCGCAGTGAGTGCCACAACGCTGCTGTAGGGCGACACCAGCACCGTCAGGTCCGGTGCGTCGTCACCGGGCAGGTCCGCCGCCAGCCGAGCCGCCAGCCCCGAGCCCAGCGAGCGCCCGTAGATCACCCGTTTGCGCCCGGCATAACGCGCCGCGATGCTGTCCCAGGCCACCCGCACATCGGCGTGTAGTTGCGCTTCGCTGTCGATCGAACCGCTACTCTTGCCATAACCGCGGTAGTCGATCATGAACAGGTCGTAGTTCGCCCGACGGTAATACTCCGGGTTGACGAACCAGCTCTCGAGGTTACCGGCATTGCCATGCAGGAAGAACACCACGCCCCTGGGGTCGGGCAGTCGCAGGTGCAAAGCCGACAACTGCGCACCCGGCACCACGATACGTGTCTCGTGGATGTCGTCGGCATGGGCCAGAGCCCGGTCCGCTGGCAACACGGTGGGCAGGAACAGCAGCTTTTCCTGGCCCCACCACAGACCCACCAAGGCGACGCCAACCAATGCCGCCACCAGCGCCAGCGTGCCCAGCGCGGCCGCGCCCCAGTTCATGCCGGGGCAGGGTCGGGTCCCGGCCATGTCTGTCTCGTTGCAGTCATCGCGGTCAGTGTAGGCCGGCCACGGATGTCCGTGCGCCGCGCCGGGCCATGATGCCGTTGTGTGGCAGCAACGCATCCACCTTGGCGCAAAATCGAGCCATGTCCCATCCGCCCCAGCCGCGCCGCAACGATGGACTGGAGGCCTTGCTGCGCGATGCCCACGCCGCGCTGGACCAAGGCGACGTGGCAGCCGGCCGCGACATCTCGCTCAAAGTGCTCAAGGCCGCCGAAGGCCTGTCGAACCCGCGTTACGAGGCCAAGGCGCTGCTCTGCCTGGCGCATTGCGACCGCATGTTGTCGCGTTACCGGCGTGCGCACCGGGCCAGTCAACGTGCCGCACACCAGTTCCAGCTGCTCGGCGACACCTCGGGCGAGGTGATGGCACTGACGACGCATGCGATCGTGTCGGTCACACTCGGGCGCAACGAGGAGGCGATCGAGGCCGCCTTGCTCAGCGTGCGGCTGAGTCAGTTCCTGGAAAACGACGAACACAGCGTGTTGTCGTTCAACGCGCTGGGCGTGGCCTATTTCTGGAGCAGCGGTTTCGAAAAGGCCGAACAGGCGCTGCAGACCGCGATCCAGATCGCCGAGCGCGCTCAACCGGCGATGAGCATCTTCCAGCCGCGGGTGAACCAGTGGTGGACAGAACTGGTCCGTATCCTGCATGAACGTTATTACGTCGGTGTGTTTCCGGCCCTGGACCAGCTTCGCGCGCGGCGCGAATCCATCATCGCGCGCATCGCGCACGGCGACGCCGGCCACGCTTCGCCGGGCACCCACATCACGACCGAGGCCGTACTGCAATTCGGACTGTGTCTGGAGCAGATATGGCACGGACGTATCGGCCAGGCCCGGCTGGATGTGGAGGTGCTCGCACAATGGGCGGCGCGATACCAGACCGTAACCTGGCTGTCGGCACTCGCGAGCTGGGTGCGGGCCGAGATCGCCTGGGTCCAGCACGACTGGGTCGCGGCCATGCCCCATGCTGCCCGCATGATCGAGATCGCGGTCGAGGTGGAACACGAGCAACTGGCTTGCCTGGGCCATCTGCTGGCCTCGCAACTCCATGTGGCGCAGGGCCATAACGGACTGGCACTGGACGAATTGCGCCGGCTGCGCCTGCGTGAGCAGCTGATCCGCACCGATGGCCTGGAGACGCGCGAGAAAGTGATCGAATGGCAGGTCGATCTGCGCCAGCGGCAGCAGCATGTGCAGCTACTCGAGATCACCTCACGCCAGCTGGAAAAACTCTCGCTCGAAGACACGCTGACCGGCATTCCCAACCGCCGCAATTTCGAACTCTATGCCGCCGAGCTGCTGCGCGGCGGATCGGAGCGTGGCCTGCCGCCATGCGTGGCGCTGATCGATGTCGACAAGTTCAAGCATATCAACGACCACTTCTCGCACCAGGTTGGAGACAAAGTGCTCAGGTGCATTGCCCAGATCCTGCGCTCATATGTCCGCGAAGGCGACATGGCGGCGAGACTGGCCGGCGACGAATTCGTCATCGTGTTCAAGAACGTGGAGCCGGCGGTCGCGCGCCGGGTCTGCGAACGCATTGCGCAAGCCGTGCTGGCTTTCGACTGGTCCTCGATCGCCGCTGGATTACAAGCGGGCATCAGCGTGGGTGTGGCCACTGCCGAACCCGGCGACACGGTCGAGAGCCTGACGCATCGCAGCGACGCCGCGATGTACCGGCACAAGAGAGAACGCGCCTGAAGCAGGCGTGCAGCGCCAGCGGCGTCGGACATTTCCCACAACAGGATCCGGCGGTTGCCTATGGGCGGCGCGGCCACGATTCGAGACACTCCTCAGCCACGCCGCACACATCGGCCGTTCAAGGAGGAAAAACATGCCAACCACACCGATTCGTCTCACGATGACTGCCGCCGCCTGCGCCGCCTTCCTGGCACTGGCAGCCTGCGACAACAAACAGCCCGATCAAACTGCCGGCCAGAAAGTCGATGCAACCATCAACGCAGCGGAAAAAAAAGCCGACGCGGTTGGCGTCCAGGTGAAACAGGGCGTCGAGGCTGCCAAGGACGGCGCGGCAACCGCCATGGACAGCGCAGCCGCCAAGGCCCGAGACGCAGCGATCACGACACAGATCAACGCCGATCTGGCGCGCGACCCTGAACTCAGTGCCCTGAAGATCAATGTGGACACCACGGATGGCAAGGTTGTGCTCATGGGCAGCGCACCGACCGATGTGGCACGCGAACGTGTCGCCGCCAAGGCACTGGCCGTATCGGGTGTGACGGCGGTGGACAACCAGTTGCGCGTGGGGGGCTAGGATGAAACTGCCCCCACGGTGGCCGTCAGTCCCTTCGGAACGGCCGGGCGGCATTGATATGGCGGACGGCCCTCGCCGTTGGCACGCACCACGCATCAAGGCGCCAATGGCCGCGGTGGTTGTCGTGCTCGCCATTGCGCTGGGTTCCGCGGCTGTCTGGGTAACGTATGCCATCGCACCGCCGCCGGCAGAAGGAACCGAGCCCAACTGGTGGCCGGGCCTGGGTGCGGTGCCGACCCGGTAAACCGCCGGCGCGATCTCAATAGGTTTCGAGGTGCAGACGTCCCTGTGACTGGAATCTGACGGCGAGTGACTCCCAGTCCTGCCCAGCATCACGCGCCACGTCGCGCAAGGCCAGCACGACACCCTCTTCCATGCTCTTGAGGCCACACACGTAAATGAAGGTGTTGTGATCGGCGAGCAGGGGTGCGAGATCGGCAGCACGTTCGCGCATGACGTCCTGCACATACCGTCTGGGGCCATCGGTTGCGCGCGAGAACGCGAAGTTGGTGTCGATGAAATCCCGCGGCAGGTTCTGCAACGGCCCGAAATACGGCAATTCCTGCTGGGTCCGCGCGCCGAAGAACAACATCAGCTTGCCACCCTCGAATTTGGCCGAGGCACGCAACCGGCGTCGCCATTCGGTCATCGCGCGCATCGGCGCGCTGCCGGTGCCGGTGCAGATCATGACGATATTGCTGCGCGGATGGTTGGGCATCAGGAAGCTGGCGCCGAACGGCCCGGTCACCTGCACCGTGTCGCCCACCTTGAGGTCGCACATGTAATTTGACGCCGCGCCACGCACCGGCCGGCCCTGGTGGTCAGCCAGCACCCGCTTGATCGTCAGAGACAGGTTGTTGTAGCCGGGACGCTCGCCGTTGCGCGGGCTGGCGATGGAATACTGGCGCGGATGGTGAACCCGGCCATGGGCATCATGCCCCGGCGGCACGATGCCGATCGACTGGCCTTCGAGCACCGGGAACGGCATCGCGCCGAAATCGAGCACGATGTGGTGGGTATCGTATTCACGGCCGACCTCGGTGACGCGGACATTGCCGGTCACAGTCGCGGTGACAGACTTTATCTGCGCCTTGGGGCCGTACAGGTTGGTGTACGCGTGTGCCGCCGACCACGGCGGCACGCTGGCGCCGTAATCGGCCCCGCGAAACACCACCGCGCCGGCGTCGGGTTGCGCAGCCGAGGCCGGTAACGACACAGGTGGCGTCTGGGCCGCCATCGCGTCGGCGGACACGCCCGCGTCGGCCAATTGCAGGGGCGTGAGTTCAGGCGGCAACTCGTCCCACAACATCTGCTCGGCCACCGGATAAGCGATCACGCGTGGCATGTTGCGCCAGTTGTCGATCGAACCGGTCGGGCATGGCGCGATGCAATCCATGCACAGATTGCACCTGGACGCATCGACCACGTAGTTGCGGTCGTCGTGCGTGATCGCCCCCACGGGGCAGGTCGCTTCGCAGGTGTTGCAGCGGATGCAGATCTCCGGGTCGATCAGATGCTGCTTGATCACCGCCGAATCGGATGCACCCATATCGCTGTCCCCGTCCACTGGTTGCGGGGCTGCTTCAGGCAAACCGCACGTATTCAAAATCCACCGGCTGGCGGTTGATGCCCATGACCGGCGGCGCGATCCAGTTCGCGAACTTGCCCGGCTCGACCACCCGCCCCATCAGGCTGGCAACGAAAGCCCGGTCATCGGCGCTGGGCAACCATTCGTCGACCTTGGCCTTCCATTCCGCCTCGCTCACCACCCGCCCGTCCGGCGAGACCTTGACCCCCGACAACGCGCCGATATTGCGGTGAAAGGCCTTGTGCGGCACGCTCAGGCGGTGCGGCAGGCCGGCTTTGTCGAGCACCTTGTTCCAGCGGTTGACGCCGGCCACCGAATCCTTGATGTAGTCGTCGCGCAGCACTTCGTTGAGCGCATTGAGCATCGGCACCTCCTTCTCGAACAGCTTGCCCTCCTTGGCCTCGAGCACCTTGTAGGTCTGGCCCTTGAGCACATGGTCGTCGTCGCGCTTGCCTTCCTCGAAGCGACCCTTGAGACCGGAGCTGTAGAAGGTGGCGGCGTTGCTCGACTCGTCGGCGCCGAACAGGTCGATCGTGACACTGAAGTGGAAGTTGATGTAGCGCTGGATCGTCGGCAGATCGATCACGCCGGCCGCGCGCAGTTTGCCCACGTCGTCGGTCTTGAGCTCGTTGATCGCCGCGGCCGTACGCTGGATGATGCGCGACACGCCGGACTCGCCGACGAACATGTGGTGCGCCTCTTCGGTCAACATGAACTTGGTCGTGCGCGCCAGCGGATCGAACGCGCTTTCGGCCAGCGCGCAGAGCTGGAACTTGCCGTCTCGGTCGGTGAAGTAGGTGAACATGAAGAAGCTCAGCCAGTCCGGCGTGGCCTCGTTGAATGCGCCCAGGATACGCGGGTTGTTCTCGTCGCCACTGCGCCGCTCGAGCAACGCCTCGGCCTCCTCGCGTCCGTCGCGGCCGAAATGCTTGTGCAGCAGGTAGACCATTGCCCACAGGTGGCGGCCTTCCTCGACGTTGACCTGGAACAGGTTGCGCAGGTCGTACATGCTGGGCGCCGTCTGGCCCAGGTGGCGTTGCTGCTCCACCGATGCCGGCTCGGTGTCGCCTTGCGTGACGATGATGCGGCGCAGGTTGGCGCGGTGTTCGCCCGGCACGTCGCTCCAGGCCTTCTCCCCCTTGTGGTCGCCGAAGTGGATCTCGCGATCGGCGGTGCCCGGACCGAGGAAGATGCCCCAGCGGTAGTCGCGCATCTTCACGTGGCCGAATTCAGCCCAGCCCTGCGGGTCCACGCTGACCGCGGTACGCAAATAGACTTCCATGTCACGGGATTGTTCCGGACCGGCTTCGTCCCACCAGTTCACGAAGTTGGGTTGCCACTGCTCGAGTGCACGCTGCAGCGCGCGGTCCTCGCCCAGATTGACGTTGTTCGGGATTTTTTCACTGTAGTTGATGGCAGACATGCGACCTCCGTTCATGCGGTTGCGCGGGGGAGATAAAAACTACGGTTGCGGCGCGCCACCCGGTTTCGCACCACACAACTTCCATCCATCCAGGTGCTCAGACCCGGTGCCAGTCGAACGCGGACTTTTCGCCGGTGCCGTAAACCTTGAGCGCACCTTTTTCACCGACCGCGTTGGGCCGCTGGAAGATCCAGTTCTGCCAGGCCGTCAGGCGGCCGAACACCCGGGTCACCATGTTCTCGGTGCCGTTGAAACGCAGGTTCGCCTCCATGCCGGTGAGGGCGTCCGGTGACATCGCGACCCGCTCCTCGACGGCGATGCGCACCTCATCGCCCCAGTCGATGTCGTCCGGGTTGCGGGTGACCAGGCCGAGCGCCATCGCCGCGTCGGCATCCAGCCCCTGGTCTGCCTTCGCACGCACGGCCGCCAGTTGCTGCTCGTCGTCATAGAAGCGCCGGCCGAGCCGGCTTTGGCCGGTGGCCATCGGATAGATGCCGAAGTTGGCGTGCGAGACCGTGATGTGCGGCGCCTTGGCTGCGTCGTCGGGCAAGGCCAGGTGGTAGATGCGGTCGCAGGCCAGCGCCAGTTCCAGAAACGTCCCGGCAAAACACGAGCCCGGCTCGACCAGCGCGAACAGGCTGCGCGAGGACACATCGAGCCGGCTCAGCGTGCGGCGCAACCAGCCGGTGGTCTCGCGCACCAACCAGTGCGCGGCATGTTCGAGCAGCGTGGCGTCCATCGCCAGCACCGCGGCCGCATCCCCTTCGGTGCGGATCTGCCACAGGCCAATCTCGAGTTCGTTGCTGCGCATCGACAGGATCGCGTCCTCGAGCTGGCGCGCCAGTTGCAGCGGGTACCAGTTGCCGCCAGCTGCCTCGATGCCCGCGATGTCGCTGGGCTGCTCGCCGCTGGGCGCCTTCACGGTGAAAGTCGCCACACGCCGGGCGCGGTCGATCTCGACTGCCACCAGCGGATACCGCAAGGCATCTGGCTCGATGCTGCGCTGCAGCGGCGCCAGCGGCACCGGCTTGCCGTCCGCCGGGCGGTCACTGCCGGCGGCCAGTGCCAGCGCACGCTCCTGCACCTTTTGCGCAAACACCGCCGGCTTGGCGATGTCGTCGACCAGTTTCCAGTCCTTGGCGCGTTGTCCGCGCACACCCTCCACGCTGGTGCAGAAGATGTCGGCCAGGTCGTGGCGCACCTTGCGTTTGTCGGTGACCCGCGTCAGGCCGCCGGTGCCGGGCAACACACCCAGCAAGGGGACTTCCGGCAGGCTCACTGACGACGAGCGATCGTCGATCAGCAAAATCTCGTCACAGGCCAGCGCCATCTCGTAGCCGCCGCCGGCGCAGGCGCCGTTGACCGCAGCCAGGAACTTCAGGCCGCTGTACTGAGAGGAGTCCTCCAGTCCGTTGCGGGTCTCGTTGGTGAACTTGCAGAAGTTGACCTTCCAGGCATGGCTGCTTGAGCCGAGCATGAAGATATTGGCGCCGGAGCAGAACACCCGGTCCCTGGCGCTGGTCACGACGACGGTGCGCACCTGCGGATGCTCGAAACGGATCCGGTTGATCGCGTCATGGAGTTCGATGTCGACGCCCAGGTCGTAGCTGTTGAGCTTGAGTTTGTAGCCAGGCCGCAGACCCGCGTTTTCGTCGAAATCGGCCTTCAGAGTCGCCACCGGGCCATCGAACGACAACGTCCAGTGCCGGTATTGCGCCGGGCTGGTCTGGTAATCGACTGGTGCGCAAGCTTCCACGGCTGTCTCCTGAAGGCTAGACTTCCCGCAAACCGGAACGGTGGGGTTGGATTTTGCCTTTTTGATGCATGATAGTGCACGAAATTACACAGGTCAAGCAATCTACTGCATGCAGGCAGATGAGTTCATATCTCCATGCCCAAACCACGCCGCACCGCTTCGCGCAGCAGACCGAAGGTTTCCGTCAGCGCCTGCGCACTGGTATCGATCCGCAATTGCGCCTTCGAATAAAAGGCGGCGCGCCCGGCCAGGATGCCCTTGAGGTCCTCCATCGCTTCCCGACTGGCCGCCATCGGACGCATGTCGCCCTGCGCGACGACCCGCTGCATGTGGTCGTGCGGAGATGCCTGCAGCCAGACGGTCGTGCAATGCGCCAGCAACTGGCTGAACGTGGCCGGATCGGACACCAGGCCGCCGGGGGTCGCGATCACCGCTTGCGGGTAGATCTGTATCGCTTCCTCCAGCGCCCGCCGTTCATAACGCCGATACGCGTTCGCGCCATACAAGGCCTGGATCTCGGCCACGCTGCAACCGGCAAACTTTTCGATCGCACGGCTCAACTCGACGAACGGACAACCCAGGTCGGCCGCCAGCAGCTGGCCCAGCGTCGACTTGCCGGCACCACGCAATCCGACCAGGGCCACGCGCGGGTTGCGCGCGCGGATGCCGCCACCGGTACCGAGCAATTCACCGATCGCGACGCGGACCTTCTGCAAGGTCGCCTCGTCGCGGCGTTCGAGCATCTCGCGAATCATCAGCCACTCCGGCGACGAGGTCGTCACGTCGCCGATCAACTCGCCGAGCGCACACTGCAATGCGCCGGACACCTGCAGCAGCACCAGGATCGACACATTGCCGATGCCATATTCCAGGTTCGCCAGGTGGCGCTCGGACACGTCGGCGGCCAGGGCCACCGCCTTGCGTGTCATGCCGCGGCGCGCGCGCAGGGCCCGCACCCGCTCACCCAAGGCGACGAGAAACGGGTTTTTGTCTTCGCCGTTTTCTGTGGCGGATTCAGCGCCCGACGGCGGGACTGCCAGCGGCTCGGAAACATGCAATATAGTACTTGGCATCGATTCGGTCGTGGTTTTGCGGTGACAAGCAGGATAGTTCATACTGCCACTGGACGCAACCCGGTTGACACAACGGCCGGCAATGACCAACCGATGTTCACCCCACCGCCACTGGCAAAATCCAGCGCTTCAGGCTGCGCGAACGCCAGACCAGCGCGCGCAATTGACTACCGGCGAAAACGCGCCGTTCAATGGAGTTCGCGATGGGCCACTACAACGCTGAAATCCTCTGGGAACGCGGCGACCAGGATTTCCTTGCCGGGTGTTACAGCCGGGCGCACCGGCTACGCTTCGATGGCGGGCTTGACATCGCCGGGTCGTCGTCGCCCCATGTCGTGCCACTACCCTGGTCCGACCCGGCGGCGCTGGATCCGGAGGAGGCCTTCGTGTCGTCCATCGCCAGTTGCCACATGTTGTGGTTCCTGTCACTGGCGGCGAAAGCCGGTTTCTGCGTCGAGCGTTATCGCGACAACGCCGAGGGCGTGATGCGCGGAAACAGCAATGGCAAGTTGTTCGTCAGCCGCGTCACGCTGCGCCCGGCTGTGCTGTTCCGCGGGCCCGCGCAACCGGATGCCGACGCCGTCGTCGGCTTGCACCACCGGGCGCACGAAGAATGTTTCATTGCCAACTCGGTGCTGACCGAGATCGTCTGCGCGCCGGTGCTGGCGCCGTGAGAAACAATCGGTCAGCGTCGGCGAAATTCGCGGTACAGCAGGTACAACCCGCTGGTCACGACGATGGCCGCCCCGCCGACGACGGCCGCATCCGGCACATGGCCGAAGATCAGCCAGCCGAACAGCGTCATGTAGATGATCTGCTGGTACAGGAA
>ENA-ORBV01014285-ORBV01014285.1-microbial-mat-metagenome-genome-assembly--contig:-NODE-14285-length-11910-cov-3.353249_pt1 | contig 11910 bp, 11 predicted proteins | sample MGYA00237777_ERZ505514 | MGnify/ENA primary metagenome ERZ505514 (study PRJEB26160, sample SAMN06269048) | microbial mat metagenome | isolation source: Oligotrophic lake microbial mat | place... | reverse complement strand
GACAACATCATGCCATGCATGAAACCTTAAGTATACCGGGATAATCATTGAGAACGCCGTGTTCATCACAATATTCTTTGAACACGTTCATCAGGTCATTTGCATAATCAGGATCTCGGATGAGATCTCGCTTTTTGATACCCATGTCTTTGAGCACGCGCTTCCACTCCGCAGGTAAACTCTATCAATGAGTCATTCAAAAAGCAATGTCAAGCTGCTTTCTCCCAGCACATACAACCAAATCGAGTTGAATAGTAGCCGAATATATACCAGAGCACGTGAACGCCAAAGTGCCAGCAAACGCAATCAATAAATGGATTCTTACATCAATATTTGACCCATCCGGCAGGAGCACAAAGCCCATCGGACCTTTGCTTTCGATTTCAGCAGTAGCATCACCGTTAGCAACTTGCTTCGCCGGCGCGTTTACGGGTACAGGTGGGGGACGACGGACTGCAGGTGGAGGGGCGCGGCTAACACGAGGCGGTGGGGCTCCCATTGGAGCTGGCTGCCGCATGGGCACAGGCGGCTGAATCGGCACCACAGGAGGATTCTTGACCTCTGCCTTGAGCGGAACATTCACCAGCTCGGGTTTGGGAGGCGGATTTCGCAGAGGAGCAGGCAGGGCCTGGGCGACAGCCGAGTCATCGGAGGAAACTCGCTTCTTGTATCGCGGCGCCGGTGGTTCAACTGGTCGGTCAGCTCGGTCTTCCATAACGGGAGCAGCTGGCGGCGCATTCGGAAATCGATGGTCCGGAGGACACACTCCCACTGGCTTCAGCTGTTGCTGCATCAACAAGGCCGGCACTTCGTCTGGACGGGCCGCTGGAAGTTTGGGTGGTCGCCCAGGAGGCTTCGCGAGCTTTGGAGGCCGCGTTGCTTTTGTCTCAGTTTCTGGCACGGGCTGAGGGTTTGGTGGGTTCACGTGGTGTGGAGGCGGTGGCATTCGAGGAGGTCCTCGGGGAGGTACCGACAGCATTCGGTACTGACTCGCGATTGGTGGAACGCCTGGAACTCCTTGAGCCGCTTTCGGCACGACGGCCACCAGCTGCATCAAGCAAAGACATATGATGAGCGCGCAGAGAGAACTGTCAAAAGCGCTGGGAAGCAATGCGCTCAGGTAGAGTGTAACGGAGGTCGAAATTCAAGTACACAGCATGCGCAGCACAGGAACAGCAGCGCACAGCATACCCCGTGCTCCGCTGGAGCATCTCTTGGCAACTTGATGTCGGCGCTACAGTTCTTTTTGAACAAGGCAATAATTTCAACCAGCTGGGGCCTCTCCGATGGGGATCGCTGCCAGCATCTCTGCATCACGTCCAAAAGCCATTCGGGTGCCAACTTTGCAACCATTGATGCGGGAGCGGACTTGACGTATGCAGGCAGTGCAGGGCGCCTGCCGTTGATGATGAAGGTCGACAACACGGAGTCCGGTGCGGATAGCTCGCCGAACGGACTAAGAGCGAATAGGAACTCATAGATGATCATGCCCAGGGCCCAAATGTCGCAGGCAAAAGCATCCAACTTGACTTTGCCGTCGGATCCATACAGATCATGGAGCTGCTGGGGTGTCATTAGCATCTCTGGTGGCATGTAGGCCACAGTTCCAGCTCCCGATAGCTTAGCATCGTCGCTACCGACGGTGTGGCGAATCGATTTGTGCCGGCTTGACTTGAGCTTCTTCATCAGCCGAGACATGCCAAAATCGATCAGACGGCACACCCAGTCGTTGGAGAGCAGGATATTCGAGGTCTTGAGATCTCGATGTGCCACCTTCTTGGAGTGAAGAAATTGCAGCCCTGCCAGCACGCCTTTCAGCAGTTGCAGCCGTAGCTCTAACGGGAACATTTCCTCCATAGCTTTGGCACCTTCCAGGGTGGGCGCAGCTTGACCGACCACACCCGCAGGTATCGTCTCCAGCAATCCGGACGGCAGCGCATTGTATGTTTGCTTCAGCTTGGCATACACCGTCATCGGCACATATTCCATGACCAGACAGCAGCAATCTCGCTGCATGACCGCGCCCAGCAGCGGGATGATGTTGGGGTGGGGCCACGACTTCATGATCTCCACCTCGTTCAAGAACTGTTGCAGTTGTTCTGAAGTGGCGAACCCTCCCGTCGCAGCAGATGTGAGCTTCAGCTTCTTCACCGCGACCGTAGCTCCAAAGTAAACGGCCTTGAACACCAAGCCGAAGCCTCCTCCTCCGAGATAATTTGGATGCTCCTTCAAGGCGATGTTCGACAGCAAGGGACTGGGGTCGAGCTCACCAGGCTGGATTCCTTCCACCACCACATGCATTTGGTTTTCCAATCTCTGTATGGACACGGAGCGATGCACCTTGATCGAAGCTTGCAAGCGGCGGAGCTCCCGATCAGACACGACCACGTCTGCGCCGGCAGGGATGAACTGCTTCACGATGTCCGGATCGTTCAGTCGAGGCACCAGAGCTTCCATCTCATTCAGATCGGCATCTGCAACAAAAATCAACCCACATGCGATAAGTTTGACGGCGCATCGTGATCCAGATACATGATCCGTTGTGCGTATCTACCTGTGTCCTTCACGAATTGCCGTCTCAATGCCTTGTCGGATTCCTCCCGTTTCTTCTCGGCACTCAGCACCAGCTCAGTCAGACGGCGTATTTCGGCGTTAGTGGCCGCACCGATTTGCACGCTGCGAATTAAGACCTCCATCGTTACACCGCTCACCCAAAATTGCAGCTCGGAGTCGAATTCTTCGAATGATTCCTTGTATACGCCGCTCCGAGCTAGAAGTTTCACGTACGACAGATCTTGGTATTTCTGCAAACAGGTCTGAATTTGTGTGATAAGCGCGAGCAGCTCGGGCAGCATGGCAAGGCAGGACTTGGTTGGAAGCGCCGCCGCTACATCAGGGGGAGCTTTGGACAAGATTTCAGTCGCAGCGGCGGACAACGGAGGAAGAGACTGTGCTTGGAGTTCTGATCATGAAAGCAAGAGTACACAGAAAACCATGTCACACACAACCCAATGTAGTGAGCGCGACACACGAACAAATACATATCGGTGCGGAGTCATGCATCACATCAGATTCTATCAGATCCATCGATTTTCATGTCCAATGCTTTGTTCTCGCGAACTCAGCTCAACGTAAGCATGTGTAACGATGTCTTACGTCGTAAGGGAGTTTCGAGCGCCTGGATTTTCGAGGCTAGACCGGCGCAGCGCAGCTTGTTTGCTTTGACTTGCGTTGCCAGTTTGTAAATCACCTTGGCTGCAGCGAAAATAGAGCTGATGACATCCGTCGCCATTTGCAAACGCCGGTGTACCAGGCTAGTGTGCTTTCCGTAAGATAAAGCGTCGACCCTTGATGTGGATATGAAGGGGTACCCGGTTATGTGGATGCAGAGCTTTGCGTGTCAAGAACTTTTCGGACGCAGCGCCTTAGAGCTAACCGTTTCAGCGGAATCCCGAGGAAAGGTTAAGCTTCCGCTGACGGTATGGCTCAGCCTCTGAGCTCTTCAACCGTGCTTTTCCAGATCACCGTGCACAGCACTTGCTGGCCGCTGCTGCTAGCAAAGAACGCAAATACGGGTGGTGATTCGCAAGCACCGCCTGCAGCTAGGCGACACTGAGGCTTCGACTCTGTGTATCGAATGTGCAGAACAACACATCGCCGGGTCATTCAGCGTGCGTCACACCGTTGCATGTACGTGAAACACGCAGCCGGGGTACAGAGCCTCGACATTTCGCTAGTCGCAATTTTCAGGGGCAGACATACCGAATAAAACAGGCTGAGCTTGCTTGCCAAGTGCTCGGATGATGAAGCCGCATCGACTCTCGAAATTGATTGAACGACGGTCGCTGTTTTGCTGAAAATTCGAGTGGAGAAGAAGTTCTGGAACTTTCGCTTTCAATTGATTGAGTCAGCTGAAAGTTCAAGTTAATGCTGTGCACGAACTTGTACCGTGATCGCCAGCAACGGAGCAATTGAGCTCACTCGGGCATATCATAAAACTTCTGATTCGTAATAATCGCCGACCTTGATGGCGAAGACGGACACAAAGCGAGCTCGCCAAACTCAGTCGTCATGTTGAATTGCCGATGAGAGCCGTTTTACACCGCAGCTGGCTGTACATGTACCGCCATCCGACCACAAACGCAAGACTCAGAGATACTGAAAAAACTTGAATCGAGTGACTTTGACATTTGTCGCTGATACTGTCCGATGCTGCTCATCGTATCCAGAGTATGCCTTACTACCAACCACTCCAAAGAGATCAACTCGACCGAAATGGTCGACCAGCAAAGCTGAATGAAAGCCTCGGGTGGAGACGTCAGGCGCCCGTGAAAATAAACACGCACAGTATGCACGCTGCGATGTACTGGGTACTGCTTGGGTTGTGAGCCGTCGATGTAATCCCGTGGCCTGTTATGCTGCGTGCGTGGACTAGAGCTGCGCTGACCAATTGCAAACAACTCGGTGTGGCTGCTCGGAAAGCGCGCGGTACACCCAACGCTCGCTGAGTCTGTTAGTGCAACGAAACCATGATCGAAATGATCAACTTGCTGATGAACTCGTTGAAGCCAACACTGGCTATCAATGGCTGTTATTATCACATTACCATGGCCAGCAGCACACCGTACCCACAGCGAACATGCAATAGACTCAGATCAGAACCGCTACTGACGGCAAAACCACCCTGGTAAACGAAGCCGTTGCGGTCTTCGATCACAAACTCTGACTTTGATTTCATGTCTGGCACGTTTGAATGTTCGTCGAGTCATTGCGGTTCAGGTTTCAGAATACGGAATCAAATGGAGGCTGAGTACGTGTACTGAGATCAGCACGCTAACAGTGTACATCGTCGGTGACCAGCACTCAGTCAACGAGCGACACAAGTGAAAAAGGATTCGTTGAGCTCCGCTCGATTGAGATTTCGCCCAATGAAGATCATGCTGGTATGCTTGACTTCATCTTTGCGCCAAAGACGATCGGCGACCCCGTTGAAGAGCATGTGAACGCCGTTGAACACGAATCGCTCTTTCCAGCCCGCCACGTTGACGATGCCTTTCATGCGGTAGATATCCGTGCCTTTGGTGCGAAGCAGATTTCCGATCCATTCGTTGAGCTTCTTGACGTCGAATGCATCACTGCACGTAAGCCCCACGCTGGTGACGGCGGCGTCGTGTTCGTGATCCGGCTTGAACACATGTTGGTCGACCATCGGTAGAAGAACCGAATCACCGGTCGAAGAAGTAGCTTCCAATTGGAGTTTGTACTCATCCGCCGCACGATGCTCAGTGAATACGGCATATTTTCCGGCACTTGGTACTTGCAGCTGGTACCGTAGCAGAGGGCTCGTCAGATCCAACTTGGCCACAGCACCAGTTGCCAGGATGGCTGGACTGTCAGCAGTCGAGGTCAACACAGGAATGGCGGTCTTGTTCGATGAGAAAAGCAGCGTGGCGGGCTTTAGCAGCTTTGTCAACTCTGGCACGACACCGGCAACCTTCGACTCCGGCGCTGGAGTCGAGATGTCCTCCGACGGAGCAGAGGCATTCGCAGCGATCACGCCCTTCTTCTTGGAACGCTTAGGACCGGCGGCATCATCGCCGGCAGTCAACGGCAGCACCAACACTTGCATGGACTCATCAGGACCTGAGTTACGAAGACCGCAAGTAAAGCCAAACGAGTACCGTTATCTGAGCGCCAATCGAAAAGAGAATGGATCGTTCCATACCGGCCTCCAGCGTCAACGTAACGACTTGCCCCTTCGATACATCCGGCACATCGTAGAACCCCACCCACTCAAACGGGTACTCCGGTTCGAAAAACTTGGGGTCCACTTCAATGGCCTGCATGGCATCGCGCAGCGCTCCATGTAAGCTTGGTGTTGCATCGACCGAGGCGTCATACCGAACAAGACACAGGCGCAAGCGCATACCTTGCGCACGTCAAAGCCACCAATTTTCATGACGGCGTCAAGGGGAACGATAGAACGCTCAGTGCGGTAGATCTTAGCGGTGGCGTTCATTTTTTTGATCATGGATTCGAGGGTGTCCAGGTGCGCCGAGGTCGCCAGGTCGATCTTGTTCAACAGCACGACGTCTCCGAAGGCGATCTGCTCTTGGGCCTCCTTGGAGTTGCTCAAAGCGGTCTGGAAGTGCAGCGCGTCCACCAGCGTGACAATACCCTCCAAGCGGTACCGGAACTTGATGTCGTCATCGACAAAGAAAGTTTGAGCCACCGGAGCTGCACCAAACAGTACGCGTTCAATGAATCCATGAGTATCAGTCAGAACAGAAAAGAGATCGCGCATCGCGCGAGATAACTTGCTTATATCTTACCGGGATCCGCCAACCCAGTGGTTTCGATGATGACGAAGTTGATGTTGCGTTTGTGCAGTTTCGACAGCATGGTAATCAAGTCGCCTCTGCAGAAGCAAAGCAATGGAAATTGACACACAGGTGCTCAGTTCATGACACAGCGATAGCATTGGGCAACGGCATAGCGAAGACGTCAACCGTCAGAAAAACAACTGAAGAGTGTACCGTACCGCACGGTGCAGCAGATGCAGCCGTTGTTCATCTCTACGATCTCTTCCTTGCCGGTGACGACTAGATGTCCGTCTACGCCGACCTCTCCGAATTCGTTCTCGATGACAGCGATCTTGTGCTCTTGCTGTTCCTTCAGAATGTAGTTCAGCAGCGTGGTCTTACCACTGCCGAGAAATCCGGTCAGCACGGTGACAGGAATGCGAGGATCTGCCAGATACAGCCACGATCCACAACCGCAGAGAATGAGTTTCAGAACGGGCAGCGAAAAACAGCGAGGATAAACTTACCACCATATCGCTGCCTGAGCATGGCAGCTCGCTTCTGCTTCTGCTCTTTGCGAAGCGCCTTGGGCTTTCCGCGTTTCACTTCGGCGGTGTCGGTGGCGTCCACTCCGTTCGTTGGAGCTGGTGGGGTTTTGCTATCCGTGGATGACATATCGGCGGAGGTAAGATGCTGCGTGAGCACCAACAACGACGCAGGTGTACGATGAACGACATGGTATGAATCTTCGATAGCGGTACAACGTCCTGCCGACGTCGGATTTCGGACGCCGTCGTCGTGCTGGGAAAAAGTACCTTCTGACTTTTGTCCTGATTCGGTCGATCAAAGCGGCCCGTGGCTTGTTCGAAGAGACTACTGAAGTCGAAAACTTTGCAGACAGAGCACTGTAAGCGTATCGTACGGCGTGGCGTGCTATGCTGTCGAAAAGCGAATTGCAAATCCACTTTATATGGATCATTGCCTAAGTTATTTCGCACGCGAGCTGGAGACAGAAGCCCTTCTCGCGAGGCCTCGCTTGATTGATAAGGCGTATGCGCGGCAGCCACACAGAAAGTTGCTGGTGGAATCTCATCTTTATGCACCATATCGTCGCATCGTAGTGCACAAAGGTATGTGGACAAACCACATCAATCTGTTGCAGCGCACTCGAACGCACCATTGCACCTCCATCGATCGGGGCCCACCGTCTTGAGTTTCTTCTGCAGTTCTCCAGCAGATGCAACGGGAGCTCGCGCAATGTCCGCCGCCCAATTGCACTGCCCATGCGTCCTTCTCCAACTGCAGCGGAGGTGCGCCACAGCATGCTCAGCTGTCATCAGCTGTAACCCGCTTGAATTTCACCTGCGCAAAGACGAGATCGTTCATATCGGAGCAGTTGATACGCGAGAGGGAGTGGTGGTACAAGAGCCCCGAGGCAGGAGCACCACGTTGACAGACGCTTGACCTGATGTCTCAAGCTGCACCTCATGGTGCCCCGCAATCGACATGTGGGGTCTCCACGTGACACGCAGATTTGAAACGTGACCAGTCCACAGTGAACACAGTAAGACTGCTACAACGTGCATGCGGAAGATCAAGCGTGGATACAGGCTGTCGTACGACGTGTTCTGAAACCCGCCAAGCGGTACAAGCAGCGCTTTCGTCGATGGACAACGGCGTTGACCTCATATCTGGGCGTCTTGGCCTGGGCTACTGGAGCTGTTCTGGAAGAGCCGAGCTAATCCTACTCCAACGACGATAATGCGCGATGAAATCAGCGAGCGCCGTCGTGTCAGCAACAGGACGGTGCGGATTCCACCCTGCACGCCATATGGTCGTGCGGGAATCGAAAGCGATAACCCTGGTGATGGTTGCAGTGCGATTCCGACCAACAACGACCATGTTCAACCGAGCTCATGAGGTTGCGTCAACGCTGCTGGTGCCAAGGGATGCCTCGAAACGCGGCTCGCGTACCAGCGTGAGGCGGCTGCTGCCATGTGTGGGCTGTGACGTTCAATGCATGCCGCTGATGACAAGTGCTGTGCGTTTGAGGTGGACGCTCCAGTTCCTCCAGACTTCTGCTGGCGTGCCTCCCGATGGTGCGCTGTACTGCCGCATCAGAGCGTCTCGCCGCTAACGAATGCGGGCGTCATTCAAGAACTGCACAGAGGTCATCGTGGCACAAGACGGTTCGGCGTAAAGACGAAGATCAAGCGGAACAGAGTAGGAAACAGAGTGGACGTCGGCCATGATCGTGTTCTCGAAATTGGGACGAAGCTTGGCCAAAACGAGCATAACCGGAGGAATCATAGTCTTCCCACCATCGTCGCCATCATGATCGTGCGTAGGCTCCTGAGGGTCCGCACTTCGCTGTCCCGATCGAGGCTCGTTTTACGTTTGGGCACGCACTGTTATCCACGTGCTGCCACACAAACTCATCATGAGCTTTGGGACACAAGTTCGTCTTTCATCTCTAGACCGAGCAGTGCTCCTTTGAGAATAAATGGTCTGCAGGAAATGGCATCGGATCATAGTGTCGTGCGCTGCCAGAGGCTGAGCACCCGGCTACGGCCAGCAAACGGCTCCAAACCAGCTCGTAGCAGCAGATCTAGCATTCTCTAGCGCTAACGAATCAACGCTGACCAAGCTGGTCTGGGTCTCAAGATGATGCCACGCTTCGACTAAGAATCGACTGCCAGGCAATGGAAATAGCGTGGGTCGTCCTTGATTTTTGCTCAGATCAGAAGAGGAGTTCCCCCTCGTCATTGATCACGTGTACTGCTCATTCAATGGTTGAAGTGCTGCGAGTCTGCATGAAATGACTTCCTCCTCAGATGACAGCGATGAGCTACACGAAGAAGTGCTGGCTCACATCATTGGCGGTATCGTGAGCTGCGCGACTTCTATTGTGTTGCGTAAACGAAAGCTTTTAGCTCTGTATCCACAACAAGATAGAGATCTGGTGTTGGATGTGGACGATGATGATGATGAAAGGGAGGAAGAACCGAGGGTGAAGAGGAAGCGACGATCACCGCAGTGGTTTCCGTTGAACTTCGATTCCGTGACATTTCAACATCACTTTCGCATCACCAGGTCTCGATTTGAACTTCTGCAAGCAGCGATCGCGGACAGCTATCACGCGCGCGCTTCTCGCCGTGGGCGTCACGTGAAGTGCACCGTCACGAAGGGTCTTTTGATGTGTCTGCATCATATGGCCGCGGGTGCCAACTACCGGGCAGTTGCCCACAGGTTCGGTGAGTCGAAAGCTTCGGCATGGCGAGCTATCGCTCGGTGTCGTAAGGCAATAGTGGCACTGAAGAACGACTGGATAACGTGGCCCAAGACTGAAGCTAATCGCACCAGTGTTGCCGCAGGCATGTCTGGTTTGGGAGGAATCAACCGCTGCCTGGGTGCGGTAGACGCAACTCAGATACCTTTCAAACCCACCACGGATGTCGACTGGCTCGCAGCAAACCGGAAACAGTATATCAGCACCGTGCTCCATGCTATCTGTGACCATCGCACGCGGTTCACCAACATCTTGGCTGGCATGTACGGGAGTCAACACGATGCCCAGATCTTGCGATTTTCATCTGTTTGCCTGCGCCAAATGGATCCGCAGAATGAGGACAAGCCGATTCCGCCGGGGTACTATGTGGTGGGGGACGCCTCGTATCCCCTGTTGGATTGGTTGTTGACGCCTGAGCCGGTGGAAAAGAGCGCCGAATATGAGCATTTCAATCAACAACACAGCCGCACGCGGAAGGTGATCGAGCGGGCATTCGGCAGGCTCAAAGGATGCTGGCGGATTCTGACGAAAGCTGACCTCTGTTTAAAGCGCACAGCTCAATTCATCGTGGTCGCATGCGTGCTGCACAACATGACTATCCTGGACTTGGGTGATCAATTGGATCTATTTGAGTATTCGGACCCGTGGTCTCATGTCAATGATGACTGGCCATTGGCGGATGTGATGAACGCGTGTGCAGAGGTTCGAGAGCTGGTGACTCCACAAGCTGGTAGCGTTCTACGGGACGCGATTCGTGAGGCACTCTGGGCTAACGACGAAGCGTCTCAAGCAGCCGTCGCCTCGAGTTCAGAGTGGTCTGAGGCTCAGCGATAGAAAGAATACGATGGAGTGTGCATCTGCACCCCTCCATGCCGAGATCCGTTTCAAGTACACAGGTTCTTAATTCTCCACACACTGAGTATCGCTTCCTAGCAACACCATGTGCGGTCTTTCTGCGAGCAAGCGAACCAGCGGATGATCGCTGACCGGTCCTCCCTACTACCGGGGTCTCTTCATGATTTAGCGTCGCTTAGACACGTGTGTTTCGAAACCGACGGGAGGCTCGCACCGGCCGTGTTGAGTGCCTAATGCAGCGCAGTGAGACCGTGATAGGTCTATTTGTGTATTGAAGGCTGCATGGGGTGCATTGATGTCAAGTTTCAATCTTTACTGATCATGACTTCGCATGACCACGAAAACTAAACCAAAATAAAGCGGTACGAGAAAAGGTACAAAACATACACTTCGAACACATTGGTTTACACATTGAGATACACGTGCGTTGCCTCCGTTACACCTCCGACGGGTCGATGTCCACGTGGTACTTGCTGATCGCCTTGAGCATCATGGTCAGCGGAGTCAGCTGAGTGGGACTCTCCAAGAACAGCTTGAGCAGATCAGCTGAGAAGCCGGAGATGAGGGCCACACCGTTCTCGTTGGACGCCACGGGGAACGACTGCGCTCCTTGCACTGCCCGCAGGTTCCAGAACACCACTTGAGGCAGCGTGTACCCGGCCTTGCCGAACATCTCTTGCATGTGACCAAACGCCGTCTTGTCACCCGTGTTGCGGACTGCCACGTCGAACTGCATGTCGCTGAAGATGAAAAGCGTGCCTGGCATCTCGTCCGCGGGCACCTGATTCGCGACGGCAGTGCTGAGGATCAACTCGAATGTCTTGAGCAGGTTCGTGCTGCCGCCCCAAGGTGCCTGCATCAGCGCTTGATATCGCACGTGGATGCTCGCATCCTCCGGCAGCTGAAACCAAGTGGGTGTTTCGTGGAATGTGAGCACGTGGTCCTTGAACGGCGGGGCTTGCATTTCAGCCACGATGAGTCCCAAAGCCAGGCACACCTCCATAGGCTCGCCTTGCATCGATCCACTGACGTCGCACACCGCCAAGGCCTTGTTCAATGAACCGGCAGCCTTGATCTTATCCACCAGTGTCTTCCACTGCGCCTCAATCAGCGGGTCCTCCTGCTGGGCTGATTGGTACGGCTTCAAGATCTCGTGCGGGTGTAGACCAGTAGTGTTCACCTTGGTCTTGCCGGTCTTGAGCGCCTCCAAATACGCAGCGTATCGCTCAGGCTCGTGACGCTCAAAGGCTGCCTTGAGGCGCTTGTGGGCTTTAGAGGGCACTGCAGGGAAGAAGACCTGGTCCCAATGATCAGTGCAGATCAGCGACTCCACGACCTTGAGTTGTCGGCGCAGCGTGGTGAGCACCAATCGATACTTCTTCTGTGCAGTCGCATCGCCCGGGAAGAGAAGCTTGGCCACGCGAAGGCCTAACTTGGCCATCTTGTCGAAAGAAGTCTTCTCGG
>ENA-ORBV01014284-ORBV01014284.1-microbial-mat-metagenome-genome-assembly--contig:-NODE-14284-length-11910-cov-7.315136_pt1 | contig 11910 bp, 14 predicted proteins | sample MGYA00237777_ERZ505514 | MGnify/ENA primary metagenome ERZ505514 (study PRJEB26160, sample SAMN06269048) | microbial mat metagenome | isolation source: Oligotrophic lake microbial mat | place... | reverse complement strand
ATCAAAGACGGCAAAAAGGGAGCCGTGATCGGCACGGTGATCGGCGCCGCCGCCGGCACAGGCGCGGTTCTGGTCATGAAGGGTGACGAGGTCGAGATTCCCCGCGGCGCTCAGCTCACCGTGGTCGTGACGAGGTAGCAGCGGGCGGGTAAATTGGCCACGAGGCGGGGACGCCTTTCGTCACCGCGAACCGGCAGCCGCAGGATCCTTGAAGTAGGTCTGCGAGGTTCGAGGACGCACCTCGGAGTGAATCGGCTTGCCGTGCTCCGGACAACGGAGTGAGGCGGCAAAGGGGGGTTCATCGCTCCGCCTTCACTTCGGTCCATAGGCGATCGTGTCGCGCGGCCGCCGGTCCTAGGTCCTGGTACGACCGCAGGCGCTTCATCTGGGCCTCGTCTGGGAACATCGCGAGGTTGTCGCGCACGCCGGGCGGCAGCAGCTCGCGCCCTGCTTTCGAGGGGGTTGAGTAGCCGGTGGTGAGGCAGATCTCGGCCGCGATGTCGGGCTCCATAACGAAGTCCAGGAACTCGTGGGCGAGATCCTGGTTCGGAGCGTTCCTGGGAATCGCCAGGCTGTCCGCGAAGAGCATCGCGCCCTCTCTGGGGATGGTGAAGCGCACCCAGGGCGCGTCCCGCATGAGCTTCGCGATCTGGCCCGACCAGGACTGGGCGAGGAACACCTCGCCCGAGCGGACCGCGTCGTCGAAACTCGCCGAGTCGTAGGCCCTCACCAGCGGCTTCTGATCGATCAGGATCTTCCGGATCCGTTTTAGTATTTCCGGATCGACGGTGTTCGGATCTTCGCCCAGAAGAAAGGCGCCGAAAGCGATGGCTTCGCGCGCATCGTCGAGCATCAGGATCCTTCCCTTCAGTTGCGGATCCAGCATGGCCTTCCAGGAATCGACCACCGGGACGCGGCGCGAGTCGGAGGCGATTCCGGTCACGCCCCACAGGTACGGAATGGAGTAACGGTTCTGAGGATCCCACGCCTTTCCTCTGAACTCCGGCGCGGTGTTCGCGAACTGCGGGAGTCGGTCGAGGTCCAGCTCGGCCAGAACCCCGGCCTGGATCAACGGCCCCAGGGTATAGGTTGGCGGACAGATGACGTCGTAGCCCGGGTTTCCCGCAAGCATCTTCGAGAGCAGGGCTTCCGCCGAATCGTAGACGTCGAGGTTCACTCGGGCTCCGGTGCGTTCCTCGAACTTGCGGATGGTCTCGGGTGCTATGTAAGCCGACCACAAGTACAGGTTCAACTCGCGGTCTCCTTGTCGCTGGGCCCGAGCGAGAACCACCGGGGTTAGCAGAATCAAGAGGCCGGCGGTCAAGGCCCCCATCGAGAGTCGCGGTCTGGATTCGATGAGAGCGGTTGCGAGAAGCAGCAGCGATGTCGCGGCGAGCAGCAGGGTGGACGCGGCGGCGATCTCCGGCGAGAGTGAACTCTTGAGCAGCGAGTAGATATAGACGGGCAGGGTCGTGCTGCCGGCTCCCGAGACGAAGGACGTCACCACGTAGTCGTCGATCGAAAGAGAGAAGGTCAAAAGACCCGCCGCCACCAGGCCCGGAGCCAAAAGGGGCAGGGTCACGCGTCGGAAGACCTGGACGGGCGTTGCCCCCAGGTCGCTTGCGGCTTCTTCCACATCCTCCGGCAGGGTGTGCACGCGGGCTCGAATTACGAAGTACGCGAAGGAGACGGTGAAGACCACGTGGGCCGCCACCACGGTGCCGATTCCCAGAGGGATGACGAGCTCTGAGAAGAAGGCGAGAAGCGAGGCGCCGAATACGATTTCAGGCGTCACCAGTGGCAGCAGGAAAAGCGAGGCGGCCCGCTCACTGGTTCGGATCGAAGACTTGCGGGTTCCAAGGGCCGCGGCGGTGGCGAGAATCAGGACAAGAGTGGTGGCGAAGGCGCCCACGATGAGCGAGTTCTCCATCGCCCGCATCAAAGGGCCATTGCTCAGCAGCTTCTCGTACCAGACCAGACTCGGTCCATCGAACGATGCCGAAAGACGCGATCGCGAGAAAGAGAAGACGGCAAGGGCCAGAACCGGCAGGTGCAGGAACAGCAGCGTCCCGACGAGCAGGCCTTGAAGGCGCTTCATAGCTGGGCCTTCCGGAGGAATCGGGCGAAGACGAGGAACGTGCCCAGGGTGAGAACACTCAGAGTGAAGGCCATGGCCGAGCCGAAGGCGGGGTCGCGGGCCTGGCCGAACTGGCTGGTGATAAGCGTGCCGACCCACGCGGTCTTCGCTCCGCCCAGAAGGTCGGGAACCAGCACCGAACCCAGGGAAGGGACGAACACCAGAACAGAGCCCGCCACGATCCCCGGGGACGCGATCGGAATCACCACGCGGCCGAGGGTAGTCCACGGGCTCGCGCCGAGATCCTGGGCGGCGTCGATCAGCGATCCATCGATGCGTTCGAGCGACGCGTAGATAGGCAGGATCATGTAGGGCAGTTCGATATAAAGCTGGCCGAGGGCTACCGCCGTGGTGGTGTAGAGCAGGCTGGGGGAATCGGAGCCGAAGAGGCTCATGAACTGCGAGAGAAGGCCGCCTGACCGCAGGAGGAACACCCAGGCATAGAGCTTCACGAGAACGGAGGTCCACAGAGGGAGCGTCACCAGAAGCAGGAACGAGCCGCGCCATCGCTCGGGCACCGCTCGGACCAGGGCCCAGGCCACAGGAAAGCCCACCAGAAGGGTCACGAGGGTGGTGCCAAGCGCCATGGCGACTGTGCGCCCGAAGATGGTGGCGTAGAGCGGATCGATCAGTCGCCACCACACCGAGGCGTCGCCGGTGCGGGAGAGGAGCAGGAACTGCGGGATGACGAAGAGAAGAAGGAGGGTCGCGAAAGCGGGGACGAGAAGACGAAGGGCCTTCACGGCCGCAGGCCCACCCAGGACGCGGCCTCGATGTCCAGGGATACGAGGTCGCCTGCGCGCACCACTTCCCGAGGCGACACATTGGCGACCAGAGTGGCGGCCCCGATTCGCACCCGACAGCGGGTCGCTTCTCCGAGATAGCGAACTTCCGTCACCGTTCCTTCGAGAGGGCCGCCCAAGCGACTCAGTCGGATGTGCTCTCCGTGGACGCCCACGTGAATGGAGTCGCCGGTCGGGGCCTCCTGGAGATCGACCTCGATGAAACCCAGATCGACTCGAGCCGTCGTTTCCGTTCGCGCCACCACCCGGCCCTCGAGGATGTTCTCCATGCCGACCAGCCGGGCCACATAGACGCTGCCTGGGTGCTCGAAGATCTCCCTGGGCGCAGCGTACTGGGCGATCTGGCCGGCCCGCATCACCGCGATTCGCGAGGAGCACTCGATCGCTTCTTCGAGATCATGAGTCACCAGGATGAAAGTGATGCCGAGCGAACGCTGAAGCTCCACCAGCTCCAGGCGCATGGCCGATCGCAACTGCGCGTCGAGGGCGGCGAGAGGTTCGTCGAGAAGGAGGATGTCCGGTTCCAGCACCAGGGCGCGAGCGAGGGCCACCCGTTGTCCCTGGCCACCGGAGATTTCAGAGGGTGCGCGCGAGTCCAGGCCGCCCAGATGGACGGCGGCTAGAACCCTTGCGACCCGGGATCTGACTTCCTCCTCGGGGCGGTTGCGGATCCGCAGGCCGAAGGCGACGTTCTCAAACACCGAGAGATGGGGGAATAGCGCGTAGCTTTGGAAGACGGTATGAACCGGCCGCAGGTGGGCAGGGATCATGGTCATGTCGTTTCCCGAGATCACGATGCGTCCCGCGTCCACCGCATCGAGGCCCGCGATCAGTCGGAGCAATGTGGTCTTGCCGCAGCCGGAAGGACCGAGGAGGGTGACGAACTCTCCAGGCACAACTTCCAGGCTGACGTCACCCAGAACCTGAACCTCGCCGCGTTTTCGCGAGACTCGTTCGACGGAAAGCGAGCCGCGAGCCGGGCGCAAAGGGGGTTCCAGTGTCACGTGAGCCTCATTATTTCGCAAGTTGCCGCTTGACTTGGGCCGCCCGCATAAAAGACAGTAGGAGGCCGTCCGCGTGGCTTTTCGTGGCCCCTTTTTGAAAGCGTCGGACTTAAGGAGAACAAGAGATGGGTGAAGCACTAGGAATGATCGAGACCCGTGGATTCGTGGCCATGATCGAGGCCTCGGACGCGATGGTCAAAGCGGCGAAGGTTACGATCGTGGGCTGGGAGAAAATCGGCTCCGGATACGTGACCGTAATGTGCCGGGGCGACGTGGCCGCGGTCAAGGCCGCCACCGACGCGGGTGCGGCGGCGGCGCGAAGAGTGGGCGAGCTCGTCTCCGTCCACGTGATTCCGCGTCCGCACGACAACCTTCAGGACGTCTTCGCCATCGGCAAAGCCGGCGCGTGATTCAGGCATCGCGAGGCCCAACCCGGGCCTCGGCTCGCTGATCCCGGAGGCCCTGGAAAATGCAGGTCGGTCGAGTTACGGGCACTTTGGTCGCCACCCGCAAGGACGAACGTCTGGTGGGGACGAAGCTGCTTGTCGTTCGCACCATGGACCCTGGTTTCAAGGAAGAACAGGGATACGTGGTGGCGGTGGACACCGTGGATGCCGGCATCGGGGACAAGGTTCTCCTCGTGAGCGGCTCGTCGGCCCGGCTCGCCCAGGGTATGAAGGATGCGCCGATCGATGCCGCGATCATCGGTGTTATCGATCAGGTCGAGCTCACCAGGCCGGCCGTCGAGCTCACCAAGCCGCCCGTCACCAAAAGCTGACCGCCATGCAGCTCGGCATCGTCTGCGGAAGTCTGGTCGCCAGTCGAAAGGACGACCGGCTCGAAGGCATCACCCTTCTGGTCATTCAACCCATACAGCCGGATGGGAAAGCCACGGGCAAGGCTCTGATCGCCACGGATTCAATGGGGGCCGGCCCCGGCGAACGGGTCTTCTGGGTGAAGTCCAAAGAGGCGTCGAATCCGTTTGCGCCGCTCGAAGTGCCGACCGACGCCACCATCATCGGCATCGTCGACCTCGTAAACGTGGAAGCGTGAGCCGATGCTGATTGGACGCGTGATCGGAAATATCGTGGCCACGAAAAAAGACTTGAAGCTCGACGGCGAGAAGCTGCTCCTCATCCAGCCCCTCGAACTTTCAGGAGCCGCCAAGGGCGCTCCCATCATCGCCATCGATCGTATGGGGGCGGGGCCCAGAGAGCGAGTGCTCTACACCCAGGATGGACGCACGGCCCAGCAGATTCTTGGCCGCGGGACGGCCGGCGTCGATGCCGCGGTCCTGGGCGTCATCGACGAGATTGACTTTGGAACCACGGCTCATGGCTGAGGATCCCCTAGACGCCACGAAGATCGACCAGATCGCCCGCGAGGTGCTCACGAGCCTGAAGAAGTCTCGCGCGGAAGGTGCTGCGTCCTTCGTGCCGGCACCCGCGCCCGCGCTTCATCGGAGCGAGTCGACCTCCGCGCCCCATCCGTCCCTGCGCCTCCTCTCCGTCACCGGCGGTGTCGTCGGACAGCCCTGCGTTATCGAGCCGGACCAGGTGTGCGTGGGGTCGCTCAAGTGCCGCTCCTTCGGACACTGAACGGGCCCGGAGGGTATCGCGTCTGACCCTCAGGCGGTCACGCGTGTGATCCCGGGGAAGCCATCGAACCCAGTGTCAAAGGTCAGGATTCGGCTGACCCCTTGATGCTCCATCACCGCCAGGTGAATGGCGTCCCTGGCTGAGATTCTTGTATGGCCGAGGAGCACGGTACGTGCGCGATTGACCGCCTCGAGATTGACCGGGAACACTTCGTCCACCAGACCCAGGAGCGCGTCGAAAGCGGGTTGAACGGCGTCGCGCCGTCCTATCGCAGCGTATCGATGCAGAATTTCCTGGAGTACCTCGGCATCCGTCACCAGACGCTCTTGATCGGAGACGCAGCGCTCGAGAATCTGCTGAGCGTCGCGCTTGTGAGGGTGGGCGGCACCCACGAGGTACATGGGAATGTTGGAGTCTATGAAGATCACCCTTGATGACCGTCCGAGTATCCGCCTTCGATTTCCTTAAGCATGGTTCCAATGTCGGCGGTCGGGTAGGCGTAACGGCTGGCCGCTCGAAGGATGTCCAGCTTCTTCCCGGCGGCTCCACTCGGCGTTTTGCGCCGCGCCTGCCGCAGGGCCTGTCGAACCCACTCCGCCACGGTCATCTTTTGCAGGCGCGCTATGCGCTGAATCTCTCGCAATTCCACGTCGTCGACCAGGACCTGCAGTCGTGTGCTCATTGCATGAGTATGTCTGACTCATACAAATGAGTCAATGCACCTCTGTGGCACATACACGGCGCCCCCAGAAACTCGGGGCACCGACGATCGCCGAGGCCAGGGCGGCGCGCGCCCTTGGAAAGAGCCTCACCCTGGAACTCTCGGCTTTTGCCTGGGGGGAGCCTGTTGCCTAGCATCCTTGGACAACGGTTTGATACAACACGGCCCCCCCCTTTTCCTTGACAGCTAAGGAGGGGACCCTCTCGCCGCCGTGGCTGAGGCCAATGCTCGCTGCTGTACCGACTGGCCACAAGCGTGCCGCCACCACGCTTCCATACGATCCACTATGCGGGGGCGTTCGCCGCCGCCCCCGACCGCGGTGAGCGAAGAGCCCGAGAAGAGAGTGCGGAAGAGCGGATATCGGCCATGGGCAGAACTTCTGAAGCGTGCGTACCTCTCCGACACAGTCGGTGCAGCGGCCCTTGAAGCGGAGAGCCGCGCCGCGTACGAACTGTCGCAGAATGAGGCGGCAACCGCGGCGCAGAATGCCAAAGCCGATCTACAGCGACAGCAGACTGCTGCCGACGCTCGTCAGGTTCGGAAGGAGAGCTACTTACGGGTCCCCGTGGCGGCGCTCTTCGAGAACCTTGAAGACGAGGCCTCTATCCAGGACTTCGTCGAGTGGTTCCCGGGCGTGTCGCTCCACCAGGCACGAGCCATTCTGGAGCACGCCGCGAGGAGCGCCTCCGCAGCATAGGTGAAGGTCGAAATTCCTGACCGGGACGCTTCTTGAAGCCCAAGGGTCGTTTCTTCGGGCATTGACGAAGCGGGGGGCGGGACGGGAGCGTGCCCTTCCGGCCGAATCAGAACCGGAAGCGCACGCCGAAGGTGGGAAGGAAGGGCAGAGCTCCCGACTCCTGCTCTTCCACTCTCGGCCGATCGGCGCCGGTCACCGAACGAAGGCTCGTCTCGTACTGACCCACGTTCTGACGGTTCGTGGCGTTGATGAACTCGAGGGCTTTGGGAAAATCGTAACGGCGGAGCCGCGTGGCCTGATCGGCATCGCTCTCGAGCCCGCCCAGAATCAGATCCGCGAACGTTTTGTAGTAGGCCTCCGCTTTCAGACTGACCGAAGCCAGATCCTTCTCAAGGCCCAGAGTGAAGTGCCGGGACTGCTCGTTCTTCAGGCCGAACTTCGAGAAGTCCAGGAAGTAGTCCGACTGAATGAGCTTCTCGATTCCCGGACTCTGCGAGTGAGAACCGAAGGCGGCTCGCACCCTCGCACTGTCGCTGCCACGAAGCAGAAGGGAAACTCGTGGCTCCACCTCGACATCTCGCGTGAGGGACGAGCGGGACAAGCGCAGGCCCGCCTCGGCCGAGAACCGCGCGCCCATGGTCATCCGGTTTTGGACCCACGCTCCCCAGCGATTGGACGGTACTTTCTCATCATAAAAATCCGGCAGCCCCGACCCTCCTCGGATCGACGAGGCGTTCGCTTCGGAAAGATTGCGCTCGCCGCGGATGTTGTAGGTCGCACCGGTGCGCAGCCGGTGCGCCTCGAATCCGGCTTCGAGCAGATTCCTGGGCGAGAGGGCCAGGTTCCAGTCGTTGCGGATGGAGAAATCGCGCGTAGCCGTGGTTTGATCGAAGTCGACCTGGATCTGCGTTTCGTTGGTGCGTCCGTTCGAGCGCCGCGAAGAATCCTCGAAGCGGGCGTCCACCTTCAGGGTCTGGGCGAATTCGTAGTAGGCCGCGGCGAGAGTGGAGGAGAGCCTGGTTCCAAAGAAGCGCCGGGCCCGCAGGCCAACCACGTCGTTCTGGGCCGCGGTTACGAAGGCCCCGTAATCGGTGCCGTCGCCTTCAAACTTCGCGTCGCCGCCCTCGCGCGACCTCAGGCCGAACAGGGTCACCGTCGTGGTTGGCGAGGCTTCGTAGGTGCCGCGGAACTGGACGTCCTGGAAGCCCGGGAGGTCTTCATCGATGATCCTCTCGGCGATGAGGTCGTAGTAAGTCCGGCGCGCGCTGAGGACCCAGGATCCCTGGTCGCGGTTCTTCCAGGGCCCTTCGAGCAGCACGTTGCCGTCCGTGATTGACAGGGTCGAGGACCCAATCACGCCGCGATCTTTCGCGCCGTCGCGATTCTCGACCAGCAGGATCGAGGAGAGCCGGTCGCCGTACTTCGCGGAAAAGGCCCCGGTGGACAATTCGAACTTCTGCACGGTTTCCGGATTGAAGGCGCTGGTCAGGCCGAAGAGGCGGTACGGATTGTGGATCTCGACCCCGTCCATGACGGTGAGGTTCTGGTCGGGCGTGCCGCCGCGTACCGAAAGCCGCGAGCCGAATTCCTCGGTGGCCGCCACTCCGGGAAGGGTCTGAAGGGCGCGGAAGATGTTGTCGACCGCCCCTGCCACCTGGAGCACCTGCCTGGGTCCGACGGGGATGGAGGCGGGAGCGGGATCGTCCTTTCGCATATCGAAGACTTCGATTTGTTCCTCTCGCCGCATTTTGGGATCGAGAACCAGGACCACCGTGGAAAGAGACTCCACTTCCGAGACGTTGCGAATGACCGGGGTCTGGCCGGTCCGAGTCACCAACAGCCGATAGGGCGGCGCGCCTTTCCGGATAGTGAACTGGCCGGAGGTGTCGGTGATCGCGGCCTGATCATCGAGCCGGATTAGGACACCCGAGAGAAGTTCGCCGGAGACGCTGTCCCGCACCTCCCCCCGGATATGGCTCTCCTCGCCCGGGCTATCGACCCCGGCCGACGTGAGGTTCGCGAGCGAGAGAAGTGCGACCAGAACCGCGACCATTGGACGCCGGCCGGGATTCGATGCGGTCTTCATGATCGAGCGAAGTCTCCTCAAATACTGCAGCAACAGCCTACCGCGCGGGCGCCTTTTTGATGGCCTGCACCGCTTTCATCGACTTGCTGCCCCGCCGGTCCGCCGCCTTCTTCTCGATTCGCGCCTTCACGTCGCGCAGTTGTCCCACCGCCGCTGCTTCGCCCCGCAGCTTGGAGAAATGCGAATACCTCTCGGCGTTCAGTGCCCCGCTTTCAGCTGCCTCCCGCACCGCGCACAGGGGTTCGGTCTGATGAGTGCAGTCGCGGAAGCGGCACTTCTCGGCCAGCGCTTCGATGTCCGAAAAAGCACCCGAGATGTCTTCCGCACTCGACCACAGCTGAAGTTCGCGCATGCCGGGGGTGTCGATCGCGAGGGCCCCGCCGGCCAGGCGGAACATCTGACGTTCGGTGGTGGTGTGACGGCCTTTCGAATCCGCCTCGCGTACCTCCCGAGTGGCTTGCCGCTCTTCGCCGAGCAGGGCGTTGATGAGGGTCGACTTTCCGGCCCCGGACGAGCCGAGAAAGGCGATGGTGTCGCCCCGGCCCAGATACGCGGGCAACACCTCAAGACCGAGGCGGGGCTTGGCCGCGATGAGATGCACGGGCGAGTCGCCCGCCATGACCGCCACTTCGCCCAGGGGCTTCGAGCTATCGGCGCATTTGTCCGACTTGTTGAGCAGCACCACCGCGCGCGCGCCGCTTTCGCGGGCCAGGATCAGATACCGCTCGACCCGACGCGGCGAATAGTCCGAGTCGAGTCCGCACACGATGAAGACCGTGTCGATGTTCGCGGCCACGATTTGTTCCTCGGTCAGGTGTCCCGCAGCCTTGCGCTTGAACGCGGTGGTGCGGGGCAGCACCGTCTGGATCACGCCGCGGCCGTGCCGGTGTCCCTCTTCGCGCACTTCTTTGAGGGCCACGAAGTCGCCCACCGCCGGAAGGTCGGAGGCGTGGAGGGCGTTGTGCTTCAGCCGGCCCGCGGTGGTGGCGATCAACTCGCCCTTCGCGGTGTGCACCCGGAAGTAGCCACGATGGTCCCGCACGACCCGTGCGGGGAAAGAGCCCTCCGCCGCCGCACTCTCGAAACGATGGTGCCAGGCCTCCGAATATCCCCAGGATTCGAGTTCTTTCGGGTACTCGAAAGACGTCACGGATTCACAGTGAAACTTGTCTTGAACTCGATGGCGGGATGCAGGGAGTGCCAGACCGAGCAGTATTTCTCTCGGGACAGCTCGATCGCCCGGGCCACGCGGTCCTCTGGAACTTCGCCCGTGACCACGAAATTCAGATTCACGCCGGTGATCCTTCGCGGCGTCCCCGTCGACCGAAAAACATCCATGTCGCAGCTCACCGTCTTCACGGGCAGGCGTCCCTTCTCGATCACGTCGACAACATCGATGGCCATGCAACCGGCGAGGGCAAAGGCTACCGCCTGGACCGGCGAGGGTCCGGCTTCACGGTTCCCATCAAGGATGATGGAGGCGCCGCCGGAGGTGCCGGCAAAGCGCTGACCGCCCTGCCAGCTGAGGTTGAGGGAGAAGTCGGCTTTGGCAGTGTCGGTCATGAGCGCCATGAATGGTACCGATCACAGGCCTTTGTACCCAAGCCCGGTGTCCAAGGCCCCTCATTCCTTTGCCCGTAAACTCTCCGGCTCGCCGAGGTCGAAGTCATGAAAGTAATGAAGTTCGGAGGCACATCGGTCGGCTCGCCGGCCCGTATTCGCGAGGTGGTGCGCCTGGTCATGGAGGCGGCTGCTTTTGAGCGCGTCCTGGTCGTGGTGTCGGCCTTTGGCGGAGTGACCAACGCGCTCATCGCGGCCTCGGAGAAAGCGGTTGGCGGCTCCTCGGGATGGCGTGACGACCTGGACGCCCTCGAACGACGCCATGCCGAGGCCGCGTGCGACCTTGCGACCGAAGCCGATCGCCCCGCTTTGCTCGATCGCGTCACTCAGGCCACCTCCGATCTGCGCGGCCTGCTTCACGGCGTATCCCTGGTTCGCGAATGCACGCCCCGCACCCTGGACAGCATCGTGAGCTTTGGCGAGCGCGTGTGTGCCCTCATCGTGGCCGCCGCGTTCCGAGCCGCCGGGCATGAGGCGAACGAGGTTGATGCGAGAACACTGGTGTTGACCGACAAGAGCTTCGGCACCGCATGGGTGGATTCTCCAACAACCAACGCCCGCATCGAGCAGTGGTGGAAGATCGAGACCGCACTTCCCGTCGTGACCGGCTTCATCGGCGCGACCGACTCCGGCGAAACCACCACCCTCGGCCGCGGGGGATCGGACTACACCGCCGCTCTCTTCGGTGCTGCATTGAATGCCACGTCGATCGAGATCTGGACCGACGTCGATGGTGTGATGAGCGCCGATCCGAGGATCGTGCCGACCGCCTTCTCTATGGACTCTCTTCGTTACGACGAACTCATGGAGCTGTCCCATTTCGGGGCCAAGGTCGTCTACCCGCCCACCGTGCATCCGGCCCGGGCCAGGAACATCCCGCTCGTCATCAAGAACACCCTCAATCCCGAGTTCAAAGGAACGCGGATTCTTGAAGAGGCACCCGCCGCGTCGCTCGGGGTTCGGGGTGTCGCCTCGATTTCGAGCGTGGCTTTGCTCCGTCTCGAGGGGGATGGCATGGTGGGTGTTCCCGGGATCGCCATGCGCCTGTTCGGCGCCCTCGCGAGAGAACACGTGAGTGTGATCCTCATTTCTCAAGCCTCCTCTGAGCACTCCATTTGTTTCGCCATCGAGCCGGGGGCGGTAGCCCGGGCCCGGCAAAGCATCGGGGCCGAGTTCGCTCTCGAAAAACAGGCCGGCCTCATCGACGAACTGGTGGTTGAAGAAGACGCGAGCGTGATCGCGGT
>ENA-ORBV01014282-ORBV01014282.1-microbial-mat-metagenome-genome-assembly--contig:-NODE-14282-length-11911-cov-4.807419_pt1 | contig 11911 bp, 8 predicted proteins | sample MGYA00237777_ERZ505514 | MGnify/ENA primary metagenome ERZ505514 (study PRJEB26160, sample SAMN06269048) | microbial mat metagenome | isolation source: Oligotrophic lake microbial mat | place... | reverse complement strand
CTTCGCCGTCGGCAGCGCCGCCGCGAGCAGTTGCTCTCCTTCGGGGAATACGAGGTCGTTGATCACGTCGACTAGCAGCAGTGCAGTATTCATCCGTCGGTCGAGCCTTTCCTTTTTGCAACGCGAGCGGATGAAGCGCGTCGCCGTCAGGAGGAGGAAAATCAGCGGCGGCGTTGTGGACATGGCCATCTTGTCGACGTACGAATCACCCACGAGGAATTCTCCGACCTCGTGGTGGCCGCCCGGCCGGTTGTCTCCGAAGTGTTGGTCGAGCTCAAGCGGGAGGGGATTATTGACTACACACGATCTTATCTGTGCCTGCTTAGCCTTGATCGCCTGCTCAGTCTGAGCGCAACCGAGCACTGATGTCGTAGAGTGCTGCAACGGGAGGTTATCGTCGCATCGCTTCCTTCGGCCGCGATCAAGCAGTCGCGACGCGGCCGGGAACAGCTAACCCCTCGCCGCTGTTCGGAAGTCCTGAGGTGCCGCATTCTGCGCTACCGTCAATTCAAGTGGAGTGGACGGGATGCGAGCCTGCGAGTGGCAAGTTATGACTCTCGCCCAGTTGCGCTGGCTTCCAAGTACTTCTACTGTATCCCCTCATCGCCGTTGATGGATCCGCTTGGGGGCTAAGGAGTTGTGTTTATGGTAGTGGTAGAAACGGGCGGTTTCGTTGCGTTGGAGGCGGCGGGTGGCGTCGCGGGCGATTTGTTGATGGTCGTCGACGTGGAGGACGTTACGCAGCAAGCGTGCGATCGTTTGTCGGACTTGAGGCACGGTCATCGCCGGGACGGTATTTTTTTTCCCGCCGCGCTTCCAGCGTCAGGAACCACGTGGCGAGTAGTGAAAGCGTGATGTGATGATGCCAACCAGGCCAAGTGCGGACTTTGTAGTGAGCCAAGCCGGCCTCGCTCTTGGCGCGCTGGAAGCAGTCTTCGACGCGATGCTCGGCCTTGGCCACGCGGACCAACTCGGCCAGCGGCGTATCGCGCGGCGCATGACACAAATGGTAGTCGTGCTTCCAAGTCCCGTCGCCTTGCCGCGCGCGCAGCACCAACAACATTTCTTCCGGACCAACTTGACGCGCAGCGGTCTTCGCCAGCACGCGCGTCATCACCGCTTCCGCCTGCAGCGGTCCTTGCTCGGCGTCGCGAACGTCGATCGTCGTCCACACGTCGTTCGCGAGCGCCGCGCACCAGCGGTCCACGCGCGTGAACGGCACTTGCGGCGGACGACCGTGTCCGGCGTACTCAGGCGGCGTCGTATGCACGGCGCGGACCAGCGTGTTGCTGGGCACGGCCAACACGTAATGCTCGCCGCGCGACCGCAATTCGCCGCGAAAACCGCTGTTTCTGCCCAGTTCGTCGTCGCCGGCGATCCACGCATGCGGCACTTGCGCGGCCGATTCAGCGAGCATCGCCAGCGCCAACTCGTGCCGTGTTTGAAAACGCACGTGCTTCGGCACGCCGCAGCGTTTGCGCCGCGCGCGATCATGGGCCCACGACTTCGGCAGGTACAAACGGAAGTTCACGAGCGCATGTTCGGCGCGCGAAGCGTAAGCCAGAAACACGCCCACCTGGCAGTTGTCCACTTTCCCCAAGCGTCCGCACCATTGCCGCTCCACGCCGACCGAATGCGCGCCCTTCTTGGGAAAGGCCGAGGGATCGATCACGAGCACGCCATCGTATTCGCCGATCTCGCGCCCGATCTGCCGCGTCAACTCCGCGACCAGCGGCCGATGATCCCAGGCGACTTGTCCCAGGAACTTCTGCAACGGTTGACGCTCCTGATCGTGGAGGTAAGCGATCGACTCGGCGTTCTTGCGATCGACCCCCGACAACAACCCGGCCACGTACTCGCTCACATGCCGCCGCTGCTCGCACCGCACCAAGGCCGCCGCGAACGGCGCGACAAACCGTTCGATCCGCGGCAGCAGGCCCGCGAACACCTCCGGCGCGACCACCGCATCTTCCACCAACTCCCGCAGCCGCACCTTAAACCGTCGCTCCATCGCACCCTCCTTCCCAGGTCGTCATGACCAACGGAAGAAGTGTGTACGAAAAGAGTTAGCTTGGGTCAATAACAAGAGACAGTGGAAGTACAACGATCAACGTCAACGCGAGCGAAGGCCAATGATCTTACACATCGCAAATCCGGAATCCTTGAGCCAACGATGCAATTGGCTCTCGAGCGGGAATGAACTCCTGACCAAGAAAGCCCTGATAACCAGTGTCGAGGATGGCCTTCACGATGGCCGGGTAGTTCAGTTCCTGAGTCTCGTCGATCTCATGTCTCCCAGGCACGCCCCCCGTGTGATAGTGGCCGATGTAGTCCTTGCTTGCCTGGATGGTGGCGATGACGTCTCCTTCCATAATCTGCATGTGGTAGATGTCGTAGAGCAGCTTAAAACGCGGCGAGCCCAGCTTTTGGCACAACGCCACGCCCCAGGTCGTCTTGTCATACATGTAGTCCTGGTGATCCACCTTGCTGTTGAGTCCTTCCATGCAGATCGTAACCTTCTTCTCCTCGGCGAACTTGAGAACTCGCTTGAGGCCGACAGCGCAGTTCTCTAGTCCCTCCTCGTCCGACATGCCGCGACGGTTTCCGGACATACAGATGACGTTGGGGATCTTCTCGGCGGCCGCAAACTCGATGTTGGCCCGCAATTCGGCTTCGATCTTATCGTGGTTTTCCGTGCGGTTGAGGCCATCGGCGATGGAGGCGCAGCGAACCATGGCGCACGTCAGGCCCAAAGGCTTGACGGTCTTGAATTCCTCCGGTCCCAACAACTCGATCGATTTGAAGCCCAGCCGAGCTGCCTCACCCGACAACTTCTCCAGTGGGATATCGTTGAAGCACCAGCGGCAGACCGATTGCTTGATGTTCCCGTTCGCATTCGGCGAATCGTCTGCCAGGAGGTGTTGCTCGCACGCCACGCCCACTGCGCCAACCCCAGCCAACATCAATGCCCCGCGCCGCGTCATTTCAATCGTGTCTTTCATTGGGAGCGCTCCATAGCAGGAGGACGGGTGTGTCAATCGCGAGTCTATCCCTCCGCTCGGGCCGCAACAAGCCGGAAGCCCGAACTATGTAAGAATGCGGCCGGGGACTGACTGTCGCGGTATTCGTGCTTCGTTTGCGGATGTCTGGGAAGCACGCTTCGGCGGGGCTGTACCGGTAGGAGAATAGCGTAGTTGCCTCGAACCGCCCATTCCGATTGGGACCGTTCTCAAGTTCTCGCAGCTGACGATCACCCGAGATCTCAACGAAGTTGAGATTGCGCACGATCGTGAACCGCCGCGCCAGTTCCGGCACGACCTTCTCGCAGAGTTCGAATTGGGTGCGCAGGGTGTGGAGGAGCACGAGATTCGGCCCTCGCCCGGCCCTGATGTAACGAAGCTTGCAGCCGCCGACATCAAGGTAGCCAATCGGAATATCCGCCGCCCAGCTCAGGGTTCCGAGAGTTTCCGGGACCGGGCGCAATGTTTCTAGGATCTGAGATACGAGCCAAAGTCCGACGGCTGAGCCAACGAACGCAAGAACGAATAACCAGAGACTCATGAGCGGCCCTCCTTAGGCGTTGACTTCAATATCTCCCTGGATCTTCGCCTGGCAGGCCAAGATGTAACCCTCGGCCCTGTCTTGATCGGTTAGCGCATCTTCGACGGCCATCGTCACCTGGCCCGAGACCAGCTTGACGCGACAGGATGCACATGTGCCGGAACGGCAGGCGTTGTCGATGGAGACACCGGCCGTATCGGCCGCGTCGAGTATTGTCGCATCGACCGGAACGGGCGCGGTCACGCCGGAAGCCAGGAAGTAGGCCCTGCCCGCGATCTCCGTTGATCCGGCATTCTTCGCGGACGGATCACGTTTGACCGTCCCGAACGCCTCTGTCTTGACTTGAGCAGGTGGAACACCGAGCGAAACGAGTGCGGCCTTAACCGCGTCCATCATCGGCTGCGGGCCGCAGATATGCACCCGATGGGCCGCGAGATCAGGCACGGTCGAAGCGAGCAGGGCCGCATCGATTCGGCCGACGCGCCCGGACCAAGGCTCGTCTTGCGGGCCGCTCATGGTGATGGTGACACCGAGATTGGCGTTGCATGTCTGCAACTCGGCTAGTTCCTCTTGAAAAATGAAGTCGCGCGGCGATCGGAAGCCGAGGATCAAGTGGATCTTGCCTGGCCAGTTTGTCGCGCTGAGATAACGAACCGAACTCATCAGGGGCGTAATCCCGACGCCGCCTCCGATCAATACCACGCGGTCCGTCTCCTGGCCGCTGAAGCTGAAGGCCCCATGCGGCGCTTCAATCTCGACTTCGTCCCCGATCCTCAGTTCGTCGTGCAACCACCGCGAGACCAGACCCTGGCTTTCTCGTTTGACCGTGATCTCGATCCGATCGCGCCAAGTGGGGGACGACGCGATCGTGTAGGAACGTTTGGTCGGAATGCCCTGAGGGGCGACATGGAGCGTCACGAACTGGCCGGGCAGATAGTCGAAGGGGATTGGCCCGCCACCGGTGGGTCTGAAGCGGAAGGTTTTCACCTCGTGAGCCTCGTCGACCACCTCCGAGAGTGTGAGCTTGCCCCGCCACCGGATCTTTTCAGCCGCCGAATCGTTTTTACGGAAGGGCGCAGGCTGGCCCTTGAGCTTAGAGGGTTGCGGTACGAACTCGACCAGTTTGTGCCTGCCGGTGGCGCTCGGAAAGCACTTTCCGAACGCTACCAGCAGCTTGAGTGGGCCAGCGAGCCGAATCTTCCGCCGCATCAACGCCCACGCCACATTTTTTTCGTTCCTCAGAAAGCCGATCCACGTTCGCGAGTCGGCGGTAACGTGCAGATCGGATTGGCCGACATGCCCCTCTTGCACACTGATCTTTTGCTCCTTAATGACGACCGTTGCCTGCCGCTGCTCGATGCCGGTGAAGGTGAAGTGGAACGTGGCGTTCAATCCCGCCGACTTGCCTGGCTGGAAGACGTTTGGCATTCCTCCGAGGAAAACCGCGATGGAGTTCGGTCGCAGGCTGTTGCCGACGTACTTGATCTTTTTGTGGGGAAACCGTTTGACGACATGATCCGCGGCATCAGAATTTTTGGTGACGTAAATCGTCTCTTCCTTCTCTTGAAGCGGCCGCACGACTTCCTTGAGAAAGGTCTTCCGATCGGCGAGGAACGGCCCGATCACGTCTTCTCCGGCCGGGCAGACCGCCAAGCAGTATGCCGCTTTGTAGTTCGCTCCGAAGGACAGACTCTGCCACAGCGAGGCCGACTCGGCATCGCTGACCCGGCTGCGATAGTCGCTCGCGTTCTTGCTTTCGGCCACCTGCTCGACCCAATCGGTGAAGCCGCCCATAAACTCCCGGTAGTTATGGGTGTAGCAGGCCGAGAAGTTGAAATCTCCTTCGTTCGAGATTGCTCCGACGGGACACGCAGCCACGCAGAGTTTGCATTCCAGACACGGGTTGTAGTTGATCGGCTGGCTGGACTCTGAAACCTCGGCATCCAATAAGATGGTCCCGAGCAGGATGAAATTGCCGAACTTCTCATGGATCACATTGCGGTGAATGCCCATCATTCCCAGTCCCGCCGCCACCGCGACCGGCTTGTGTGACACGACCCAAACCTTGCCGGGGAACCGGTCCATCTCCATCGGGAAGCCCATCGCCGGGTTCATCGCTCGGATTCCCCGGTCTTCCAGCGTCTGAACCACGCTGCGGGCAATGTGATTTACCTCCTCTCCGCTATGGTGGAATTCGGTGTTGGAGACCGAGCGCGCCGGTGTCCGAATCGCCTCTCGGCTCATGCGAACCACAAAGCTGATCAGGGTCTTGGTGTGTGGGAACGCCTTGAAGATGTCTTCCCGCTGATCGTCCATAGCGGGTCTGCCGATCTCGACAAACCCCACGTCATCAGCGCCAGCATCGAGGACCAGTTGCTTCAGCCACGCGGCCTCCAGCGGCTCCTTCGTGGGCGCAGCGGAAGGGACGGTCTTGCTGCGAATCCGCTGCACGGTTGGGTGATCTTCAAGTTTCATGACTGCTCCTTGTTGTACATGCAACTATGTGACGAAATAAGTTAACTTGCACCTGTGCCGTTTCTAACTCGATTCAGCCATTCATCGTTTGCGACATGATGGCTTGGTGCAGCCAGCGCGGCGTCGCCCAGGTAAAGATCACGAGGCCCTTGTTGGCCCAACCTGGCACGACGCTCATGCGTCCCGCCTGCAATGCGCGGATACCGGCGCGCACGACGGGGGCCGGCTTCATCATCACGAGCTTCAATAGGGTCGTGATTTTCTGTTGCGCGGCTTGGGCGAATCCAGTGTCCGACATGCCGGGACAATGCGCCGTGACCGTGATGCCGTCGCGCTTGAGTTCGCGATGAAGGGCTTCAGCCAAGCGCAAGACGTACGCTTTGGCGGCCGAATAGACGGCGAAGTTCTCCACGCCTTGGTAGGCCAACAGACTGGCGACGAGCAGGATTTTGCCGCGCTTCCGCGTCCGCATGGACTGCGCAAAAACGTGGGTGGCGGCGGTCAGACTCGCGACGTCCAGTTGCACCATCGACAGCACCGCGTCAAGGGGAGCATCCGCAAACGGACCTTGCAGTCCGTGGCCAGCGTTGTTGATCAAAATGTCGATCTCAATTCCGCGCTCATGGAGCCGCTGATGCAATTGGATGACTGCCGCAATATCCGAAAGATCGACTTGCTCAACAACGACTTCGATGCGGAACTGCTCTCGTAGCGCGGTGGCGAGTTTTGCCAGTCGGTCGAGCCGGCGCGCTACCAGAACCAGGGAATGGCCTTGCGCGGCATATTGGCGGGCGAACTCCTCGCCGAAGCCACTCGATGCGCCCGTGATGAGTACCCAAGATTTGGCTGGTGTATTCTTCGGTTATCTCCAAGGAGGCAACGCCGACGAGTGATGCATATCCGAATTGTTCGATTGATTGGATTACTCGATTAGGCCACTTTCGCTGACGCGCTTTATGGCTTGGTTCAACTGCTCCAAGAACCCGTTCCCCAGAACCTTCTTGACCTGTGCTTGCGCCTCGCTCCAGGCCGGAATCGCCTTTTCTAGGAGCTTGCGTCCCTGGGGTGTCAGGCGAAAAGGCTGCGAGCGGCCATCGTCGTCCTGCACAACTTTCAGCCAGCCACGCGCCTTCATTCGTTCGACGTTGCGGCTGAGGGTCGAAACGTCGAGATGCAGATGTTCGCAAACTTCAATCGGGCGGGCCGTTCCCATCTTGGCAGCGGCGACCAGGATGTTCATCTGGCTGACCTTCAGGTCGAGCGACCGCAGGGCGTCGTTGTAGATGTTCGTGACGACGCGATTCAGCATGCGTAGCCGAACGGCCACGCACTCGCTGGCGACCTTTTCGATCATCGCTTGCATGTGCTGGGCTCCCACTTCAGGCCTCCTCATTGTACTTGTATATGCAACTAGCTGTTTGTCAAGAGGAAGCCTGTAATCCGACCGGGTGACTGTGCGGGCCGTCGAAAAAAAATGCATCTTACGTTTGGGAAACTGCACTTTCTGAGAAACCGCCTTTGACTGGTATCCACTAAAAAAGGCTCTTCGATCAAGCTGCTGTTGTCAGGCAGGCGGCAAGATCGGAGAGCCAGGGATGGCGAACGCGGAATGTCGGTGGGAGTCTCCCGAACAGTGGTCGCAGTGGAGCGAATGGTTGGCGGCCGGGTTGCACGCGCGCCATCGTTGGCGGCTGCCGGTGTTGTTGATGGGAATGTTGTTCGCTGGCGGCCGGCGCACGGTCACCACTTGGCTCCGGGCCGCGGGCGTGAGCGACGACTACCAAGACTATTATTACTTCCTGGCCGCCGTGGGACGCAAGAGCGAATCGATTGCCACGCAGTTGGCGACGCTCGTGCTGCGGACTTTGCCGCTGCCGGAGCGCGTGTTGTTGGTGATCGACGATTCGCCCACCAAGCGTTACGGACCGAAAGTCGAAGGCGCGGACGTGCATCACCATCCGACTCCGGGTCCGGTCGATCAGCCGTTTCTCTACGGACACGTGTGGGTCACGATCTCGCTGGCGCTGCGACATCCGCGGTGGGGCGCCTTAGCATTGCCGCTGCGAGCGCTGTTGTATGTTCGACAGCAAACCATCGCCACGATTCCCAAGTCGCGACGTTGGGGACGCTTTGCGACCAAGCTGCAACTGGCGGCACGCTTGGTGGAGTGGCTCGTTCCGCTCGTGCAGCAAGCGGGAAAAACGGTCTGGCTCGTCGTCGACGGCGGCTATACGAAACGTCCGTTCTTGCGCCGCGCGTTGCAGACCGGCGTCACGATCATCGGCCGACTGCGCAAAGACGCGGCGCTGCGCAGCGTGCCGCCCGCGCTCCAACGCGGCGCAAGCCGCAAACGCGGCCGACCGCGGAAGTATGGAAAGGAAAGACTCAGCCTCGCTAAGCGCGCCGCTCAGCAGCGCGGTTGGCAAACCGTCGAGTGCATGGTCTATGGAAAGCAGACCGACAATCGCTACAAGACCTTCCTCGCGACCTACGCACCGGCCGGTCGCGTGATTCGCGTGGTGCTCGTGAAAGAAGATCATGGTTGGTACGCCTTCTTCTGCACCGACGCGAACGCCAGCGTCGTCGAAATCCTCGAAGTGTTCGCCGACCGGGCCACGATCGAACAAGACTTTCACGACGTGAAAGAAGTCTGGGGCTCGGGCCAACAGCAAGTGCGCAACATCTGGACCAATCTGGCGGTCTACAATCTGAATCTGTGGATGCATACGCTCGTGGAACTGTGGGCGTGGAATCAATCGGGAAACCAACTGGTCGATCGCAGCGACTCGCCGTGGGACGACGCTCAGCGCCGCCCTTCACACGCGAATCGTCGCAAGGCCCTGCGACAACAAATCCTCCACAACCAATTATCCGCGATCACCAAAACCTGGTCGCTCCCCCAAAAAATCCTCCAACTCACCAAACACCTCGTAGCCCTAGCCGCCTAACGTCGGGCAGATGTCCGAAAGTGCAGCTTGAAAGGCAGGCCGGCGTTGCCGGGAGCGGCTAGACGGCACTTGTCGACAAGCGTGTTCCGCACCATGGGTGTATCGAATGGGTCGCTGAAGTCGAAGACAATGCTCGCCCGATTTGTGATTTCCGTGCCAAGAGGACGACTGCGTTTGGCGAACACGTACCAACTAACTGAGTCGTGCATCGCCGACTTTCTCCGAAAAGTCGTATTGCGCGAACATGGGTGGTATCGCACAACTGAGCGAAGTCCGATCCTGCGTCCACACTTGTACTGGGCTGTCGTGGACGACGGAACATCGTCCAAGACCGCTCATTCAGCCATGTCAGAGATGGTTGAACTGGTCATTCGCATCAAAAGTTATTGATTTTATGGATTTTATAGTTGTGCTCTACCTGAGCCATTTGCTTTAATGCGCCTTACCTGAGCCATTCGGTTTAATGGACTGAAATCTCAGAGTTACTGGCGACGGAACATTCGAACTGTCCGCAGTTTCCTGTCGAATCCTTTCGCTTGTCTCAGCTTGTCAACGTTCGGGCAATATCTGCCATTCGTGCGGAGCGCTTTGCACTGTCGTTTCGCTGAATCGCCTTGCTGCATCACCACGTGGTTGTGCGGACGGCCGCCATCCACTCGATTTTAAGTCACGTCACGATACGACTTGACCTCAATACGTCGGTTTCTTACTTCTGCATAGAGGTGAAGCGGTTGGGCTCATCAAGCGTTTTTCCGGCCTAGTCCTTACCAGATTGGTAACGAGTTGTGCGCGTTTGAATCTCGATTTGCAGTATTGCTCGTTGCAATCACAACAATACAGAGTGAGTGTTGCATCGGCGTGTCCGGCCGAGAGCAGCAGATGGCAGGCGGACGAAGAGGTGATGCTCACTTCCGGCGGCCGGGGTTGTCCACCCGGCCGCCGGAAGTGGCAATGCGTTCGAGTTTCCATTGACACTTCAGGGAGTACAACATGAGAAAGACCTACTTCGACCCCGTGCGCCGTGTTCGCGGCTGCATGGTGGTCTTCGCCGTGGGTTTAGTGGCTTTGCTCGCCGCCGAGTCGCGTGGCGACTACGTGACTGCTGTATCAAGCGACAATCCGCTCGCTTGGTATCGGTTCGAGGACGCCACGACTGACAATGGGGATACGGCGGCGGATACAACGGCGAACGGAATCAATGGCCAGTACATCAGCTACATTCAGCAGGCCAATGGCCCCGGGGGCATCGGTGGGAAGGCAGCGGCCTTCGATGGCATCGATTCCTATATCGACACGCTGGTCGCCAACGAATCTCAGTTCGACTTCATCGGTAGCAGCTTCTCATTTGAAGCCTGGGTGCAAGTCGGCACCTTTGACAAAACCTGGCAAGCGCTGGCTGCCAAGGGAGATGACTCGTGGCGCGTTGCACGCCGAGATGTTGGAAATTCCCCTTCGTTTGCGGCCAATGGCTTGGCCGGGGAACCCGTTTTGGGCACCGCAATCGACGATGGTAATTGGCACCACGTCGTCGCCGTCGTGGATCTCGCGGCGGGGCAAAAACTTGAATACGTCGACGGTGTGCTTAACGCCCCAGCGCAACCTGTTGTGGGACCGATCAACAACAGTGCTTTCGCCCTTTTCATCGGCGAGAATTCGCAGGCCCGAGGCCGCTACTGGAATGGTGCGATCGACGAGGTGGCCATTTACAACCATGCTTTAACCGCAGCGGACGTCACGGACCACTTCACCCAAGGTGGTGGGGCCGGTCAGGCGGGGAGCGTTCTCCCAATGCCGAATATTGGCAATCCGACTCCTGTCGAATCACCTGCGGGTGGACAGGGCACATTTGGAGTCCGCGTCGTGCATGACACAGCTGTCGTGAGCGGCGTGGCCGGGGCATTGGCGACTCTGGCCAAGCCCGAACTGCGCGGCGATCGCTATACAAAGGACGTGACAGCGCCGATGATCAACTTCGCCGATCCGCAGGCTGCAGGCGGAGGGTATAGTACAGGGGCAGAGTATGGAGACAAGGCGCCCTTCGCATTCGATAGTCCGGCGGATGATAACAACTTGGCAATGATCGCCAAGGGTAAAGTGCGCATCCCGGCCGATGGAAACTATACGTTCGGCATCGATGGTGACGACGGCGTTCGGCTCAAACTTTCGGGCGCCAATTTCACGCTGCAAGGTGGTCTCGGCACTGCAGCCGGCGACACGATCGAATTCGCAGCGGATACCGGTGATGCATTCACGATTGCGTCGACTTTTATGGCCGCTGGCGACTACGATGTCGAAGTCGTCTACAACGAGAACGGCGGCGGTGCCTTTGTGGAAGCTTTTTCCGCTGCCGGCGTCAAAACTGCAATCGACCGGACATTCAGTCCGATCGGCTATGGGGGATTTACCCATCCCGGTGGCGCAGTCCCCACGGTTACCGGCGGGTTCTCGGTGACGGAGCGGATTCGTCTGCCCGAGAACACTCAATTATTGAACAGTTTGGCTGATGCAAGAGCGTTGCTTGACAATCCGCTGGAAGGCGATGATCTGGAGTTCACCGGCAACCGGACGGTCATCAATTTCCAAGATGACGGCACGTTTGGAAGTTCCAGCCGTTTTGGCGGCGATGAACTGTTCCTCAACAACTTTGTCGGAGGAGGTGGCGAAGTCATTGACGACAACGATTTTGCCATGAGGGCCACCGGCACGCTACATGTCGCAACGGCCGGCACCTATACATTCGGATTTGGCTCCGACGACGGCAATGCGTTGACCATCACTGGCGGTGTCTTCACCGCCATCACCGCCGGTGGTGGCGGTGTTGCCGCCATCATCGACGGCGGTGCGACCTTGGCGTTTGATGTCAACACCGGGGACAGCTTTACGCTCGCAACCATGACGCTGGCGGCAGGCGATTACCCCATGGAATA
>ENA-ORBV01014281-ORBV01014281.1-microbial-mat-metagenome-genome-assembly--contig:-NODE-14281-length-11911-cov-5.130725_pt1 | contig 11911 bp, 11 predicted proteins | sample MGYA00237777_ERZ505514 | MGnify/ENA primary metagenome ERZ505514 (study PRJEB26160, sample SAMN06269048) | microbial mat metagenome | isolation source: Oligotrophic lake microbial mat | place... | reverse complement strand
TGGGCTCGGAGATGTGTATAAGAGACAGGTCTTGCAGAGTGCATCTCACTTTTAAGTTTTCAATGTTGATGTCTTTGTCAACAATGCACGCGTCTTTGAATGCACAGAGATTCTTCAGTGCCGCAAAGCTTTGGCAGAGATGACCAAAAGGCATGTCACCAGCAGCTGAACACCAGCTGAACAATGCATTGTCACCACCAGTGATCCAGGTCCATTGTGTGCTGTTTTTGGAAGATCCATCAAAATGTTTTTGCAGCACGTGGAGTTGCTGTCTGCAGCGTCACTCAACCGATGTTGACTCATTTCAATGAAACACATTTTGCATGCTGCCTGTTTGCTTGAACTAGCTATGAATGACTACTAGTAGGAAGTGTGATTCATCTGCTCTTCAAGTCCATTAGTGGTGCACGACTGGAGTTGAATGTCGGCTCCTGCATCCTTGGTCATTGTTTTTGACAGGCCAAAGATAAATTGAGCAACTGTGCGTTTGTCGTTGATATTTCGACGCGATGATGATGTCAGCTAAAAGCCAATTGATTCACGAGTATGTCTTCTTTGGCGTTAAGATTTGAGTACCGCAAGGTCACACAAGTCGTGGTGAAAGCGGTCTCATGAACCGCGCATTGCCGCGATACTGGTACATCGTATGTCACATCAACACGGCTATCATTTTTCATCTCACTTGATTTTCCAACCATAGTGCTGTAAGAGACTATTACACACTCTTGTTACACTAGCAACAAGGTATGTTTTTATGGGCGTGATACATTGGGGTTGTCGTTGTAACCGGCACTACTTACTGACTGGGTTATCTTTGTATCCAACTGACGGGCTAATGGCACTTTTTTATTGTTGCTTTTTGTGACTTGTCATTGTCCTTCCCACAGAATTCAATCCCCGTGATTGTGTTCGCATTTTCCCGGCAACCGTCCAAGACATATAATTCCTTGGTATTTCCTCCCCGAAATTTATCCATACATCAATCAATCAATCATCTACTTCTACTGCCAACAAACAACACATTAACAACAACATTTCATCATCATGTCCAACATTTTGAATACCGTCGAAAATCAGTTTGAGGAGTATTGGAATTCCACGGAGGCTCCCTATCCTACCGAGACGCTGGCTCCGCAGAGTTGCATTGCGACGCTCGAACCCAAATTAAACGTCTTTTGGGATGTCGTCTACAGCATGTTGGCCCTCTTTTTTCTGACTCTTCTGCTGCCCTACCTCCTCTTTTGCTTTCGCAATCGTCCCCGTTGTATGGCGACTTGTTTCAATACCATGGCCTTTGTCTTTGTCGTGATGGGCATCACCTTGAGCACGGTCTTGATGCCCCAATGTCCCCTCAATTGCGGCGAGCTCGTGTGCGGCGTGCACAAGTACAATCCGGGTCCCATCTATGGATGCATTTCCATTTTTATGGGAGTCTTGTGGATGTGCAAGGCCTGTTCGTTGCAGCGTCAAGCCAAACGCGCCGAAGTGGAACAAGAAGCCGCCAAAGCGACAGTGGAAGGTGGAGAAGCCAACAAGGGAACGGAAATTGTGTAATTTGAGAAATACAACTTCCTTTTCAAACACACGACAATTCAAAAATCAAATCTATATTTACATACATTTTATGGCAATCACGGAGGTTATTATGTGATGTGGGAAAGCATATCGGACACGAAAGCAATACTATTATAATGGAAAGAATTCGCTTGCTGGCATACATCTTGGACATTTTTCGAGAATCATGGAAACAGCAACATCAACAACATGGCGAGACAAAGGCATTTTGGGTGGCTGGATTGATGCTCCTCTCTCGTCGTCGGGATTCGTGTGAGGGCGCGGACATGTTAGAACGGAGGTATCACTCCAGAATCATCGTAACATTATTTTAGAAGGAGACAATGTCGAAGGAAAATGGACTTCGTATTTTCGGGTGGCAGTAGCAGTAGCAGTAGTAGTTCCCCTCGTTTTTCTTTCGTTCACGATTGATTTTTCGATGCTTGGACTTCATCATCCACTGGAAAAGGAGGAGCACTAGTAGTATGGTGACACCACATACTACTATCGGCGACCATATCCGCCAAACGAAGGATTAATCGACGAGCTTCCAAAATGGCGGGGGGGGCTGCATTGGATCACAACCATACGACTGTGCTTGCCCCCGTTCTTTCATGATGCATCTGTTTTGTCCCTCCTTGCAGGGTACTTCTGTGCCGCCTTTCCGCGCCGTCTTTTTCTTGCGGAGTCAGACAATTCAAATGAGTGTTTGCCTACATTTGCAGATTGGCAAAGAAAAACAAGCTGTGGTGGAACCACTATTGCAGTTCCATTTGTATCTTAGAGAAGTTGTGGGGGCTTGGTGTGAACTATTTTGCCCAGGTGTGCTTACCAAAGTTCAGAGTAAACAAAGAACAGGTGTCTGTCAAGGGGAAGAGAGTGTGTCTCTGAATGATTTGCAAATGGTCATCGGAAATGAGAGCCTAAAGATTAATGTTGTCACAACTGATCAACAAGTGATTACCAAAACATGCTCCAGTAAGGTGAATGTGGTAAAAAGAAAAAGAACACAAGGCAAAGAGAATGGAAGCATCTTTTTTTTGACTGCCTGAAGACAGAAAAACCAACATTGCCTGTGGGATTGCTTGGTTGCAGTCATGCATTTTTTCAGTGCTTTCTTTTTTGGTCTAGTGAAATGGTGTTGGTTCAAGTTGGTTGTCTTTTTGTTGCATGGATGCAGACCCAATTCTGTGTCCCGGCTGTTGTTAAGCTATGGAAAATTGTCATTCCCACTAATTCTGCTTGTTGCTTTGTGTTCAGGCTAAAGGCAACTCAGTGATGTCATCTTCAGGAGGTTGCTTTTTGCAACTTGGTGACATGTTGACACAAATGGGCTAACTTGGGATTTGCAGTGTCGATTCAAAGTGTCATTTGCAAGACATGTCAAGCCACAACTCTTGTCTGATTAGACAACCCGACATTGTCAGTGTGTGCCCCAGATTTCCATCTTGGGACAACTTGCACAATGCAATTTGTGAAGACTGGCCTCAAGAAACCTTTTTTGTGCAATCTGTGTTTCATTTCTTTCACAGTGCAAATGAAAGCAATGACCTCTGTCATTAAAAAAATTAAATTGTTGTTGCTGTCAATGACAGGCACAAAAACTGCAATTTGACATGACAACTTCAACATCCTTCTTGTGTGACTGTTTTGGGATGCAATCTCAAAGCTCCCGAGAGTGATTCTGTCATGAGAGGTGTCTGTGATTCTTTTTTTTCAAGCATGGGTTCAATGAGAAGAGTTGATTTGTGAGCTGCATGCAATCAAACATCAGAGACTTGTGATCAGCCTCTCAGTGGACCACATGCCACCCCTTAAAAAAAATTGCATGGCAATTGGCTTGCAAAAAGATGGGAGATTTTCACATTTCCATTGTTCAAAAACTTTTCACACAACCAAAAACAAAGTTCACACAGATGCCCAGTTGTCTCAAACACTGACTAAGAATGGTTCCATGACAATGCTCAGATTCATTGATGAAGAACGATGGCTCATCCATTTGAACAAAAACGTGTTGTCAATGAACTTCTCTTGGCGAGCACCGAGCAGTGTTCACTGCCAACATTGATCTTACCCAAGCATTGTGAATCTCATTCTCATCAATGCAGCAGCTGAGTGCAAGCTTGTTGCCCTGCTGCAGACCACACAACAAGGCGACTCAAGATGACTGTTGCAGAGTGCCAACATCCGCATCATCAGAATTTCTGTGTTTGCCCACCCTGGGAAGTGACTCTTTGTGTCATTGGAGAAGAATCTGTTCAATCAATGAGAAAATCACCTCAAAACACAATGTCATTTCCTCTGTTTGAAGTTGGAACATGGATGTCCCACTGACTTGTTCTCAGAGCAGAATGCATTTCCCAGTTGAGAAGCAAGTGAGCTGATGTCCATGACAATTCCAATGAAAATGATTTGAGAAGTCTGATTTTTTTTTGACAAAGTCATTGCTGCAATGTCCACAAAGGAGTGAAAAATGGGCTCAGTCCTGATTTGGTCAAGGAGATGTGAACAACAAAAGAGAGACAATGAAGGATCAGATTCCCGGAAATTCAAACAAGAAGCAAAACAAACACGTTGTCTCTGTGACATGGAGAACTGAAAACGTGGCGGAAACAAGGCTGAATTGGACTGCCAGATTGATGCATGCACCCACAAGCCAAACTGTGTCAATTTTGTTGAAACAAAGCTGTCTTGATGCATGTTGTGCACAAGAGAAGAAGACCATGCCACGAAGCAGCCTTCCATTTGTTCACATGAAAAGCAAAAAAAAATCAAAAAAAATGGGTTCTTTTCGCCCCAATTTGCATCTTGCGTGTCTTTTCAAACCAAAGAAGTTTCATGCATGCAACGCAACACGCAAGCACACTTCTCAAAGGAATGAAATTGAAAGAATTGTTAATTTTTTTCTTTGGCTGCATCAGACTGGGTGAGATGCCCAATCATGCTGGTTTGGAGCATCTCTGTCGTTTGTTGCAAGTGGCAATGTCTGCTGACATCTTTTGACAACAAGAAAATGCATGCTGAATTTTTCAAAATCTCGTTGAGTGCCACATGTTTGACTTTTCCCACAATTTCACACACGGTGATTTGACAAAAACAAGAACCACCTGCATCACTCTTTTCAATGCAACTGTTTTGTCAATCCACTGCAGCCATGAAGCACAAAACAAAGATTTCTTGCAATTGAGATCATTTCATTGACGATGTTTGCATGTCAACCTGGAACGACTTGGCGCTTGAATTTTGTCTTGTGTTGAGCAACACACACGCTTTTGAAAGAATGTTTTGCCTGATCACATTGTGGATGGGATTTTCATGCTGATGGGGCAATGTTCAATGTTTGGTGCCTTCAGTTCCCATGGTTGGCATTGGTGCCCCTCTGTGATGCAATCATCTGCTTTCGTTCGCAGCGCTGTGGCTGCAGCGAAAACCAGCGCACAGCGTGGTGACCCACAGCGCTGACCCCGCGTGAGTCCCAGACCAGGTGAGTGCCAGACCTGCCTGAACAGGATTTTGATTGGTCCAGAACAGCCAAAACAACAACATGATTTCCGGCGGTCCTCCCTGCTGTCAAAAACACTCACCCCAAGTGAATTTGTGCTTCATTCATGCTGAATGACAGAAGGTCCACCCACCGTGGTCTGTTTTTTGTCCTGTTTCTGTCAGGTTCCAATCGCCGACTCAGGCAAACTCAACCAACAAGCGTCCCACGACAAGCTGTTCTCGCGCCCAAAACGCTCATCGACGCGCAGTTGTCACGCCTTGTGCAACAAAAGCAACAAGAAAAATGATGCAAAAATGTCCTGCAACTGGTTCACTTTGTCAGTCTGCTTCAAAATGACATTTGACTGCATCTGATGACAAGCAAAGCTGAGTGACCGCACAAGAGACACAAACGCTGTCAAAGGCAACCCAAAAGGTGACCGATTGGCTCTCAAAGCCTTCCGCGAAAAGGACCAAATGTCGATGAAACGCTGGGGCATTTGGAAGCTGCTCCAATGATGTTTGATGAGAGTGGAGACCCCTCCAGCAGACTGTCGACTCCAACAGTGATCTCATGTTCTTGCAGTGACCTTTTGCAACCCAGTTGACCATTGGTGACTCAAGAAGCAGCATTGTTGGTCAGCGTTTTTGCTCCATTGTGAAAGTCCGTTTCGTGCTGATTTTGACGTTGATTTTGAATTTGCCAGATCGATGCACAAGGAGTCAGGTCATCGTTTTTTTCCAGCAGGCAGGGCATGGCGAGCCTGGCCGACTAAAGAGTTTGGATCCAAATCTCATCCATGGGTGGTCTGGGACGTGTCTGGGACTTTGCGTGTCTGGGACTTGGTCAAATTCCACAGTGCTGGCACAACACAGCTCGCTGGATCGTCACCAGTGCTGCAGCAGTGTTGATCACTTGATTTCCTGGATTGCCCTTCAACCAACCAACTGTTGCCAGATGTTTGAAAAATTCGATCTCACAAGAACCGTTTTTTTCAAAACTTTTCGTGACTGCTGCCAAATTGAAGATTGATGCTACCAAAGATACGTACAGTAGGTAGAGCGAGTAACGATGGCTGCTAAATTTTGGCTGCTAAATTCTTGGTGTCGCACATCCCCGGTTGATAACTGTACCGTACGTAGTACTAATTAGTACTAGACTAGTAGGATCTACAATGTTTGAACGGCGTCAGTTGTTTCGGTTGAAGACGCTCTCCCGGCGCATCCTTTGGCGCTGACCTTTTAAATGTATTGGGTGTCCCGTAAAGAAAAGCCAACAAAGGCTTTGATTTCGGCTTGTTGTGGAAAAACTTCAATCCACTTAATTGCAGTCTAAAATTCCTGTTTCCAAAATCTCGTATGTGTGTACTGTAGTCGTGAAAAGTGTATCAATCTCAGCATAAGTGAGCACTTCACCTGGATTGGAATTTTTCATTTAAGCTCCTTTTATGCTATCTTCAAGCTCCAATACAAATATATTTCAATTATTGTCGGCATTTACTAAATCAAAAAATCTAGGGTTCTGGTTTTCTGGCACACAGAAACGTGGTTTGAGCGCGAAAGAAAAAAATCCGTGGGATGATGCCGGCTCGATTTCTTTTGTTTGTAAGAGCGATACATCAGCTAGTCTACTGTACTGTAGCAACCAACAAAAGTACCGGTAGGGCAACCAACCATCCAACCATCCATCCATCCATCCATCTATCTGCAATTTATAACTGGATGGGTGCGTCGTGTTGTTGTTGTTGTTGAGTGAAGGAAAGGAAGTTTCTTACTTAGCCAGCACTGGTACCGTACCAAGAGCTCTCCGTTGGACTGTTAAAGACTAGGATAGGATAGACTACACCAGCAGTCTAGTAGTAGTAGGAGTGTCCAAAACTAGTAGCAAGGTAGTGACAAGGAAGGCCAAGACCAAAACTGCCATCACCATCTTCATCCCGTGTGTGCATCCCTTGCCCAGTACTGTACAGTATCAAGGTCAATACGATTGACTACTGGCGTCGTCTGTGCTACTAGTAGACAGAATCCTTGCAGGAGAAAGTCAAGGCATCCGTACTGCACTGAACTACTGTACTTGAGAGCAGAGTGTCAAGGTTAAGTTCCTCTAGTCGTAGAAACCTAGATATCTACCAGGTACTCTATTTGCTGCTACCACCGCTACTGGTACCACGCAGTGCTTGCATACTACAATCGCGTATCAACCGAGCGCAGCAGCTAGATACCTTTCTTGGTGCTTTTGTTGGGTCCCAAACACGAACCAACAAGTAAAGATATCAGGCTTGTCAAGGAGGTATAGCATCTACAAGGGAAAGAGTCTTCTTCCGATAACCTGAAGTTGTGAACCACTAAAACCCCTTCCCATTATATAGTTGTACTCCAGAAAGAAAGAAAAGGAAAGACAAGATGCCGCAACAAATCGCCCCCTTTTCCTTTCACTGCCGCATCTGTTACGAGCGTCTCAACTTGACGGATCGGCCGCCGGTCGTCTTGCCCTGTGGACACACCTACATTTGTATGCAATGTTCGCAACGATTGACGAGGTGTATGGAATGTCGGACGCGCATCACACCCTTGGTCAAGAAGCCATCGCCACCGCCGGTAGCACAAAGTCCCCAGCAGCAACTGCAACATCAACAGAGTCAGTTTGAATCTACCTCGAGGTATTACAGTGATCGTCATCGGCATCGCATTCAACGGCAAAGGGAACAACAACAACAACAAAGACGGCAACAGCAACAGGAACTCCCATTGCCCACGACCGTGGATGAGTTGCAACGGATATTGCAAGCGACCGCCGATGATGCTCCACCACCCATGACACCGCAACAACAATCATCATCATCATCATCCCAGCAACCACCAGCCGAAGAGCCACTTAAATTGCCCAAGAATGTCGTCCTCATGTCTCTCATGGAAGCCGCCCAGCAAAAGTCGGATGGAAAGGCCCTGAAATCCGATGATGATGGCTACGAAAGTGGGGACGATGATGCTCAAGTCTTGGAGGGATTACGGACACTCTCCAGTTCCTTTGGGACCTACGTGGTCAAGGCCAAGGAAGGTTTGTGGGTCTACGACTCCAAACCCAATTCGAGTAGTGGCGGTGCGGCTGCCGCCGATCCGTATGCCAGTGGTGACGATGCGGCTGTGGCGCTCAATCGATCGAACGGTTCCGGTGGGACGTCGAGTAGCATTCCTCCTCTGGTCATTTCTCGGACCAACTCGGCCAACGACATGATGATGATGTATGTGGATCCATCTGGCAAATCTCCCCCCGCTAACAAGAAAGATGGACCATTGTTGGGTACCGTGGTCATGACGAGAAGCAACAGTACTCCGGTCAATTCTCGACCTGGTTCCCGGCCTGCGTCTCGTCCTAGTTCTCGACCCACTTCCAGGCCCACATCTCGTCCTACATCTCCCACTGGTTCCGTGGTGGGAAGTGCCGTCACGGTCCCAGCACAAACGATTATCGATGTGGATGGTGTGGCCGCGACGTCCTTGCAGAGAGCCGTCATTGAGATGCGCCGAGAACTCTCCTTGCAAAGGGCCGTGACGGAAAGGGGCAAAGAGCGTCTCAAGAAACAGCAAAACTTGCAGTCGCAATTGTTGAATACCTCGCAATTGTTGAATACCTCGATTGGTTCGGCGACATCCGCGGCGGCCAAGGCTCAGAATGGCCCTAACAACAACACCAAAAACAACAGCTATACCAGTTTGAATCCAAGCAGCAACAGCAGCAGTCGGAAACTGCAACGTTTTTCCTCCTATAACGAAAAGGAAAAGGAGAGGAGCACCGCCAAATCGTATCCAATACCAGAACCAAAGCCCGTCGAAAAATTGCTGCAAGGGCATACCGTACAAGTGGTTTGCGTGGCGGACAAGATGGCGCAATTGGCACGAGGAGGAGGATATGTTCTAGTGGAAAATGAGGACGATTTGGTCAAAGGTATGTTTATATATGAATACATCGAACGGTACATGAAAACGTCTTTATATCAAATCATTTCTAAACCTATGAATACTTACACAAACTTTATGCGTACTTTTTTGATTGATGGATGGATGGACAGTCGGAGAACCCACCGATGAAGCTTGTCGCATTGAAGGAATCATCTGCAACATTATGGAAGAGAGACGGCAGTTGAAAAACAAGCTTGTGTCTCTTGCCAACCTCGAAAAGAAACAGCAAGCCAATTTGCGACTCTATTTCCAAAAGGAGGCGGAAGAACAAGAAGAACGACGCAAACAAGCCAATTTGGAACAGGAAGCCAAGGCAGTGAGAGATCAACAAAAAAGTATTGCGGAAGCTTTGCTGGAAGAAGAAGATGACATCGACATTCATTATGATGACCCGCCAAACAGCGTTGTACAAGTGACACCACCACACACACCACCCGGTCCTCTTTTGGAGATGTCGCCCTCGAGCCAAACCAGTGCCCCCGAGACACCAGGGTCGCCAAGAACGACACGCAGACAGCTGCAGCACGAGCAACAGCGGCAGCAACCCTATCAGTGTGACCTGCGTGGTACCCGTGTGACGTCTCCACTCGCCGCGGGGCGACCAGCCCCTACCAAGGACAATAAGAAGCAAACAACCCATGCGACGGGTATAACCTGGGAAGAAAACATAATAGGCACGGGATGTGATCTCTTTTGGTGTGCTACGATGCCACTTTGTGTTTCGGGATCTGCTTCGGCAGCTGTGATACCTGACTTGACGGTTCCGGCACAGCACCAATTCCATTCGCATCCGCTGGCAGCCGGCATCCATTCTACTTCGAGTCTCTTACAAGAAACGGGCGGGGTGCATCAGCATTACCTATGGCAGCGACAACAGCAAATGCATCAGGATGAAAATGATGGTCAAATCCATCGTGCGGATTCGTACGGCAATGGGTCCATCTTGTCCACGGGCAACTCGACGACGAACAGTGTCGTGGACTTTTCCACGGGACTTTCGGGGCACATGGCCCTATCCCGCGGTCGACGTCGTCAAATGGCACCCCAAAGGAAGCAAGTCCGCATGATGAGTCAACACGACGGTATTGCTCATATACGACGCAAACAGAAAGGTCAGAAGAGTTTGAGCAGTGACCAAAGTGTCGAGGGAACCATTGCTACCTTGTAATCAGGATGCGGGCACACAAGACATATACACGCAGACAGATGAAGACACGCGCGTGCTGGAAAAAGGCATCTCTCGTAATGAATAGGTTTTGGGAGGAATTTGATATTGGACTTGGGCATTTGAGTGAGTGAACGTTAGTGCAGGATGGAACGGGAAAAGGAACGGAGATGGTAGACTCGAGAGTCGAGGTGAGGCGAGACGAACTTGTGGAGCGGGAAAGGGACAGGAAGGTTCCAATTTGTTTTCTTTGAATGAATCATAGAGAACACCCGCAGGGTTCCACGTTTCGTCAGCCTCTGTCGCACCGGCCTGCGCTGGGGGCTTGCCGATCATCCGTCTATCTCGGAAGTCAAGCCAAAAGGCATCACCGTGTTAGTTTAAAAACCCGGACTACGGAGCGGGCAGAGATCTAATTCTATATAAATATTACCAATACATGTTCTCTTTTTACCATTCATAGAGGCTGCTCTACAAGCCTATGCGAGACCGATTTTCAGATCTTTTCTGGGGTCCGCACCAGACAACATAGTTCTCATCGTACTTAAACTCCCTCTGTTCTCAAACCTCTCCGTTTCATTGTTCTCCATTTGTTTCACTGACCTTGGAATATTACTGATTCAAGAGGCATCCATGCCGCACAAACTTAGCTTCTCATTTGAGATACTATTTGAGTTGGTAGCCACTCTATTCGAGAAGAAGCACCATTGAGCGACGAGGTCCACTGTACGGAACAGGTTCCCTTTCACGAACACACCCGGACAGAGGGGCGCCGAGGGACAACAGAATCAAAAACTAAAGAATGACTGAAAAAGATGCTTGGACTTGCCCGGTGTTCCATGTTGCATGATGCACATTCGATGAAGGAACAATTCAAATCACCTCCGAAAAGTTCCGTAGCGGCACAGGAAGAAGTGGGATGAATAACGCTTCTGGATCCGAGCAGTTCCGGGACTGTCATGGGCTAGGTTAGACTGTCTCGCATCAGTCTGCTTTGCAAGACTGCAAGTCTGCAACCTTTGCTGCTACTTTGTCCAGTAAAGGGGCGAAGATGAGAAGCACAAACGTCAGGAATTCACCTTCGCTAACCACATTGCATGCACTCATTCAAAGATGCGTAAAGAGTTATTGGATAGGACTCATAATTGCCAATTCATCGACTCATATTGCCAATTCATCGATTTGTAATGCCAATTCATCGATGACGAACCTGCTCAAAATCAGATGACGAACCTGTTCAAAATCAGCTTCCAAATGACAGTACTCACAGTAACTACTCACTCCACCACTACATTTGACGTTCACCCTGTAACTGACTTCCGGGTGAAACACCGAAGTACTGTACAGTAACCTATTTTCGGAGAGGCGACTCAACAGTCGATGACGCTTGCGTTTGTTGTACTCGGAACACTATACTAGCTAGACTACTTAAATGTTTGTAGCGACTGACGAAAAGGTGTTTGCCAATGTTAAATCCGCCCATCTGAAGTCAGTCAGGCATGTGTACCCCTCAATGAATCGTGTAATTAATAAAGAGGACTTGAACGAGAAGTATGCCTTTTTGCTAGAATGCGGAATGATACCGTTACGACATTATAATATCTTTAGTGGTACAGATCAGCGTAACGCAAAAGCGTGCATCACTTTCGGAAAGTAGGTTGGGGTTCCAGCTATCCAGCAGCTGTCTCTTATACACATCTGACGCTGCCGACGAATAGAGAGGTGTAGATCTCGGTGGTCGCCGTATCA
>ENA-ORBV01014279-ORBV01014279.1-microbial-mat-metagenome-genome-assembly--contig:-NODE-14279-length-11912-cov-5.270384_pt1 | contig 11912 bp, 12 predicted proteins | sample MGYA00237777_ERZ505514 | MGnify/ENA primary metagenome ERZ505514 (study PRJEB26160, sample SAMN06269048) | microbial mat metagenome | isolation source: Oligotrophic lake microbial mat | place... | reverse complement strand
CGCAACATGTTAACATCTGTCCATGGGTCATCTTCTAATAGTCGACAAGAGAGTGTAGCTGCATTGTGTCATCCACCATGCTCGGTTAGCTAGACCAAGGGGTGCAGATTGATCAATCAGTGACTGACTGAATGTGCTCATGATGTTAAGCTGGGTCACTCAGCCTGGGTCACCATGAGTGGTCCATGAGATCTGCTGCTGAAAGCCCATTTCTAATTTAATTGAAAACACGATGTTGTTCCTTTTGGGAATTCTTTCAAGTGAAGAGCATCATGCAAAAGTGCTGGCTCACAGGCCACAACATTGTTCTTTAAAAAAGGCATCTGTCAATGACTCATCAGAGAACACCCTTGCCAATTCTAGTTGGTGAGCATCAAAAACATTTGTCACAGCAACAAGGCTGTGTTGTCTCAATGACATTGACACTGTTATGGCAGCTTGTAAGATTTTAGCTACCTCACCAATGGTGGTCATTGGCAAGAGAACATGGTCTTTTTCTGTGCACTTGCTCTTTTTAGTCAACAAATCAGACAACATCACATGAGAAGGTCAATTGCTCCTTTGTCTTCCTCAATGCAAACAGCCTCAAGACTTTGCACACTGCAGCAGGTGCAAGCAAATCCCCCAACATAAAGAATTGCGATGACATTAACAAGGAAACCAATCCTGATGGCAATGGTGACACAATGGAACTTGAAAAGAAAAGAATGCTTAGAATGTTCTTAAAGAATTGCTTGAGGAAAACAAAACAAAATTAAGCACGTTTCACTGTCACAAATGAGCTTTGAACGCCAATTTTATGATGCAAGCACGATGCGATTTGAAGAGGAATTTGCAGTTGCTTCAGTTGTGTCAAATGTTCCAAATCTCACCTGTTTTCAACAATGCGGTGATCAGGAATGACAACTGTTAATTGTTGCAATCTTGGGACATGTCGAACATTTAGAAAGTGCAAAACACAGGTAAAATGTGCATGCACATTGACCATTGCACTAAGAATGTTGGTAGCAGCAATTAACACAATTGCATAACTTTGTTGCACACATGTTTTGGCAGTTGGTGGAATGGGTCCAACACAAACTCACAATCATGTTGTGCATGCAATTGTTGCAGAAAACCTCTCAACCCAAATGAGTTGATTGTTGTTTCAACACATTGTTATTTTGTTACATTTGAAAGACGACGAACCCCAATGTTTCCAAATTGCGATGACAAATGTGCACCTTGACCCCTTTGATTTTTTGTTTTGGGGGGTCATGACTTTTGATGTTCTGAATGCAACAAAACATTTTTTTCTGAATGCAACAGAACATTGTTCTTTTTGTTGTTTCTTTCTCAAAGTCTTTTTCAAAAGAAGAACTTAAAATCAAAGAGCGCGCAAGAACAGACATGATCAAAAACAACCAAACACATGCAAAGTCCGCAGTGGAACTGACAACGATTGGACAATGACTTCACCAAAGCTGCCAGTGGCGAGACAGAGGGTACCAATTGTGCTTGATTCTTCCCAGACTCTTTTGTGTCATTGTGCATCATCATTGCCATCAAAAGTGAAAACAAGGAGACTGTGCTGTAGCAACTTCAACAACCTTACCACAATGTCGCCATTGCGATCACCAAATCACCAATAGCAAGATTGCAACGAGGATTGTGTGGCCCTCGAGTCCAAAGACCGGTTATTAAGTGCGACCGCTGAATGAAGCCTTGTCGTGTGGTTGTTAAGCCAGTCATGATTAATGAAGTAAACCAATGCAATTGATGCCTACGGGTGATCGGAGTAAACAGTGCAGTCTTTCTTTTAAATCCAGCTTTTTAGTAGAGCACGCGTGTGTGTTCGGGAACCCAGACAAGGAAATCTAGCACAGCACCTACCACAGAAACAACAGTGAATAACAAAAATTGCAGGCTACAGTGCAATCGTAACTGCCCAGTCGTTGAGGTCACACTTCCTTAAATGTAGACACTGGCACATGCACCATCAAAGCAAGAACAACGTAGATCAATCGTAATAGAAGGGGATGTTCTGAATCGCCTGTGAAGCTGTGATGTACTTGAAGAAAAGAATTTGGCTTCCCCTTCACCAATTTGGTATGATGTGAATGTGTGATTGTTGGCACTGCGTCGTGTCAATCATTTTAATGACTACCCTTTCTCCCTGTTGTTCATTTCGTTAATTCCAAAGTCTTTTTCTAGAACTAAAATGTCCTCTTTCGAATTCTATTGAATTAGAAGGAATGCCGGTTTTGAGAACCCAGACATTGTAAACCCACCTTTTCGCTTCCGCGCGTGTCCCGTGGGTCAGAAATTGGTTCTCCGAAGAAAATGCAATGTCTTTTTGCGACTGGTCAAGATCACTGGTAGAGTGCGGGTAAAGTGGTGCTGGTACCGGCAAGATCTTTGATAATCAGCTTTTCGAACAATGCCTTCCTTGGCTTTCTTCAAACAAATCAAAAACAAAACAGTCACACAATTTATTGATTTCCCACGAAACAACACTAAAATCAAAAAGAGCAAAAAAAACCTCACTTTTGAAGAAAAAAACTGACCATGTCTAACGAAAATCCCGAAACAGCCATGGCAGCGGGAGCGGCTCAAGACCACTCGATCGTCGACTCTGAGCTTGGTTCGCAAGGTTTTCTGGACCCAAGCAAGGGCAAGGAAGGTGGGTGTGAAGTCAAACGCATGGATTCCAAGGCTGCCAAGACGGTGTGGATCTGGAAGATTGCTGTCTTATCGCTCATTATCGTGACAGCGGCCGTGGTAGCCGGTGGCGCTCATTACTTTCTTTCTCAAAAGGAAGAAGATGACTATCAAGATGCTGTAAGTTCCGGCTACTCTTCTGGATGACTACTTGTTTGACTAGATGTCCATTCAGATGACTTTGATGACTCACACTGCCCTGCTACTCTGCTTCAACAATACCTCTGTTGTATTTGCTTCAGCACGCCCAAATGGTGGACACCATCCGGGCGGCTACACATTTTCATTCTACCAACATTCTGGAAACCTGTCGTTCTTTTTCTCATTCCATTGCGGCTGCGGCCATTGGTCAGAACGAGACCTTTCCCTTTGTGACCATTCCCAACTTTGAGGCGTTGGCTTCGGGAGTCAGATCCAACACTGGAGCTGAAATGATCAATTGGCACGTCATGGTGAACAAGAGCCAACTAGAAGATTGGAGTGTCTACAGTCAAGCCAACCACAAGAGTCATCAAGCCGAACAAAGGGCCACTGCCTTGGCCTTAAAGACAACTTCGGTCACTCCCGAGGATTTCGTAGACGACGACATTGCGCCCTATCCCTACATTCCTCAATTTGATGGAGATAAAATCATGCCAGGAACAATGAGGTTTGCTCCCGAGTATGGAGATGGACCCTACTTTCCTGCCTGGGATGTATCTCCTCCTCCCTTTTCGGCTGCCCTTTTCAACAGCGACCCCTTTCCCTGGGCACTCAAGAGTCAGTTGGGAGCGACATTGGAACGACGTGATATTTTCCTTTCCGACCTGACTCCCGTTGGAAATTTGGCAGGCCGGGCCATTATCTCCGCGGACCACGAATCCTACCACGAGAGTCTACTCAGGAGCTACCCCAAGGACGAAGAAAACCCGGACAAATCCGCCTTTGGTCACCCGCATCCTGGTGTCATGGTTCCCGTCTTTGAAGATATCAATGATCGCACTTCTCGATTGGTCGGGGCCTTCATTGTCATTGTCCCCTTTGATCGGTTTCTCATCAACTTGCTCCCCGAAGGTGTGGACGGCATTACCCTGGTCTTGCGCTCGAGCTGTGGTAAAAACTTTACGTACATGTTGGATGGCAATTCGGCACACTATGTGGGAGAGGGTGATTATCACGATACCACCTACGATGACACGGAAGTGGTGATTCCCTTTGGCAATTACTTTGACGAAACTTACGAACCCGTCGATGGGGAATGCCTATACGAGTACTTCATTTACTCCACCAAGGAGTTTGATGACCAGTATCACACCATGCTTCCACTGACGTTGACATTGGTCGTGGCATTGACCTTTGCCCTCATGATTGTGACCTTTGTGGTGTATGACATCTTTGTCAGCAAACGTAACAAGCAAGCTGTGGATGTGGCCCGAAAAACCAATGCTGTGGTTACCAACTTGTTCCCCCAACAGGTCCGTGACCGCCTTTTGGACGAGGCCACCCAAGGCAAGGATAAAAAAGCCAAGCTGCAAAGTTTTCTCAATGGAGATGCATCCGTGGAGAGTGCACCGGCATCCTCTCCTCCTATTGCGGATCTGTATGATGAATGCACCGTCTATTTTGCTGGTAAGTTAACTCCGTCCTCGTGTACTCATGGTCGCTGCCTTTTGTTCAAGGTAATGGGCTTGCTGCATTCACGCAATTATTCTCATCCATCCAACCTTTTCTTCCTTGCAACTTACTATTATAGATATTGCTGGTTTCACCAAATGGAGTTCGCAGAGAGAACCTGTGCATGTCTTTACGTTATTGGAAGCTTTGTACAAGGAGTTTGATGCCGTAGCCAATCGACGACGTGTCTTCAAAGTAGAGACAATCGGGGACTGTTATGTTGCCATCACGGGCCTGCCCCTACCCCGCAAAGACCATGCTCTTGTCATGTGCCGGTTTGCGAATGATACCCGAGAAAAGATGCGTTTGGTGACAAAGACGTTGGAGTCGACCCTTGGTTCGGATACCGGCGATCTTGATCTACGCATCGGTCTGCACTCTGGTCAAGGTGAGTTTTGTTGCTTACGCATGCGCCTGTTGTACTTAAAATCTGCCAGATAAACGTCTCACCCTTTCTTCTTCGTTCCTTCGTGCCTGAACAGTCACGGCTGGAGTTTTGCGAGGTGAAAAATCTCGGTTTCAGCTTTTTGGCGACACTGTCAACAGTGCCTCGAGAATGGAAAGCACTGGACAGCGAGGCAAGATTCAAGTATCCGAGGCGACCGCCATGAAACTCCGGGCAGGTGGCAAAGATAGTTGGTTGGCACCCAGAGAAGATCTTGTCGAAGCCAAGGGCAAGGGCACACTGCAGACGTACTGGGTGGAGCCCATCAGAGGCGCCAATGCTGCAGTCAGCAACATGAGCAAAACACTTTCAACGTCGGAAGACTCATGCGAAGAGGAGGAGAATGAATCCCCAAAATTCCAACCAACCTTGCCCACTGTGCGTGATGTTGTTGACGTGTAAGCATGGTTCGCAATGACCATTCAATGTGGACTTCATGTTTGTGTCGTCCGAGCTAGCTTACAGGATAGGATGCATGCTGTGATCGTTTCACACTGGTCGGGCTTGCGGAAATGCCTCACTCTCTGGGGGACAACATTCATTAATAAGCATTGAAGGTTTGCTCCTCTAGTAGACAGGTTCTGAAATAGGTTCAGAAAAATTCATTAGGGATTGATAAAGTGTGCGTGTGTGTACAGAATAAAACATTTTTACTAACTGAGGAGCACGTGAAAAAGCATTGGAGACTAGCTCCAAATAGGTCCATGAGAAAACATTGAGGATTGACGAAGTGCATGTGTAAAGCATAACCTAGTTACCAAAATGAACAACCTTCATAACAAATTGTGGAGTTATGTCATGCAGACCCATCGCTCACAGTGCACCTTGGTTTTGGTGTAGGAGACAGTTGAACAGACACAAAGGTTGAGTGCTGTTTGGCACATCATGATGCTGATGAGAATCAAAGGTAGGCAGGCACAGCCATTTTGTCACCCTGGAAGACTGCTAGAAATTCCAAGACAGTGGCATTGACTGGATGTTTAGTGGTCAACTAGTGCAAGCAGACAACCCCAGCTGCAAAAGCAGAAGATGATGATGACAGACTCTGTGTCTGTGTCATGACAATTGTGGTGTGTTTGACATCACAACTGGATGACCAATGTGTTCCTGCTGTCACAAAACATGCAGATCGATGAAATTTTTGCTCCTGGATTGACATTGATCTTGAATGCTTCATGTTTGTGCACCGCAACAGCGGTTGCTGGCACTGCTGTCTAGGATGCAACTGACATGTCTGCACAACCAATGCATTGGCATTTGCTTCCATTCATGGTGTGCCATGACAGTTGCTGACATTGATCTCCATTGAACCGTTGAAACAGTGCCACAAGACAATTGCAGTCATCACATGACAACAACAGTTGTTGCGCGACAACAAGGAGAGCTGCTAGTTCTTGCGTGACAACAAGACAACCAGTCAATTGTCGCATGGAAACTGCATGATGTGTTTTTCCAATTTCAGCATCAAGCACGACTGAAATGAGTCACTTCTGGATCACCCATGAGTTGTTTGCCTGTGGTTCTAGTCATGGTATTTGTGTGCAAAAGCCTCATAACTATGAGATTTGCAGAGTTCCCTTGTTTGGTTTGTCAACATTTGCATTTTGGATTGTCATGCAGTCTGCCGCCAAGTTTGTGCTTTGCTTCAAAAGGCAAAAAAAGCAAACCGAAGCCATTGAAGATGATTATCATTTAAAAGCTGATCATCTTGTTGGAAGATAGTCACATAGTTCTTTACAACAAACTGTGATGCAATCATTGCATTTCCTTTTCATGCGTTGTTTTGTCAACCTGGGTGAAAGAACTCTTTTTGCCATGCTGCCAACGACAACTGCCAATGCCACTTGTAACCAATCCTCACTACGGCAGCATCTTCTGAAGGTAGAAAAATAATTTTTATAATTTGCTGTCTATCCAGAGCTAGCTACATAATTATGTTCTGCCACTGCTACTCGCGGAAAATTGAAGAGTTGCTGTTGTTTCCTAACAGTGTGTCCATTGTGGGGACAGGGGGCAAGGACGACGAATGACCTTGCGCGCAGCTCGGCAGGCTTTCCATAGATGACCAATCTGTGGATGATGTGCAAAAGATTCGCCTCGTGACTTGCATGGCGGTTAGCAGTCCGTTGCCAGTTCACGTAGACTAGTTTACTTTTAGTGCAATATTGTGAAGGTAGTGCAATACATTGTGAAGTTGTTACCGGGTGCATGTATACGAGTAGCTAATCTCCAGAGAGAGAGGAAGAGAGGAATCTGATTGGAAGCACAAAGTATCATACTATTATTGTCTAGCTATAGCGTTGGGATCGGCAATCGACAACTCTCGGCAAAGAAGAAGAAGAAGACTCCACCGCAAAAAAAAGTCATCCAATACCAAGAGAACGCAAAACCATCCATCAAGCGGCGATCAAGATTCACTGGAATTTTTAAACAGAGAGCTGGTCCATCGCGAAAAAAAAAATATATCCTCTGTTCTATAGTCCTTGCCATTGTTATAATTTCCCAAAATGTCGCGGTACGTCATGTCCCCATCCAACAAACAATTATTCCAATGTTTTTTTTTGTATTTTTTGTATTTTGTTTTTTGAAATCCTACCGTTGGCGGGCTGTGGATTCACACGTTGTCGTTGTCACAACTCACAATGATCCTTTCATTTCTTTCTCCGTACTGACTTTTGCTACTCAATAAACACACAGTTGGCTTTCTCAAGTAAATAATTTTCTGGAAAAATTGGACGATCAAACTCAAACTTATGTGGAAGAAACGGCCATTTCCAAAGAGGACGAAGAGGCGGAGCAGCTGGGAGGTGTGAGTGGAGATGCCAATTTGGATTCGATACTGGCACAACGCGGTCTCGCCGCAGAACCTAGTGCGGACGACGAGGATGACGATGGGTTTGAGGATGGCTTTGGCGATGATGGTTTGGATGATTTGGATGCTTCTTTAGATCAAGCCTTGGCGGCCATGGACGATGACGCCGCGTTTGGAGACGAACCAGAACCGGAAAAGATAGTAGCCGCGGAGGAAAAGTCGGCACCAGAAGAAACGCCAGTAGAAAAACCTCCAGCTGCTGCTCCAGCGTCGGAGACCAAACCTGAGGCTGTAGATGAAAAGGAGGAGGATGGGGAAGTGGAACCAGCAGCCACCGAAAAACCCAAGACTGACAATACAGATGACGTTGAGGGAAAAGCAGCAGCACCCAAAGATAACAACAGCGTGAAAGAAACACCGGAAGCTTCCACGGATGACAACAAGGAAGAACCAAAAAAAGAGAAGCCCTCTGCGACATCCGCTCCAAAGCCGCCGCCACCGCCACCACCAGCCAAGCAGGTTTCTTCGGCTTCTGCGTCTTCACCTGCTGCTACCACGGCTGCCCCTCCCCAACCACATTCGGCACCAGCACCAGTCATTGTCAAACAAAAACAAGCACCACCCATGGATCCCAATACTCATCCCGCCATGATCGCCATGAAAAAGGAATTGCGGGATGCCCAAAAAGAAGTTCGAACCTTGCGGCGTCATTTTGTCACGCTCAATCAACAATTGGAAAATGCGGAATCCGAGCTCAAGGCGCAACAAACCGAATTGGAACAAGCCGCGGAACGCATGGAAAAGGATCGCCTCAAACACAAGACGGAACGCGACACGGAGCGGCAAGCCCATTCCCAACAATTGCAGCGCCTCGAAAAGGAACACTCCCAACAATTGGCCGAACAAAAGCTGGCCGCACAAGAAAAATACACGCAATTGTCCCAGAATTTGCAACAAATGGAACAGGTCCGGCAACAAGAAGGAGGGAATTACGATAAGGAATTGCAAGATGCGGTGGAACGAGAACAATTTTTGGGGCGACAGAATGCGGCACTCGAGTACGTATATATTATATGCAGGATGACTTTATGTCTTGTTCTTTTTATTGTATTCTGTATTTGTGACAGTGTTTCAAGTGCTCGTTTTTTCCAACGTGTCCAACGAAAGATATTCATCATTTATGGGTGCTGCTGTGTATAATGGTGTCAACGCCCTACACTGACTATGCGATCTATCCATTTGGCTTCTCCCCTTTCGACAGAGACGAAAAAGCGACACTGTTGTCACAGATCCGTACCCTTCAGTCTCAACAAGAAGCTCTGGGAGATCGCATTGAATCTCTCAGTCAGACGGCAGACTCGGCGATGGAGCGAGAACGAGAGGCAGAAGAACGATTGGATCAGGCATTGTCGGTTCATGCCCATCAAATCAGTCAGCGACAGGTAAGGCGTATACATTACCTTATTGTTCTTTTCGTCATTTTATTTTTGTCTTGATTTTTGCCATTCATTTTGTCTTGGTGCTGGATCTCACCTTCGTTCCTCTCTCGTTGTAGAAACGTGAAAGTGAATTGGAACGTACCATTGCCGACATGGGAGCCGCCATGGCAGCGCTCCGAAGTAAGGAAAATCGGCTCAGTTCGGACTACAGCAAGGGTAGTTCCGAAACCACGGATACGGCGGGAGAAAACACAGACCAGGCCAGCAGTTTGCGTGTACGTTTGGATATGGCACTTCACGATCTAGAGACAGCCCAATCGAATCTGGATTCGGAGCGACAGCGTGTAAGTAATCTTTTTTCAATATATTTGAGTTGGTTCAGTGTTGTGTTTTCGTAATTTTGTTTGTATTGTGCCCGCCGCCACCATACTCACATCAAAATCCTACCAACGGAACCGTAATAAAAAATAGACGGAGGCACTCCAGAAGGAACTAAGGGACATGTCCAACGAGAGGACGGAAGAAGCCACGAATGCTCGCATGAGGCAGAACAAGCATGATCGTCAGATTGCTGAACTGACACTTCAGATTACGCGTTTGCAACAGCAATCAACGGACGCGTCGAATGAATTGAAACGCAAGGATTCGACGAGAGGCGACGCGGACGTTGGCGAATTGAAGAATGAGATCAAAGAGTTGTCGGAAGAAATCCTAAAATCCCGAGGTCAGTACTACCGTTATGTGTTTGTCAACAGTGTTCTCCTATCGCCACAAGTCAACAGCGAGGGCAGTCGTCTCAGCAGCTCACCGCCTGCCGTTCCTTTCTCTTAAAACACAGAGAAAATGGGAAGCTACTCCAGTGAGATTTCTACAATGAAGAGCCGTCTGAAAGCTGCCCTGGATCGTGCCGACAGGGCTGAGTCTTCCTTAGAGGAGGCAATGGCAGTCGCACGCACGGACAGCATGGAGCGCGGATCGCCGGCGAGCGGCAACTCCGTGATGAGGCGACGTGGTGTGGGGAGATCCAATTCTGGAACAGCATCCATCAGTTCAGTAATGCATCTCAACAAGTCCGACAAAGTCGGCAAAGTTGTGGATTCACTGGATTCATTTTCGGTTTCGACAGGTAGGTCATCGTCGCGAGGGTTTGTGTTCTATGTATCACCCATTGATCTTTGTTCCTTTTGCTGACACCCAAAAATCATTGTCTCCTGTTGCAGGAAAGTACCTGCGTGCCAACCCCATGGCGCGTGCTGCCTTCATTATGTACATTCTCATGCTCCACTTGTGGACATTTGTGGTCATCTTTTTCCACGCCCACAATTTCGAGGACATGCACAGGGATATGGCCGACATTCCTCACGGACCTGATGCGATTGCCCAAGCACAGCTGGGAGCGGGTGGGCAAGCAGTGAAGGCTGCAGTAAATGCCGCAAAAGCAGCTGCAGCTGCGGCGACGAAAGCCGCAAAAGCAGCGGCGGAAAAGAAAGCACCCTAGGAGCGTCAAACCTCGTTACTTTCATTAAAACAACAGGCTATACGCGGAATATCCCAATACAACGTAACAATAAGTTTTACTTAAATTGCTCTCCATCATACTCATACTGGCTAGACCCGGCTTTATTTAGAGACAGAGTGTGCCCATTCAGCTGACCATGTCAGTTTTCTAAGTACTTTTGCACATGAAACTGTAGCAAGAGGCGACTTTGAGCTTTACGCAAGATCCAACCTGCAAAAAACATAGCAAGAAATCAATGTGCAAGCATTGGTCTATCTCTAGGACTTGCTGGAGTCTTCAGTTGCTATCTACTTGGTAGACTGGTTCTGCCATGTGTTTGCCTGGACATCAGTGGATATCAATCCCTTAGATCCTCAATGCATGCACTTCAGTTTATCTATTGGACTTCAGTTGCCGGGGTCAACCGTTGATGTCTGTTGATTGATGTAGCACTGGAAATACTGCCTGGGACTGCAAGGTGGTTTGGATGCCATGACTATCGTCTATTGAGATCACCCGTTCCACGTTGTGCGGTTTGGGGTCATCTTCTGTTGTGATGTCTGTGACTGGTACCAATCATCATACTTGGTAGCAACAGTGCTGCAACGTGGTGGACTGGGTAGACCATGACTACCGTCACTATTGAGATCATCAGTTAGAATTCGTCTAACCGTTTTTTGGAATTGTCATGCGATTTCCAAGCAATTGCCCTATCATAGTTTTGTACAGTACGGGACCACGAATCTTCAAAATCATCCGTAGGCTAGCTACTACTCCGAGGGAGTAGCTAGCTGCCATCCTGGTCAAAGTCATAGCATGTACACTATTTAAGAACACTAAAAATGCACGATTCCGTATATTGGGTCATGAAATGACTGGAGCAACCAATTTGGCATTCCTAACCACCGAAATTTGTCGTATTATTGCGAATTAGGAGATTGCAGGAGTTAGTAAGATGATGACCATATGACACGATTTAAGATATGGATTTTAATTACAGACGACATCAATTGATTCCATTCGGAACCAAAGAAGTTATCTCTCGACTACACGACGTAATCACGTAAAGCGCAGCTTTTGGAAAGGTGTCATGAACCATGCGAATGGTGTGATCTCAAGGGCAATAAGGGGACTTCTGACGTGGTATTCAAATGACCCTCGAAGTGCCCCTCGTAATCCTCGCTCAGCAGCCAAATCAAGCATTATCGAACAGATAGACTCCGAGTAATTCCTTTTTTTATTATCTATCTTCTAGCTAGGTAGCAGGCTACTGTAGCAGGTACAAGGATCTGATACCTGTCTCTTATACACATCTCCGAGCCCACGAGACTAAGGCGAATCTCGTATGCCGTCTTCTGCTTGAAA